>Ga0070734_10001961_pt1 | contig 27186 bp, 15 predicted proteins | sample Coa_R1_8_FD_66444 | JGI IMG/M metagenome (GOLD analysis project Ga0070734, IMG submission 66444) | Surface soil microbial communities from Centralia Pennsylvania, which are recovering from an underground coalmine fire - Coalmine... | ecosystem: Environmental > Terrestrial > Soil > Unclassified ... | reverse complement strand
CCTCGTCTTCGTGATCGGCGATCACTGTGCCGGCCTCTATAACGTGGTCAGCTACCACGTGTATGAGCGCTTGCTGGGTCTGGATCCGACGCCCTGGAGCGAGCGGATGCTGGAAATCCGGCTCAACGGAAAAAAGGCCGGGACCGCAGCCCGCGCCAAGGCGGGCGCGGACCGGGTCCCGAACACCAAGCCCTCGCATCCGCTTGCCGATTACCTGGGCGAATACGAACACCCGGCCTATGGGGTGTTGAAGATCGGGACGAAGGAGGGTCAGCTGCAGTTCGATTTCCACAAAATCCAGCTTCCGCTGACGCATTTCCACTACGATCGCTTCGATACACCGGACGATGAAATTGAGGGAAAGTGGTCTGTCAATTTCGTGACCGATCCGCAAGGCGATATTCGCAATGCGGTCATGTCCCTGGACCAGGCCGAGGCAGTCTTCACGCGCCGGCCCGAGCCGATCGATCACCAGCTGCTCCAGCGGCTGGCCGGGACGTATGAGACGCCGACGGGAGTCAAGTTCCAGGTCGTCCTCAAGGACGATGGCAACCTTTATCGAAAATTCCCCGGAGCGCGCGAAGACAAGCTCATGGCGTACAAAGGGCTCCAGTTTCACGTCAAGGAATTCTCCAATCATGTCTGGGAATTTGTCATGGAGAATGGAAAGGTCCAAGCGCTCAAGCAGCGCGATCCATCTGGGGAGACTGTTTTCCCGCGGCGGGACGCCGACGAAGGTCGCCCGAAATCGCGCTGAGTACCCAGTTCGGAGATCGGCGCGTGGCTGACCCGCGCTGAATGAGTGATGTGGTTGATACAGAATCCGGCACTTCGAATGCGGTTCGGGAAAACTCCGCGTCGGTACTTGCAAATCAGGCACTGACCCGGCATACTAATGCGTGAAAGTAAGCGCTGATCCCCAAATATGGCCTTCGTGATCGTGTCCCGGACGGGCGACTCTTTTCCTTAGAGTTCTCGGAGACACTGGCATGAGTATTGCCTTCTCCTGTCCCGCTTGTCGCACCAATCTGCGCGTCGCAGATAAGTTTGCAGGCCGCCTGTGCAAATGTCCCAAATGTCTGCGTGCGTGCAGAGTCCCCAGCGCGCAGACAGCACCGGAGGACTTGGTTGTTGGCGATGTGCAACCGTCGGCCAGGCCGTACACTGGCCCTCGTCGGTCTGAGCCGGGCGAGGCTCCCGAGCCAACTCTCCGTAGGTCGCGGTTTGGATCGGTTCCTGTTCTGCTCAGTGCCGCAGCTCTGGCGTTTGTTGCAGTCTGCGGGGGAGTTCTGGGTTGGTGGTTCTGGGCAGGGGGGCAAGGCCAGCATGGCGGGATCAGAAACAATACTGAGAACGCCAATGGAAGGTCTGGCGACGGGGGGGACAGGCAGATGGAGGAAGGCCCCGCCATTCGAGGGTTAGCGACCGATCAGCTCTATAGGCGCTTGCTAAGGTCGTCTGCGTGGATCATTGTCCCGGACCCGAAGAATTCTCGTAGGATGGGTAGCGGCGTACTGATTGATGCGCAGTTTAAGCTGGTGTTGACCTGCCAGCACATTGTTCAAGACGAGCCCAGGGCGGTCATCTTCTTTCCCGTTTCTCACAACGGAAAGGAGATCGGGGATCCCCAGCACTACCTGGATGAATACGAGAGCAAAGGAAAACTAGGGTGCAAAGCCAAGGTCGTTTATACGGTAACCGGCAAGGATCTCGCCCTGCTCCAACTCGAAGATGCGTTGCCCGAAGGTGTCCTAGCCGTGCAGGTGAGTCCTGAAACGGCGCAGGGCGGACAGGGTGTCCTTTCGATCGGCGTTTCCGGGGTGCATCTGCAAAAGAACCGCGCGGTCGGTGTGCTTTGGCGGAACGCGCCGGGCACGGTACGTCGTGCTCCTCAGCGCGAGACCTTTAAGACCAGAGCCGATCAGCTGATCGATGCTTCCATCGTGGAAACCACATCAGAGACCAATCCGGAAGACAGTGGCGGTCCCGTTGTCAACGAACGCGGCGAGTTGATCGCAGTCGTTTCGGTCTTCGTTGTGGGCGAACGCTCGGTGACCAAGAACATCGACGCTAGTGAAGCAGATGTCATGGTGCGTACCTTCATTAAGAAGGAATACGGTAAGGAATGGTTGGCCGGCCCGTTGCAGCCGGGGGTTCGACAAGCCCCGGACGTGACGGCGTTGCTCCAGCGCCTGACGGATCCCAATCCTCAAACGCGCTTACGATCCATCCGCAAGCTCGGTGAGCTGGCCGTAGAAGCAAAATCTGCCATTCCCCGCCTGGTGCCGTTGCTCAAGGACAGCGACCCCGATATAAGTCGAGCGGTCCACGTGGCCCTTGACCTGATCGGCACGCCGACGAAATTCGATTTGGATGTGTTGTACCAGGCCTTGAAGGACAAGCACGATGGAACCCGCGTCTACGCAGCCCGCATGCTCGCCAGCGATAAAGAGATGATCACCCGTGACGGATTCCCTTCGGTACTCGTTGCGGCTGACCACGATAAACCCGATGTCCAGGAAAACGCGGTTCTGGCACTGGGCAACTACGTCAATGGCTGGCGTGACTCGCTACCAACCCTGATGAAGTTGCGCCGCAGCGACGAAACGGACCGGAAGGTCAAGCAAAATGTGCGCAAAGCAACGCAGAATCTTACGAATGCGATGACCGCCCAGGATGTGCCGGAATATGTGAGGTTCTTCAAGCAATTACTGGACGACAGGAAAGCTTCTGTGCGGCAGCTGGCTGCGGAGGTGCTGACATATTACATAAGCCAAGATTACCGGGACTTGCTGCCTATCCTCCTAACTGTTCTGAAAGATGAGGATGAGGATGTGCGCCGCGAGACGCTCACCGCACTGACCGAGCCTAAGAAGCTGAACGCGGTGCCGAAAGAAAATGTCTCCGCGCTGTTGGAGGCCCTCCGCGATGAGCATCGCGAGATTCGCCAGCATGCTTACCTCGCCATCGGCAAATTCCTACCCGACGAGCGGCGTGCCATGCCACATCTGATCGCCGCCTTGATCGACAAAGATCCGAAGGTTCGTGATTATGCGGTGGCCGATGTCCATAAGTTTGGCTTGGATGCCCAGGAAGCCGTGCCCGCTCTATTGGCCGCACTAAGAATCCCAGACACCAGTACCACGTCGCGTCGGTTGATTGTTGAAACGTTGGCGCTGGTCGGGCAGCATCCCCAGATGGTTGTTGCCCTGCTCGTGGCCTTGGAAGACAAGGACGCAGATATTGGAAAGCGCGCAGAGAATGCACTGGTGAAATTGAAAGTCAAGCAAGAAGATGTTCCAGCACTAATCGAAGGGTTGCAGAACCAACGGTCGGAGTTCGTTCGCGCGAATGCTGCGGATGCCCTGGGACGAATCGGACCGGAAGCTGCCGCTGCCGTGCCAGCACTTATCATCGCGGCAAAGGACAAGGAGTTGCCGGTCCGAATCCGTGCGATTCGTACCCTGGGCCTGATTGGCCCTGAAGCCCGCTCGTGTGTGAAAGTCTTGGCTGAGATCCTGCGAGAAAGGTTGCCGGACGCTCCGGGAACAGCCGCGTTACGCAGCCAGACGGGGCCCGGGATCGATGCGGTCGAAATTGGTAAGCGGACGCTGAAATCGGCCGTATGGATCGTGGTCCGAACCTCCGGTGGCGCGAGTCTGGGCAGCGGGTCGCTGATCGATCTCCCGCAACGACTCGTCCTGACCAACCACCATGTCGTGAGTTCTGGGGGTGACGTGCGCGTTTTTTTTCCTAGCTACGATCAAAACCATGAGCTTATCACGGCAACGTCCACCTATTTGCAGCAAGAATCCAAACTGGGACTTCAGGGCAAGGTGCTGGACACTGACCCAGCGCGGGACTTGGCCTTGATCGCGCTGGACCAGTTGCCGGAGGGTGTCCTCCACCTGCCTCTTGCCAGCCGAAGCCCGCAGCCCAACGAGCATCTGTACTCGATTGGGGCTTCCAGGGCTCTGGATGGCGCGCTGTGGCGTTCCATTACAGGACAGGTAAGCTTGGTGCGTGATAATGAATTCGACTATCCTACCGGTCAGCACGTGCGCGCCCGGCTAGTCGAAACCACGTCCCCAACGAATCCCGGCGATAGCGGAGGTCCGATGGTAAATGACCGCGGTGAGCAAGTTGCGGTGGTCAGCGGACGCCAAATAGACCAGCAATTGGTAGGTTGGGGAATCGACATCACTGAGGTGCACGCATTCCTAAACGCCGTGAGCCAGAGGCGAGGGCTGAATCTCACGACATCTACTCATTCATCCCGCGAACCCCTGACTGGCTCCGTCAGTGAGCTTCGCCAAAACGTCGTAACGGCCCTGAGTCGGATGGGTCCGGACGCTAAGGATGCGGTGCCTGTTTTGAGGGCCGGTCTCGGAGACAAAGATGGCACCTTGCGGAACATCGCGATTGCCGCCCTTGGCGAAATCGGGCCCAATGCCAAGCAGGCGCTCGATGACCTTGTCCAGGAGCTACAGAAAGTCGACGGACGAGTCGAAGTGGTAGACACGTTAGCGAAGATTGGCTCAGACGCCGACTCCGTGGACAGACTGATTAACAAACTGAGCTATCCTCAAAAGGAAATTCGTCTCGGCGTGGTGCAGGCACTGGGAAAGATCGGACCGCCGGCAAGGAAAGCCAAGATAGAGCTTTCCCGTATCTCGAAAGGGGATAAAAACAAGGAAGTACGAGCTGCCGCCCAGGATGCCTTGCAGCGGGTGCAGGCGAAGCCCTGAAGACAGAGTATCTTGCCAAACGTTCGGCTGATATCTGGGCCCGCCAGCTTGCATCGGATATGAGAGTCTGAACGCTCCTCGAAACGCGAGCATGATGGCGACGGCATGCATCTATGGTGGACCTATTGGATCGGTGATTGATGAGTTCTGTATTCATTTCCTACCGCCGCTCGGACAGCGTGCAGGTGACAGGACGAATCTACGATAAGCTAGTGGTTGCTTACGGCAAAGAAAATATTTTCAAGGATGTTGATTCAATCCCGTTGGGAACGGACTTTCGGCAGTCGATCGAAGCCTCTGTTGCTCGATGTGATGTGATGCTAGTCGTCGTGGGTAAGACTTGGTTAAATACAACCGATCCTAATAACCGGCGCCGACTGGATGATCCTGCCGACTTTGTCCGCATTGAAGTGGAGAGTGCGCTCAAGCGCGGCATCCGGATTATTCCTTTGCTACTGGACGATGCAACAATGCCTTCTCCGGATGAGCTGCCTCCTTCTCTCAAAGAATTCGCGTATCGCAATGGGACGAAGATCCGTCCCGATCCGGACTTTCATCCAGATATGGACCGTGTTCTACAAGCAATTGTTCAGTGTTTGCCGGTCGCGGGAGAGGATATGACCAGGCCGACGAACACCGGCCATGCTCCGGCGCGGAAAACGCTTGGCCCAGCCCCTGACTCCGGCGTGCGACAAGAAGTCTCTCATCGTCCATTACATGACCATAAGCGTACCGTCCTGGGTTCGGAATCTAACGCACTGGCAGGGGGGGCGCTCATACCACAACTCGCGACGACAGCAACACAGAGCCACGCCACTCCTCGGTCCCGAAAGACCAAGGAGGAGAACGCCAAGCCATCATCCGATCGCGTCCGAGCGCCGAAGCCTGGCGGCGCACGCAGGTGGCTCGTACTCCTTTGCGCGGTGGCAGCTCTGGTGGTCGGCGGCATTGTGGTCAGTGCTGTGTCCAATCGGCCATCACGCTCGGACCCGCCACCCTCCCCTGCGACGGAGCGGAAACCGCCTATACCCACAGTGGACGCGCGAACTCAAGAGGCCGAGAAGTGGTTTCAGCGCGGAACTAGGTTCCTCCAGACCAGGGACTACGACCAGGCGATCGATGCCTTTTCGAAAGCGATTGGGTTGAACTCAGAATACGCCGAAGCTTATTATTACCGAAGCCTCGCCCATGAGGGCAACCGGGATACTCTCAGTTCTCAGGCGGACAAAGCGGTAGCCTTTCGACTCAAACCAAGTCTCCGGGACAAACAGAAATAGCACCCCAAGGGCTTCGTCCTGAAACACGCGGATCCAATGCTAGCCTCTTGCCCAAGCTCGACCAATTCCGCCGCGGTCAAACGCTACTATGTGGGATAAGCATGTACGCCGGTGTGATTCCCTTCCGCCGGAGGTCCAGTGTTTTTCTTTCCCCAACACGATCGGTTTGTCGAGCTGTTTGTCCGTCCCCAGGACCGGACTTACGCTTACGTCGCCACGCTGCTGCCCAATCGGGCCGACGCCGAACAGATATTCCAGCAAACGAGCCTGATCCGTTGGGAAAAATGGCAGCAGTTTAACCCCAGCCGGGATTTCGTCCGCTGGGCTTGCGGAATGGCCCATCACGAGGTCTGCAATTTCCTCCACAAGTATGCCGACAAGCGCCGCGTCTACCTCAGTGACGATGTGCTGGCGGAACTGGCACAGGCTCGACTGGATGCACACGACCTCTTCGAAGCTCGCTGCCATGCTCTGCTTGAGTGCCCGGAACGACTCAAGCGAAGCAAGCACGAACTGCTGGAGTGGAGCTACGGGAAATACAACATCAAAACTATCGCCTCGGGGCTGGGACAAAGGTTCAACGTTGTCTACATGATCCTGCAACGCTTGCGCCGGATCCTCTTTCATTGCATCAAACGGACGCTCGCCGAGCGCATGGCATGTGCGAACGCTGGGAACAAGCTTTGCTCGCGGACGCGGAACTGTGGTCCCTGGTGGAGGCGATGGCCGAGGGCGCTGCGGCAGCCCAACATTACGCGCGGTTAGAAACGCGCCTCCTCACGGAAGAGTCGTCTCGACGGTTCTACGTCGCCTATCTCGATCCCCATGCGTGCCTGCAATGGAGAACTCGTGGCCACGTCGCGGCCCGGTCCATTCGCCGACCGTCCAGGCGAATCTTCGGCTGGCTGTCGCGCCGGGCGGCCGCGGCCACGCGTGGTGGTTGCCGCAGGATTGCTCGTTGCAGTGCTGGTACTTCGGCCGCGATGGGACGAAGGCGATGCGGCAGATCTGTTGACCGTACCCGCCGGTTCGGTAGCCGTGCCAATCAACAATAATGACACTGCCCCGGAAAGGGACATGGCCCTGCCCACGGAGACCGGCTCGACTCTCCTCCCCGGAAAGTTGAGGCTGCGCGCTGGGGTGGCGGAGATCGCATTCCATGCCGGCGGAAAGATCCTGCTGGAAGGCCCTGCCGACTTCGATGTGAGCGCGCCCGACTGGGGGTTCCTCCATCGGGGCAAGCTGACTGCGAACGTGCCGGGTGGGACGCCGGCCTTGCGCGTTGACACGCCTGTCGTGGTGGTCACGTCCCCGGGCGGCGAATGCGGTGTGCTGAGGGATGACTGGGGGTTCACCGAGGTCCATGGCTTCAGCGGCGAAGTGGAGGCCGACCCCACGGATCGAACCGGAGGGCCATTCCCGGGAAAACGGTTGGCGGAGAACGCCGGGGCCCGCGTCGACGATTCGCATCTCCCACTCACCCCGGTGCCTCTCAACGAACAAGCCTTTGCCCACCTTCGGCCCGTGACTTGCGTCACTGACGCTGCAGTGCGCGCCGGACAGTTTGCCGTCCGCAACTTCCGTACGGTTCCCCGGCTGGTGGCAAGAATAGGATCCCTCGTTACACATGGGAAACATACCTGTGGCTTGAAGTTTCCGGGATCGCGGGACTCGTGGAATCCGCCCGTGTGCGGCTCATGCCGGTGCGCATGGGCGAACCGGTCATGACCGCCGCCGCCTTTGTCCCCAACAACCTGTGGGGCGAAACGACTCTGACCTGGGATACGAAGCCGTTGTCCGGTCCCGCATTTGCTTTCGGGACGGTGGCAGAGACCGAGCCGGTCGAATTTGATGTGACCTGCTTGGTGCAAGAGGCCCTCGCTGGGGACAAAAAACTCTCCCTGCGCATCTTCGCCCCCAACTACAAACGGGTGCAATGCGACGTCGAATATGGCTCTCGGAAGGGCAACGACGAGACCCGTCCGCAATTACTCGTCACGACCTTGCCCTGAGTCACGAACACGAATTATCATCATGTACCCGCTGGATGACGTCGAAAACCATGAACTCTCCTTCCCTCTTCCAGAGCCAACGGTTAGGTTTTACCTTGGTCGAGATCTTGGTCGTCATCGCCATCATTACCGTGCTTATCGCCCTGCTCTTGCCCGCGTTCCAAAAAGTCCGTGAAGCAGCCAACCGGATGAGCTGTTCGAACAACCTCAAACAATACGAACCGCCGCCTAACCGACGTGTACAGCCGGGTCGTGCGTGAAGTGATCACATGAATCAGCGATAGGCCGCCGCCTGGATGCCGTAGAGCTCCGCATAGGTCCCGCCTTTGGCCATGAGCTCGTCGTGGGTGCCGACCTCGGCCACGCGGGCGTGGTCCAGGACGACGATGAGATCCGCCATCCGCACCGTAGAAAAACGATGCGATACGAGGATCGTGATCTGTCCCTGATCCGGGACTGCGGCCGCGGCATTCGCCCGCCGGTGGTTACTAACGGCGGCATAGCGTTCAAATAAAGCGTGTTCGGTTTCGGCATCCAGCGCGGCCGTTGGTTCATCGAGCGCCAGCACGAGTGGCCGTTCGCGCATGAAGCCGCGGGCCAGCGCGAGTTTCTGCCATTGTCCGAAGGATACCTCGACCCCCCCAGGCCAGGTGCGACCGAGCTGAGTTTCCAAACCCGCGGTCAGACCGTCGACGACATCGCCCGCACCCGCGCGCTCCACAGCGATTACAACCGCAGACTCATCGTCCAGCCGTGCCACATCCCCCAGGCCCACCGTCTGGCGGGCGCGGAATTCAAAGCGGAAGAAATCCTGAAACGCGCCAGCTAACCGGCTCCGCCATTCGTCGGTGACCATGCGGGCGAGGTCAACGTCATCGATCAAAATCCGGCCGGCGCTCGGTTCGTAGAGCTTGGCGAGCAATTTCACCAGGGTCGATTTGCCTGCCCCATTCTCGCCGACAATGGCCACGACTGCGCCAGCCGGGAATTCCAGATTGACATCGTCGAGCACAAGGCGATCGGTTCCGGGATAAGTGAACGAGACGTGTTCGAAGCGGATCCCCCGGGTAAGGCTTGCGGGCACCGGCCGGTCGGCGGCGGCAACAAATGAGGCAGCGTAGTCCTCGAGCCAGGCCAGTCGCCGGGCACCATCCATCCAGATGCCACGCAGAAAACCAATCTCGCCGACGGCCGCACCGACGTAGGCGGATAAGCGCGAGCCGGCCGCCAATACCAAGAGCACATCGCCCGCCGATGCACGGAGGCCCCAGGACACGAAGACCACAGCGCCAACGAAGGCCGCGCCGAAAATCGCCCAGGCCAGCGTGTGCCACCGTGCAGAACCCCACCGAGCGGCCGATACCGATCCGTACCAGCGTTCCCACGCCAGACGCCGCTCGGTGCTCAATCGCTGGCCAACGCCAGTTACCCGCACTTCTTTGCCCGGTGAGGCGGTCGTGGCGGTGGTGAACAAGTGCCGGGCGAGGCGGTGGAATGGAGCGGCCCGTTCGTGTGCGGCCCGCTCGACCGCCGGCCGCCAGGTCGAGATGAACACCGTGGGAAGCGCAAACACGGCCAAGAGCCCGAGCGCCGGGTGGATGGATATCAACAGCGCCACCGTCACCCCGAGGCGGAGGATCCAGCCACACGTGGAGAAAAGCGACATGTACAGGTGGTCGAGAACAAACACCTGATTGCGGAGCATGGACAGGCGGTCGAGGTATTCTGGGCGTTCCTGGTGAGCAATGGTGGCCACCGATGCCTGGAGCCGGGCGACGTGCGCCTCCAGCGCAATCGTCACCTTGTCCCGAAAGCGACGCTGGACCCGCGTGCTAAAGGTGCGCAAGAACCAGGTTGCGGCTGTGGACCCGCCCAGCGCGACCGCCGCCGTGCCCACCAGTACACGATTGCCCCCGAGGATGCCATCACTCAGGAGCTTGAACCACAAGGCGAGCAGCGCATCGGGAAGTGCCGCCGCCAGGGCGAGGAAGAACGAAGCCAGAATCATGCCCGGTTCATGGCGATATCCCAACTTGCACAGCCGCCACATCGAAGACAACGCGGGCGGCAGCTCATCGTGTGCCGCCACGCGCGGTGGTTTAGGCGAGGAGATCATAGGTCTTGCCCTCCTCATCTTCAGTGGCGGTGAAGCGGTGCGCTTGCAGATCAAACATGGTGCGGTAACGCCCCCCTTTGGCCATCAACTCCTCATGGGTGCCGAACTCAATCACCTTGCCCTGTTCCAGCACGCAGATTCGGTCCGCATGCCGCACCGTGGAAAATCGGTGGGAGATGAGAATGGTGGTACAGTGACGGCTGGCAGCCAGGACGCGGTCGAAGATCTCCGCCTCTCCCCGAACATCCAGCTGGGCGGTCGGCTCATCGAGCAAGACCACGCCGGCGCCGAGCTGAATCGCGCACAAGGCGCGGGCCAGGGCGATGCGCTGCCACTGCCCCCCCGAAAGATCCGTTCCCCCTTCATAGCCGCGCGCCAGCACAGTGTCGAGCTTGGCCAATTCGGCCGCGCCCGCCGAGCCGAGCGCTGTCTGGATCACGGCATCCGGCGCCCCTGCGGGGGCGACATTGTCGCGGAGCGGTAGCTCGAAGCGGATAAAATCCTGGAACACCGCGGCCAGGCGGGACCGCCAGGAGCTGAGGTCGAACTCACGCAGGTTGACTCCATCGATTTCGATAGCGCCGACTTGGGGGTCGTACAATCGGCACAGTAATTTGGCCAACGTGCTCTTGCCAGCCCCGTTCTGCCCCACAATCGCCAAGGACGAGCCCGCAGGGATCGTCAGATCAAAACCATCGAGGATGGGCGGGCCGCCGGGGTAGGCAAAGGTTAAATCGCGGAAGCGAATCATGCCCGCCGGCAGGCCGCTGGCGGGGCGCTGGCCAGAGGGCAATGCTCCCGCGGAACCCATGACCGGCTCCAGGCGAAGCACCGCAGCAACCGGCGCCGCCGCCCCATCGAGGGCCCAATTGAGCCCGCCGAAGGCGATCATCGACGTCCCCACGGCACTCTGGGCAAACATCACCATTTCGCCAAGATTGAGACTGCCGTTGGCCGCAGCCTGGGCGAGTGACCAGAATATGACGACATTGGCACCGATCACCAGGAGCATGCTCCACAGCATCGGACGCTGGCGCAGCCGGGTCGCTTCATATTGGAGGGCATGGAGGCGTGTCCGGCGACTGATGAAGCGGTCCAGGGTCCACTCCACCAGTCCAAACAACCGCAACTCTTTGCTGGCCGGCGGGTCCACGGCCAGCCGATAGGCGTATTCCGCATCACGTTGGGCGTTACGCACCTCGTCGGTGTTGCGGTCGCGCCAGATCGAGCTTTCACGCAGCAGCCAATGGGTTGCCAGCCAAGCTCCAGCGAGCAGGAGCGGCGCCCACCATGCATATGCAGCCAGCACGGCGGCGGACGCCAAGCCCCCAATCATCTCCACCAATCCACCCGCGATGAAATCCATCGAGATGAACAACGGCGGCCCGGTTAAACCCAGGTCGAAATCACGGGCGACCGTGAGGTCGTGGGTGAGCTTCGGATCCTCCAAATGGCCCATCCCCGGCGGACGGACGCACGCTTCCGTCAGTCGGTCGTACAGCCAGGCGGCCGTGCGATCGCCCAGGTTGGCGCCAACGGCATGGTGGATCGGGCTGAGGATTTGAAAGAGGACGAAGACGATGCCGACCAGAAAGAGACCGTCGGCCAAGCCTTCGCCGTGCTGGGCGGCGGCAATGAGTACGCCCATTGCGATGGCAAAGATTGCCGGCAGTACGCCCCGTAGCACGAGAAGGATCCACCACACGATGGCCAGCGTGCGGTCCGCCTTCGGTAGCACCGCGAAAAACTTCCATTCATTCCGGGCCCGCAACCGTTCTAACACGTAGGCACCCTTGGTCATGAAGATCGCGTGAAGGCTGATGTCCCGTCCACGACTGGACAGATTATCCATAATCGGAGTCGGGCAATGTTGCAAGCTTGGTTGCAAGAGAGTACACGTGAGGACTTGTATTTGGGCGTTTGGGCAAGGAGGAAAAGGACTTGGGAAACTATCGGCATCACTTTGTGCGATTCGCTAGCCGACAAGCCTCGAGCACAAGCGAAGAATGCTGCGGTCCTTCACTCGCGCTTCAGGCTAGTTGGCCGCAGGATCCTTGCCGTCCACTTCTCCATGGTCCGGTTGGTTGTGTCGGTTTCGCGGCGGTGCGCAGAACCGCGCGGGGGCGCCTCCGCACGCGGTTCTGCGCACCGCCGCGAAACACAAACGGACACATTCAGCCGGACTGGGTATGAGATCTGGCGAAGCCGGTTGACGATCAGCCAGAGCTTCTCGTCACGCCTTCTCACGGGCCAAGCGGTGCTGAAGGAACCGCAGGACCGCAGCCTCTTCCCGGCTCAGATGCCGCCGTGCTCCGAGTGGCTTTCGCCGGTTTTGCGGTGGAAGCGCGTCAAGCAATGTACCGTCCAAATAGGCGGCGAGTACCACGGGGTGAATGTAACATTTGCGGCAGACGGCCGGGGTGTTGCCGAGTCGTTTGGCGACCATCGCAATGGCCTGTACCAGATTGCGCTTGGCCTGGGCTTTGGTTTCGAACCTTCCGCGCTCCCGCAAGGCACAGGCAGCCAGCACGGTGCCTGCCCAGGTGCGGAAATCCTTGGCTGTGAATTCCTGCCCGGCCACCTCACGCACATACTCATTCACATCCGTTGAGGTCACGTCATGGACGTTGTTGTCCTCATCCACATACTGAAACAACTCCGCGCCGGGCAAGTCTCGGCAGCGGCGGACGATATCGGCGAGGCGGCGGTCGTTCAGGTCGACAGTGTGCTTGGTGCCGCTTTTACCACGGAACACGAATCGGCACGTTGAGCTATTGACCCGCACGTGGTCATCGCGCAGCGTCGTCAGTCCAAAGGACCCGTTCTGACGCACGTATTCCTCATTGCCGACACGGATGAGCGTTGTTTCCAGCAGACGGACGACGGTGGCGAGCACTTTTGCCCGCGGCAGCCCCCGGAGAGCCAGGTCATTTTCGATGCGCTGACGGATGCGCGGCAATCCCTGGCCGAAGGCAATCATTCGTCCATACTTGGTCTCGTCACGCACCCGCCGCCAGGAGGGATGATAACGGAATTGTTTACGCCCCCTCCGGTCGCGGCCGGTCGCCTGGAGATGTCCATTGGCCCGCGAACAGATCCAGACCCCGGACCAAGCGGGCGGAATCGCTAGCCTCCGGATCCGACGCAGCGTTTCCGGGTCGCGAACGGGCCTGGCATTTACACCCAGATAACGGAATCCCCTGCCACATCGAACCCGACGGATGCCGGGATTGGCGTCGGTTGTGTACCGGAGCCCGGCCGCGCGTGCCGATCCAGCGGGCTGCAGGGGCAGTCTTTCGCGCTTTCTCGCCATACAATTCTTCCAGACGCAAGTTTGGTGCCGGAAGCGCCGCGGGCGCCAAGCTGCCGCGTGGGGAGATGGAACGTGGAGGAACCCTGAATTGGCGGCTCCGCGCGATCGAATCCGCGCTCGGTTTCTTCAACTGCTCTTCCGCCATTCGTACCGGCCGACCTTGCCTTCGTGACTGCCTTGACCGAGCTCCAGGGCAATCGCTCGAGCTTCGTCAAGTGAGAGGATGTTCCGTGGGACCGTGGCGAAATCGTCTTCGTGCTGCACCGGGAGTGTGTAGAAATCGACGCGGCCGACCTGCATCGTCAGCCGCCCGATTTCCGTGATCAATAGTTCGACGCTGATCATCCCAAGCCCCCTCGATTTGGAATCACGGCAGAGCGAGTTTTCTACCGGCGAGTTCATCGGGCGGGTCGTTCGTCGTCAGTCCCTCTATTAAGTAAGTGCGAAATGGACCCCGAAAACTGACACGGCCGAGGAAAAAAATGTGTTCCGCGGCCCGGCCCGGGCCTGATTCTTGGGCCATGCCGGGTTCTTGGAAGGCAATTTTGCCGTGATTTTCCTTGCAAGCGGAATTGTTTGGCCTTAGGATGCCCTATTGGTGGATTTCATGCAAAGAAGCTTGATTGGAGAGCCCAGCATGCCTTGGAAGTTCATCCTGAGATCTTCGCAGCCGCCCAGGGCGCGGAAAGAGTCCCAGAAAACTGTTTACCGGCCGAAGCTCGAAGAACTCGAAAACCGTCAGCTCCTGGCCGTTACCACCTCGGTATTTGCGATCGATCCAAGCTCCAGCCAAATCACGCTATCGGGGGACATTGGCGGGAACACGGTTCTGCCCCAAGGAAGCGGCTCGCTCACAACCTCGTACACCGGCTCCGTTGTTGCCGATTGGGATTTGGCCGGTCAAACGATCCAATTTGATTCGGCTGGCACGGCCTTGAACGCATTGAACTCGGGCAACTGGCAGCCCATGCCCGGCGGCGTCTCCGGAACCGCTCCTGCCGATTACGGTGGGCAGGTTTCCATTGTCATTTTCCCGGCCTACATTGCCCTTCGAAATCTCGTCGTTGGTGGCTTCACGAATTCCCCCTTGGCTCTGTCGGGTGCGGGAGCGGGATCGTACAACTTTTCCTCCACCCAGACCCTGCAAGTGCTTTCCGGCACGGCCGATTACGCCAGCATCCTGGGAGCCGGCACGACGGACCTGGCGGGACTCTTTAATGGCAACCAATCCCAGGTTCCAGGCACGTTGACGGACCTGGGCAATGGCTCCTACACTCTTACCGAGCCGATCAACTTCACCGTTCAAAAGCTTGTCGACGGGTTCCTGACCACCTTACACGTGAACGGCCAGATCATCGCCAATGCGGCGCTTCCCGTTGTCAACCTTACCGATGGCACTGGCTCCAGCTTCGATTATGCAACCAGTGCCGTAGGTGGCGGCGGATCCGTCGCCGTCGAAGACCCGGCCGCAACGGTGACGGGCACTCCGGTTGGAAACCTCACATCGATGATCGTGACGTTGCTCAATCATCCCGACGATACCGCGGAATTTCTCAACGTCGGCTACGACTTCACGAACAGCGGCCTGGCCGTGACAGGTTATGATCCGACAACGGGACAGCTGGTCATCACCGGCAGCGCCGATCCGTCGGTGTACCAGGCTATTTTGCGGACGATCTCCTACGAGGACGATTCCCTGACGCCCGACACTTCCGACCGTATGATTCAGTTTGTTGTCGGCGACGGCGTTAACACCAGTGTTGTTCGCACGACTACAGTGAGCGTCAGCGCACCCGCCAGTCCCGCTCCGCCGCCGGGGGTAATGGGCACGAAGCCGGTTCTTTCGAACCCGATTGCTCTGGAAGGATCGGCCGTCCTGGCGACCCCCATCCCTCTCTTCCCAGGGGAACAGAGATTTGTCAGGAACTCCGCCAGTAGCTCTGAGAGCATGGGCCGGCATCGCTCGGAACCAGAACCCAACGTTCCGGCCGATCGCCTGTCGCTTGCTGAGCCTCTGGCCGGCGACCTGGGCGGCTTCTTGGCCTAGTCAGGGCGGTTGGTTCTCCGGCACGGAATCGGGCAAACGTGTGCCTTGCAAGCACGGCCCGATTTCCGACGGCACCCATTCAGTTGGCAGACAGCAAATGTAATAGCCTTTCGTTAACAGCGAATTTCGTAGCACTGCTGCTTGGTTGATCACCGCTATCTTTTGGAAGGATGTGCCCATGAGATACTTTCGTGTCGCCCCCCGCTTTCCCCGGTGCGGTTCCTGTTCCCACCGGACTCTCCCATTACGCCCCTCCTTCGAATACCTTGAGGATCGGACACTCCTTTCCGGCCTCGGTTACTTCCAACCGAATCACTTGTTCCTACGGCAGCCGGGCCCAATAACGCCGTTCGGCACCTCGGGACCTACCGGTTACACTCCGAGCCAGGTCCGTCATGCCTATGGGTTGGACCAGGTCCAGCTTCCTGGCGGAATTGTCGGCGACGGCAGCGGAACGACCATTGCCATCGTGGACGCCTATGACGATCCCAATCTGGTCAATGATGTCCATCAGTTCGATCTCCAGTTTGGGATGCCCGACCCGGTCCTAACCCGCCTGAACCAGATGGGCGGGGCGACCCTGCCGAGTGCAGACAGTGGCTGGGCCAGTGAGATCGCCCTGGACGTGGAGTGGTCCCACGCCATCGCCCCCAAGGCCAAGATCCTCCTGGTCGAGGCCAACGACAATTACTTCAGCAGCATGCTGACGGCCGTAACGTTTGCTGCCCACCAACCAGGGGTTGTCGCCGTCTCCATGAGCTGGGGCGGTCTGGAGGACTCGACCGAAACTTCCTACGACAACATTTTCGTCACGCCCATTGGCCACACCGGAGTGACGTTTATCGCCTCCTCAGGCGACCGCGGCGCACCACCGGAATACCCAGCCATCTCGCCCAACGTCCTGTCGGTCGGTGGCACGAGCCTGATGGTGGATAGCCAGGGCAATATGGTCTCGGAAAGCGGGTGGAGCGGAAGCGGTGGTGGCGTCAGTGGGTACGAAACACAGCCCTCCTACCAGGCGGGCGTAGTCACACAGAGCACGAGTTTCCGCACAAACCCTGATGTCTCCTACGACTCCGATCCGTACACCGGCTTCCCGGTGTACGATTCGCTGAATAACGGCTCGGTCACGCCATGGTCCCAGTTCGGCGGCACCAGCGATGCTGCACCGCAATGGGCTGCCGTCGTGGCCATCGCCGATCAAGGGCGAGCCCTGGCCAAGCGAGGCGCCCTCGATGGACCCAAGCAGACGCTGCCGATGATTTACCAGTTTTCGGCGAGCGATTTCCATGACGTTCTCACCGGCGGCAGCCTGGGCAATCCTCCCTATCCCGCCGGCAAGGGCTACGACCTCGCCACCGGGCGCGGTACGCCGATCGCCCCCCGCCTCGTGAGCGACTTGGTGGGCAGTGCCGTTCCGGCGGGGCCCGTCTTCAGCCTCAGTGCCCCGGCCACCAGCGCCGCCGGCGGGCTCTTTAGTATCACGGTGACCGCCCAAGACAAAAGTGGCAGCATCTTGACCGGCTACACTGGCACGGTCCATTTCACCAGCAGCGACGCTACCTCGTTTTTGCCGCAGAACTACACGTTCACGGCCAGCGACAACGGGGTCCACACATTCACGAAGGATTTCGCAGCCACCAAGACCGGCAGTGACACCATAACGGCTACCGATACGTCGTCATCCTCGATGACCGGTTCGGCCACCGTCACCATCCTGGCTGCCAATCCTGATCACCTGGGCTTTGCCCAGCAACCGACGAACGCCTCCGTCGCCAGTTTCATCTCCCCGGCTGTGACCATCCAGGTGTTCGATTCGTTCAACAATGTCGTGTCCTGGGATCGGACCGACACTGTCACCATGTCGCTGGGGAACAACGCCGGCGGCGGGACGCTGAACGGCACGATCTCCGTACTGGTCAACAACGGCATCGCCACCTTCTCGGATCTCTCAATCAACAAGGCGGGGAATGGCTACACGCTCGTCGCCAGCTCCGGCAGCTTGGCAAACATCACGTCGGCCGCCTTCAACATCAACGGGGGCAAGGCGAATCAGCTCGCCTTCGGCCAGAAACCGACCAACACCTCGATCGGCACCTACATCACGCCGGCCGTCACGGTGCAGGTGCTCGACGCACAGGGCAACGTGGTCAGCGGCGACAACACCGATTCGATCACCCTCGCGCTGGGCGCCAACGCGGGGAATGCCAGTCTTACCGGCACGCTGACGGTGACCGTGCAGAATGGCGTGGCCACATTCAGCAAGCTGGCAATCAGCAAGGCCGGCACCGGTTACACATTGGTCGCCAGCAGCACCGGGCTAAATGGCGTGACTTCCACCTCGTTCAACATCACCCCGGCCACCTCGACCACGGCCTTGGTATCCTCGGCCAATCCCGCGCCGTTGAAGCAGAGCGTGACGTTCACGGCCACGGTGAGTGGTCCGGGCACGCCGACCGGCGTGGTGACCTTCTCGGACGGCTCGACCAGTATCGGCCAGGGAACACTTGCCACCAGCGGGGGAACCACCACGGCCAGCTTCACGACTTCCAGCCTGGCCATCGGCAACCATACCATTACCGCTTCCTACAGTGGCGACAGTAATTTTCTGGCGAGCACCGTGGCAATGACCCAGACGGTTGGCAAGACAGGCACCACCACCGTGGTCGTCTCCTCGACGAACCCGTCGGGATTAGGGCAAAGTACCACGTTTACGGCCACCATCAGTAGCTCCGGCAATCCGACTGGGGTCGTCACGTTTTCCGATGGTGGCACGAGCATCGGTCAGGGAACGCTTTCGACCAGCGGGGGCACAACGTCGGCAAGCTTCACGACCTCTACGTTGACAATGGGCAACCATACCATCACCGCCAGCTACGCCGGTGATGCGAATTTTGCCGCGAGCACGTCGAGTCCCATCACGCAAACGGTCGGCAAGTCGGCTACGACCACGGCGCTCGTGTCCACGGCGAGCGCGACGGTATGGGGACAGAGCGTGACCTTTACTGCCACAATTTCCGCCTCGGGCAGCCCCACGGGCCTGGTCACCTTCTCCGACGGGACCGCCATCTTTGCGCAGGTGGGGCTGATGACATCGGCCGGCAAGTCTACGGCGAGCATTACCGTGTCCGGCTTGGCGGTCGGTTCCCACACCATCAATGCCGCCTATGCCGGCGATGGTAATTTCCAGGCCAGCACAGCAGCCGTGATGCAGACGATCAGCAAGGCAACCAGCACCACGTTGGTCACCTCCTCGGCGACCCCTTCCGTGTTGGGCCAAAGTGTGAGCTTCAAGACGACTATCGGTGTCGCCGCGCCAGGCGGCGGAATGCCGACCGGGACGGTGCAATTCCAGATCGACGGCACCAACGCCGGCAGCCCGGTCAACATCAGCACGACCAACGGCTTCACTACCGCCTCTCTCAGCACCGCCACGCTAGCCGTAGGCAGCCATACCATCACCGTCAGCTACAGCGGGGATTCGAACTTCACGCCGAGCACTTCGGCCACGTTCACCCAGACGGTGACGAAGGCCAGTAGCAGCACCGCGGTGGCGGTATCGACCAATCCCGCCGCCTGGGGCCAGAATGCGACCTTCACAGCTACCGTCAGCGTCAACACACCTGGTTCGGGGACACCGACGGGAACCGTGCAATTCGTGATCGACGGAACGAATGTGGCTAGTCCGGTCAGTGCCAAGACTACGAATGGCACAACGACCGCATCGTTCAGCACCGCAGCGCTTTCGCCGGGTAGCCACACCATCGTTGCCAGCTACAGCGGGGACTCAAACGTCGCGGCGAGTACGTCGGCAGCGGTCACCCAGACGGTGAGCAAAGCGAGCAGCAGCACCGCACTGACAGCATCCCCCAATGCGACCGTTTGGGGCCAGGGGGCCGTCTTCACCGCTACCATTGGCATCACGGCCACCGGTCTAGGCAGTCCTACGGGCACGGTGCAATTCCAGATCGACGGCACGAACACCGGCAGCCCGGTCACCATCAGCACTTCGGGCGGCCTGACGACCGCATCGTTCACAAGCACAACCCTGTCGGTGGGCAATCACACGATTACTGCAAGCTACAGCGGCGATTCCAACTTCAGCGCCAGTGTCGCGCCGACCTTTACACAGACCGTGACGCTGGCAACCACCGCGGCGGTCGTGATCACTTCCGGCCCATCCACATTTGGCCAGTCGGTGACCTTCACGGCCACGATCACTGGCAATGGACCGGTCAGCCCGACCGGCGTGGTGCTCTTCTCGGATGGCGGCGCGAACCTCGGCCAGGCCACACTCAGCACCAACGCGGGCACAACGACTGCCAGTTTCAGTACGTCCAGCTTGGCCGGTGGGGTCCATACCATCACGGCTTCCTATGGAGGAGACAGTAACTTCCTGGCGAGCACTGCTACGTTGCTGCAAACGGTGAACAAGGCGAATCCGAACGCCGTCGTGGTCTCGTCGGCTTCACCGGCGGTGTACGGTCAGCCCGTGGCGTTCACGGCCACGGTCAGCACCGCCACGATCGGTTCGGCCGCACCGACCGGCACGGTGCAGTTCCAGGTGGACGGCAACAATTTCGGAAATCCAGTGCCACTCGGCAGCGGCCAGGCCACAAGCGCTGCCCTCAGCACGCTATCGGTCGGCGGCCACACGATCACGGCCAGCTACTCTGGAGACACGAACTTTGCCGGCAGCACGGCAACGCTCAACCAGAGCATCGTTCCGGGGCCCGCCAGTGTCGTCATTCTGTCGGGCTTGTCGTCGCTCACCGCCGGCGCAGCGGGAACCTTCACCCTGACCGTTCAGGATGCCTACGGCAACACGGCGACCGGCTACCGCGGCACAGTCCACTTTACCAGCAGCGACAGCCTGGCTTCCTTGCCCACAGATTACACCTTCATGACCACAGATAACGGAGTGCATACGTTCACCAGTACTTTCGTAACTGCGGGAACCCAATCGCTCACGGCCGGCGATGCGCAGAGCGGCATCGCCGCCACGCAGTCGGGCATCACCATCAGCCCCGCAGCGGCCGCACACTTCCTGGTCACGCCGGCGGTGGCCACGACCGTTGCCGGCTCGCCCTTCGCCGTCACGATCACCGTGCAGGACGCCTACAACAACACTGTGACCGGCTACACCGGTTCCGTAAGCTTCTCCAGCGCGGATCCCCATGGGGCCACGTTGCCCGCCGGCTACACCTTTACGCCGGCCGACAACGGTAGCCATATTTTCTCCGCTGCGGTCGCGCTTTATAAGGTCGGAACCTGGGACGTCTCCGTCGCCGACACGGGGAGTGGGATTGCCGGCACCAGCAAAGTCAGCGTGACCCCTGCACCTGCCGTTGGGTTTCAAGTTGTCGCTCCCACCAGCACGACGCCGAGCGCGCCGTTCGACGTTACCGTCATCGCTCTCGATCCGTACGCTAACGTCGATACGAATTACCAGGGCACGATCACGTTTTCGACGACTGACACCGATCCCGGTGTCGTTCTCCCGGGAAACTATTCCTTCGTGGCCAACGATGCTGGAATGCACACGTTTGCTGCCAGTGTCACGCTGGTCACCCCAGGAGGGCAGACGGTCAGCGTCGCTGACGCCGGTGGTTTGGCCGGCAGTGCGGCTATCGCGGTGATGCCGCCGCCTCCTCCGGGCGCGGGTCGTGGAGGGATGGGGATCGGCGACGGAGGTTTCATTTCGAACCGAGCAATTGAACTATCTACGGCGGGCCCGTTCTCAGTGGTTCCCGGAATGCGTGCGGGACCTCTGGGAACCCGTTACGGGCAGCAAAACGGCGACCGTGCCACCACGCCTTGGTTGGAGCAGGCGTCCGAGGATCGCTTGGCGTTCCTGGGAGTGCGGCAAGTCACCGATTTGCTCTTCGCGAGTGGGCAAGAATGCTTTGACCTGATGATTGGCGAGCGGTAGCAATCGGAAAAAAAGGTGTCGGTCCCGACACCTTTTTTCATCCACCTTGTTTCATCTGCCGCTCATTCCGGAAAGAGCGGCGTGCTCAAATATCGTTCGCCCAGATCCGGCAATACGGCCACGATTAATTTGCCGGCGCTGTCCGGCCGCCCTGCAACCTGAAGGGCCGCCCATACGGCAGCGCCGCTGCTGATGCCGCAGAGCATCCCCTCCTCCCGGGCCAACCGCCGGGTCATCTCAAAGGCGTCCTCATCGCGCACCTCGAGAACTTCGTCGATGATCCCCAGGTTGAGCACGCCGGGGATAAAGCCGGCGCCGATACCTTGAATCCGGGTCGGCCCCGGTGTGAAAGGCTGGCCACGCAGCTTCTGCGTAAGGATCGGACTGGTCGCAGGCTCCACGGCGATTGACCGAAAACTCGGCTTGCGCTTCTTGATCACTTCGCTGACGCCGGTGATCGTGCCGCCGGTGCCAACACCGGAGATCAGGATGTCCACTTTGCCATCGGTATCGTGCCAGATCTCTTCGGCCGTGGTCCGGCGGTGGATCTCTGGATTGGCGGGGTTTTGAAATTGGTGCGGCATGAACGAATTGGGAATCGCCCGTAGCAGCTCGTCCGCCTTGTCGATCGCTCCTTTCATCCCTAGTTCCCCCGGCGTCAGGACCAGCTCCGCTCCAAAGGCCCGCAGCAGCCGGCGGCGCTCCAGGCTGTAGGTCTCCGGCATCGTAATGATGAGTCGATATCCGCGCGCGGCACAGGTAAAGGCCAGGCCGATGCCGGTGTTGCCGCTGGTTGGCTCGATCACCGTGGTATCCTTGTTGATCCGGCCCTCGCGCTCGGCCGTGTCAATCATCGAGACGCCAATCCGATCCTTGACGGACCAGTGAGGATTAAAGCTTTCGAGCTTGGCGACCACCGTCGCCGGACTCGCGCCAATCACGCGCCGCAGCCGAACCAGCGGGGTGTGACCGATGCACTGGGTGATGTCGTCGTAGATCTTTCCCCGGAACGGTTGCGGAAACGACATGGCAACTCCTCCACCGGTACAACCGGATGATGAACCAGACCAGTGTCTGCCCTTCTCCCTTTTGCCTTTTTACTCTTTCGTGAGCCCGTGTCTTACCTAGACAAGTGCACAGTAGTCGGCTATAGTTCACAAGATCAACGGGAATCCCAATGGCCTGCATGTTATCACCACCGTTCCTCAACTGTGGACGCCTTGAAGCACTCGCTTGAGTCTCTCCGGAAGATCATCCAACGCCATTGGGGGTTCCCCACGCTTCGACCGTTGCAAGAGCAAGCGATGCGCGCCGTCCTCGACGGGCGCGACTCCTTGGTCGTGTTGCCGACCGGCGGCGGTAAATCGCTCTGCTACCAAGCGCCCGCCGTGTTGCGGGAAGAAACCACCCTTGTCATTTCACCCCTGATCTCGCTCATGAAAGATCAGGTCGACAACCTCAAGGCCTGCGGCGTTCACGCCGTTCAAATCGACAGTACGCAATCGCCCGGGGAACGCTGGTCTTGCGAAAAGGAGGTGATGCAGGGTGGCGTGCGGCTGCTGTTTGTTTCGCCCGAACGGCTCGTGCTCACCGATTTCTACCAGCTGCTGCAGCGCATCGGAGTTCGCACGTTTGCCATCGACGAAGCCCACTGCATCAGCCATTGGGGCCACGATTTTCGCCCCGAGTACCGCCAGCTGAGCCGTCTGAAGGAGCTCTTCCCCGGCGCTTCCGTGCATGCCTACACGGCCACGGCCACGGAACCGGTCCGCCATGATATCATCCAGCAGCTCGGCTTGGAGAACGCCACGGTCTTGGTCGGAGATTTCGACCGGCCGAATTTGACGTACCGCGTTCTATCACGCCGGGAGCCGTTCAAACAGGTGCTCGAAATCATCGACCGGCATCCACGCGAAGCGGGAATCATTTACTGCCTGCGCCGCCGGGATGTGGATGAGCTGGCGGAAGCGCTCCAGCGGCATGGCTGCCGCGCATTGCGCTATCACGCCGGGCTCACCGCCGAGGACCGCCGTCAGGCCCAGGAAGCCTTTGCCGCCGAGCAGTGTGATATCATCGTTGCCACGGTTGCCTTCGGCATGGGCATCGACCGGTCCAACGTCCGTTATGTGCTGCACCTGGCCATGCCGAAATCGCTGGAGCATTATCAGCAAGAGACGGGCCGGGCCGGCCGCGACGGTTTGGAGGCCGAATGCGTGTTGTTGCACTCCGGCGCAGACTTCCTGACATGGAAGTCGATCCTGGAAAAAACGGCCGCCGAGCCCGGGATGGATCCCTCCTACCTTCCCCGCGCACGAAAACACCTGGCCGACATGGACCGGTTCTGCCGCAGTGCGCTGTGCCGGCACCGGACTCTCGTGCAATACTTCGGCCAGGATTTTGCCGCCCCATCGTGCGGTGCCTGTGATCTTTGCCTGGGCGATGCCGAGCAGGTGGCCGATGCGTTGATTATCGCGCAAAAAATCCTTTCCTGCGTGGCCCGGGTCAAGGAACGCTTTGGCATTGGACATGTTGTCTCGGTGCTGCGCGGCGAAGACAACGAAAGCATCCGCAAATGGGGCCACGCCAAGCTCAGTACCTATGGCCTGCTGCGCGATTATCACAAAGCCGACCTGCGCGATTGGATTTACCAGCTCATCAGCCAAGAGGCGCTGGTACAGCACGGGGATCCGTATCCGATCCTTTCCCTCAACGCCGCTTCCTGGGAGGTGATGAAGGGCAACCGGACGGTGCGGTTGATGCAACCGGTTCGCCGTAAGAAGGGGGAAAAGGCCGCACGGTCAAAAGCGGAGACGGCCAGCTGGGAAGGTGTGGATGAAGAATTGTTCGAAGTGTTGCGTGGCCAGAGACGCCAGCTGGCGGACGAGCGGCATGTCCCGCCGTACATCATTTTTGGGGACGCCACGCTTCGGGAACTGGCGCGAGTCCGGCCATCGACGCTGGAAGGGATGCGCACGCTGTACGGCATCGGCGAAGCCAAGCTGCGGGATTTCGGTGAGTGTTTTTTGCAGGCGATCGATCACCACTGTCGGGATCGTGGCTTGACGCGCGACCTTTCGGCCGCGCGGACGCGGGCGCCGGCGACGGCGAAACCCGCCGGCCGGCCCAATCCGACCCGAGAGCTTGCCTTTGGCCTGTTTCGCCAGGAAACCGCAGTCGAAGATGTAATGCATCAAACCGGCCGGTCGCGGGCCACCATTATGGATTACCTGTGCGATTTTGTCCGGGAAACGCGGCCGGAATCGATTGCACCGTGGATACCGGAAGCGCTTTCGCAGCGCATTGCCGCCGCGGCTCGGCAGGTCGGCACCGAACGCCTCAAACCGATTTTCATCGCCTTGGGTGAACAAGTCTCGTACGATGACATTCGTCTGGTGGTCACCCACCTCACGGTCGGAACGGGGACGTAATGTTGCCGCAGAACCCACGCGGTTCTGCAAACCGTCGCGAAACGATAACTGCGAAACCAACCATGAACCACGAGTCCCTCCCTGTACCCGAAGATTCCTCCGCCCGGCTGGCGCGGCCAAAACCGCCGGGTTTGCGCGAATTCTCGCCGCGGGCCATTATCTGCGGACTTTTTGTGGCCGTGTTAATGGGGGCATCGTACCCCTACGTGGTCCTCAAGCTCGGTTTCGGACCGAATGTCTCCGTTGTGGCGGCAATCCTCGGGTATCTCGTGCTCGGCCTGCTCTTCACCCGCGTGGTCCGGTTCCTGGGCTTTCGCTATGCACCCTACAATCGGTGGGAGAATAACATCGTCCAGACGGCCGGCACCGCGGCGGCTCAGACGGCGTTCATGTGCATTCTCCTGGCAGCCTTCGACATGCTCACGGAGAGCCAGAGCGTGCAGTTCACGGCGCGGCTCACCGAGGTGCAGTCGTTTGCGTGGCTGACGTCGGCCGGGCTGCTGGGCGTCCTCTTGGCTGTGCCCCTGCGGCGACATTACATCGTCGATGAAAAACTTCCCTTCCCCGATGGTCTGGCTGCGGGCGAAACGATCCTCATCTGCGACAGCGAAGGCCGCACGGCCACTCGGGCTGCGATCGCCATGGTTGCCGGCATCGTTGCTTCGGGTGTGCTCATGACACTCACGGAAGATTCCCATGTGTTCCGCATGTTCCCGTCGACATTTCTCCCCTTTTCCGCGGCAATGCTGCGAACAACGGGGGTTGGCTTGGAATGGAGCCTGCTTGCCGTCGGCTCCGGCATGATCATCGGCATGCGGATCAATATCAGCATGTTGGTGGGCACCATCCTGTCCTGGGTGGTCGCGCCCTACTTTCTTCGCCAGGCCGGCATCCTTGGCGAAAACTTCAAGAGGGTCGACGTGTTGTTCTGGGTCATGTGGCCGGCCACGGGGATGTTGGTGGCCGGCGGCTTGGCGGGGCTTTTCCTGCGTTGGCGGGTCCTGGCCAAGACATTCCAAAATCTCTCCTCCACCAAGGCCGGTGCGGACGAGTTCCCTCTCACCTGGGTCGCTGCGGGAGCGCTTCTGAGCGGCGGAGCCTTGGTGGCGGTGCAGAAAATCATGCTCGGCCAACCGATCTGGATCACGGTGATTGCGGTCTTGCTGTCGGTTCCGCTCGCCCTGGTTGGCTTGCGCGTTTTGGGCGAGACCAACTGGGGGCCGATCAGCGCCCTTGCCAACCTGATGCAAGGAATCTTCGCGATCCTCGTTCCCGGTAACATCGCGGCCAACATGGTCGCCAGTGGCACCACCGGCACGATCGCCACCGAATCAGAGGCGATCATGCAAGATTACAAGGCCGGCGACATGGTCGGCTCGTCGCCCCGTTACCTGACTTACATGCAGCTTTTGGCGACACCAGTCGGGGCGGCGGCGGTGTCGTGGATGTATCCAGTCTTGCGTGCCCAGTATGGGATTGGCGGTGAAACCGGGTTGAGTTCGCCAACCTCGCGGCGATGGGCCGGCTTTGCCGAGATCCTCTCCAAGGGCTTTGATGCCTTACCCCGTGGAGCGATGGTCGCCCTGGTGGTTGCCTCGCTGGTGGGGATTGTGCTGGCGATCCTCGAAATTCGAATTCGCAACAAAATGCTCATCCCCTCACCGACGGGCCTGGGTATCGGCATGCTCGTCCCCGCCTCGGTGATCCTCACGATGGTTGTGGGTGCCGTCATCGGAACCCTCTGGACCAAAATCAATCCCAGAACGAGCAGCCAGTACCAGATCCCGCTGGCCTCCGGGCTCATTGCCGGGGAAGCGCTCGTGGCCGTTATTGTGCCGTTGCTCGTGTTGCTTGGTTTGCTGCATACGTGACCCGTCTGCTTTGCTGCAGAAGCTGGAAGCGGGCTGCGGGATGAGCCGTCACACAAGCCTGACGCGCCAGCGATGGGCCGTCGCTGGCGCGTCAAGCTCAAAGATCACCATGCCGCTATAAACCAGAGTTACCGCCGCCATCTTGGAAGATGCCGTCCGGTCCGAGGTCGAGACTGCTAAAGAGAACCGTGACGTTGGTCGCTGACAAGATATTGCCCTCGCCGCTACTGAGGATTACTTGCAGACCCTCCGCCACTTGTACATTCATCAGACTGACCTGGTCAAACCCACCGGAGCCACCGACGTCGGAGAGGCGGAAGGTAAACGTGGCCGGCGCTGTATCGGTGACCGTGACATTGGTCAGGTTGACATCAGCGATGTCGCCGGCATTGCTGCGCAGACCGATCGACAGATCGGCACTGGTGACATCCTGCAGCGTGAG
>Ga0070734_10001960_pt1 | contig 27192 bp, 20 predicted proteins | sample Coa_R1_8_FD_66444 | JGI IMG/M metagenome (GOLD analysis project Ga0070734, IMG submission 66444) | Surface soil microbial communities from Centralia Pennsylvania, which are recovering from an underground coalmine fire - Coalmine... | ecosystem: Environmental > Terrestrial > Soil > Unclassified ... | reverse complement strand
CTCCTACACCGCGCTGAATACACTGGCCCTGGAACTCGACCCCGCCAATCTGCCCTCCCCAGCAGTTACTCGTGCGGTCGCGGAGCAGGTGGAGATCCAGGCGCGCTACGAGGGCTATATCCGGCGGCAGGGCGTGCAGGTGGAGCAGGCGTCGCGTATGGAGGCCGTCGAAGTTCCGGACGACATAGACTATGACATCATCCGCGCCCTCTCTCATGAGGGCCGCGAAAAACTCTCCCGCGTGCGTCCGCGCTCGCTGGGCCAGGCCGCGCGGATCCCCGGCCTGCGCCCCGGCGATGTGCAGGTCCTCTACATCCACCTGGAACAGCGGCGTCGCGCCGCCGCATGCGCCCCCATCGCGTGAACCGAAAGGCGTGGAATCCTATTGCATTCGCCTGTTTCCTCTCTCATATTTGCCCCCTGAATTGCCGATAATCCTGCCAATGTCGGGAAAGTCGTGTCGGGAGGCAGGCAAACAATGCAATTTGTGTCGTCACAACATGTAAAAGAGGGTATGTGTGTCGCGGAGGATGTGCGCGATCCGCAGGGCCGGACGCTGATTGCGCGGGGGCAACGCCTGGGATTGCATCACATCGAGCGGCTGAGGAAGTTCCATATCGAGGCGCTTTTTATCGATCCGCGCAACGGCGAGGCGGTCGTCAAACCCACCAAGTCGGAGCTGCGCGAAGAGTGCGAAAAGGCGCTGCAAGCCTCGTTTGGCAATCTGCAGAAGGAGTTCAAGGAGAAGCGCGTCGCGCTGGATACGGCGGCGATCAAAGCCGCTGCAAATAGCCTTGTGGACGCCCTGATGAAGTCGAAAAACCCGCTGGTGACCCTGCTCGATGTCAGCACCAGCTCCGACCGGATGATGCAGCATTCGGTCAATGCCGCCATTCTCTCCACCGTACTGGCGATTGACCTCCATGTGCCCGAAGCGATGCTGCACGATATGGCCGTCGCCATGCTCTGTCACGATGTCGGCTTTATCTTCCTGCCGGATGAGCTGCTTCAGAAAGCCACGCCTCCGGTGGCTTCGGAAGTCGCCATCCTGCGGCAGCACATTCAGTTAGGCACAGAGCACCTGGTGCGCTCGGAGGCGATCAGCAGCGTCGCCGCCAATATCGTGCTGCGGCATCATGAAGCCCTCGATGGCAGTGGCTATCCGGCGGGTGCGTCCGGGGACAAACTGCCCCTGTTGACACGGGTCGCCAATGTCGTGGAGACCTACGATTCGCTCACCTCGCCGCGCCTGGGCATTCCTGCCGTCCTGCCCGACGTCGCGCTCTCGTATCTGCTCACCCACACCGGGACCAAGTTCGCCAAGGACGTCGTCCTGGCTCTCTCCAAGCGGATTGCGCTCTATCCCGAAGGGATCGCAGTCCAGTTGAACACCGGCGAAGCCGGCATCGTCGCGGGCACGCTGCCGAAAGCGCCCATGCGCCCCACGGTCCTGGTTCAAGTGGACCATCGCGGCAACAAGCTCAAAGATCCAATGATTGTGGATCTGTCGCAGGATACCCGGCGCTCCATCATGCGCTCCGCCGCCACCCTGCCCGAACTGCTCGCCATGCGCGATAGGCTGGAAGCGCCCAAACCGCCCGACCCGGTCTACGCCAGCCTCGGCTAAGGACGTTGAAATTATTGAGAAAAACAGAAGAACGATCCGCAGATTGACGCAGATTAACGCAGATTACAAACAAAGGAAGAGATTTATCGATTAGGCCCAATCGAGGAGTCAAGTGTTCCTCCCTGTTGTGGCTTTTAATCTGTGGTAATCTGTGGATAAGTTATTCTCCCGGTTCTCCAGGAACCGGGCGGCTAATTCTTGGGGGAAGCGCTTGGGCTTGCGCGTCTCGCGATCCAATAGCATTTGTAGCGTCTCCCCGGTCGCCAGCAGTTCCGCGCCGCGCTCGACCGCGTATTCGATGCGTAGCAGGCTCCGGCGGAGTTCGACCACTCGGCTGCGGACCACGATCTCCTCCTCGTAGTGTGCCGGGCGCAGGTAGCGGCAGTGGGCCTCCATTAAAGGCAGGATCATCCCATCGCGCTCCATCTGCGCGTAGTCGATGCCTCGCTCCCGGCAGAAGGCGCTCCGTGCCGCCTCGAACCAGATCAGATAGTTCGCATGGTGAACGATCCCCATCTGGTCCGTCTCGGCATACCGTACCCGCACGGTGATCCCAACGTAGTCCGATCCTTCGCACGCTTGCTTCTCCGCCTGTCGCGCCATACCTCTCTCCTTTTTGCGGCTATTCCCGTTTTAGCCAGCGTCGCACGCTCGCCCAGAGGGAGCGGGTTTCGGGGGCAGGCGCCTCGCTCCTCTCCGAGCCTCGGAGCAGGGTTGCGCCGCTCTCCGGAACCGTGTCGCCCTGTGCGCCTCGGAGCAGTTCATCCTGTTCTGTCGTCAGGTTGCGCTGGCTGGCGCGGGCGAGCGTCGTATACTCCAGCACCTTGAGCGCCCCTGTGCGCACCTCCTCCGTCCCGGATTGGGCGGCGCTCTCGCAAAACCGGCGCAGGTCGGTAAGGAGACGGCGTGCGGCGGAGAAGGGAGGGAGATGCGAACGGTATTCCTGAAGCAATGTGAGCGCATTCCAACGCTGTTCCGGCGTCAGCGCCTCCTCCTGGAGCAGGCGGTAGAGGGCAGAGGGTCCGTAGCTCTTGACGATGTTCTGCAACGCCAGGAGCGACTGGCTGCTTTCCTGATGGGCCGGGGTGAGCCTGCGACAGAGCGAAGGGATGGCAGGCAGCCCGATCTGCGTGAGCGCCAGGATCGCGCTGGCCCGAGCGCTCCCCTTCTTATCCGTCAATAGGCGGCACAGCGGCTCAACGGCGTCGGGCGCTTTGAGGAGGCCGAGCGCCGTGGCCGCTTCGCGCCGCACGCTCAGGGTCCGGTCGTTCAGCGCGCCGCAAAGGGGTTCGACGGCCTGCTGGATACCGTTGCGGTTCCGTTCCGGGCCCTCTTCGAGCACTTCGAGCAGCACCGAAACATCTTCATCAACATTATTGTCGGCCCACAGGCTGCCGATGCGGCCCAGGGCGCCGGCGGCACTGCGGCGCACACGCCAATTCGGGTCGTGTAAGGCTCGACAGAGGGGACCGACCGCTTCCATATTGGCGGTTTTGCCCAGCCTGGAAGCAGCCTTGCGCCGCTCGATCTCGTCTTCACTCCTCAGCGCCTGGAGCGTCCTCTCGATTTGAGCTCGTTTTGGCATCCTTCGCCTCATTCCCGGCGTTCCTACCGGCGCGCGATTCGTGGGGATCGCGCATAATCATAGCATGGAGCGGCGGATCGGTCAACCCGTCCGGGAGAATGCCTGCTCCTAATAGGGGGCGAAGAACTAGCCGTTTTACCGGGTGGAAAGTAGACAGGCGTCGTTCCCCGGCAGAAACTTCCGCTTTCCAAACCGCGTAGAGTATGCTATACTGGACACCATTGAAAAGCAGCGTGTCCGCATCTTTCCACTTCCTTTCGCGAATGTTCCCATGGCTTGCGCCAGGTAAGGAGATAACGCATGCGACGAGACCGTAACCGCCGCGATAACGCCGACGATTTTGACAGCAACCGCGACGATGACCGAGCCCGCAATTCTCAAGACGACGAGATCGCCGACAGCCCGGAGATGCAGCTTCGGGCCATGTGGCTGCTCGATGAAATCATTCGTATGACCCCCCGCAACGATGTGCGCCTGGGCTATTTGATGGCCCTGCGGGAGCAGATCGAGACCGACGAAGCGATGATGGAGGAGGCCAAGAAGGTCATCGCGGAGTTCGAGGAGGCCTATACCAAGCTCACCTCTCCCGCCAACCGCATCGGCGTCTTTTTGGGCAAGATCGAGCCGGAGAAGAAGCCCAAGCCGCGCCGCACGTTCGGCATGCGCGAGGAGCCCCAGCCGGAAGAGAAGCCCGGCCTCACGGTGCGTATCGCGCTGGGCGATCAGGAGTACATCGCCAACGTGGACCCCAAACTGGAGAACCCGGAGTTCAAAGTCGGCACCCAGGTCAAAGTCAACGAGGCGTTCGCGGTCATCGGCGACCTGGGCTATGCCGAGGGCGGCCCGATTGTGAAGATTTCCGAGACGCTGGAAGACGGTCGCCTGCGGGTCTCGATGGACTCGCAGGGGATGCAGTCCCGTGTGGTTTATCGGGGCGAGGCGTTGAAAGAGGAGCCGCTCAAAGCCGGTTCCGAGGTGCGGATGGAGCCGAATTTCAAGGTGGCGCTGGAGCACTTCGCCGCCAAGGAGACCAGCGACTACTACCTGGAGGAGGTCCCGATCCTGCCCTGGAGCCGCATCGGCGGGCAGGAGGAGGCGATCAGCGTCATCAAGGACGCCATCGAACTGCCGCTGATCCATCCGGAGCTCTTTGCCCGCTTCGGCAAGCGCCCGCTCAAGGGCATCCTGCTCTACGGCCCTCCCGGCTGCGGCAAGACGCTCATCGGCAAGGCGACCGCCTACAACCTCACCCAGGAGTATCGGGAGCGCACCGGGCGGGATGTCAAAGAGTACTTTATGTACATCAGCGGCCCGAAGATCCTGAACATGTGGCTGGGCGAGTCGGAGCGCATGGTGCGTGAGATCTTTGCGCAGGCCCGCGAAAAGAGCAAAGAGGGCCATCTGGTCTTTATCTTCATCGATGAGGCCGAGTCGCTCTTAAGAACCCGCTCGTCCGGGCGCTGGCTGAACATCTCGAACACCATCGTGCCCCAGTTCTGCGCGGAGATGGACGGCATGGTGGCGCTGGACAACGTGGTCGTCATGCTCACCTCCAACCGGCCCGACTATATCGACCCGGCCATCCTGCGCCCGGAGCGCATCGACCGCAAGGTGAAGGTGGTGCGGCCCGACCGCCGCGCCTCCCGCGATATCTATAAGATCTATCTGAGCGATGTGCCGCTCGATCCCGAACTGCTCAAGGAGCATAAGGGCGACTGCTCCGGCGCGATAGACGAACTGCTCGACCTGATCACCGAGTACACCTTCCGCCGCGACGAGGAGACGGAGTTCCTGGAGGTCCACCTCAAGAACGCCAGCACGGAGACGCTCTACTGGAAGGATCTGCTCAGCGGCGCGCTGATCAAGTCGGTGGTCGAGCGGGCGAAGGACTTCGCCATCAAGCGCAGCATCGAGAAGCGCTCCGAACTGGAGGGCCTCACCCTCGACGACCTGCAGCGCGCCGTCCGCGTGGAGTTCAAAGAGAACGAGATCTTCCCGAAGGGCGACTCGCAGGAGGACTGGCTGAAGCTGGTGGACTATGAGCCGGAGAACGTGGCGACCATCAAGCCCATCAAGGCCAAGAAGCAGCTCAACGCCACCCGCCGCAACATCATCTAATCTCTGTAGACGTTCACTCCCTTCCCTGTCCATTTCGCAGGGAAGGGAGTGCCAGTTTGAACACGCGGGAATAGAGGTATTGAACAATGACCCAGATAGAAGCGCTGATATCGGAAGCGAAAGATGCCCCGGAAGCCTTGATCGGGGAGACCCTGGATTTCCTGCGGTTTTTGAAGTTCCAGCATATCCGTCAGAAGGGCCATGGCGATTGGACAGAACAGGACATGCATGCCTATGCAGTCCAATCCCTCCAATATGCTGCCCAATTGTATGGCGATGAGGAGGATTTGTTGCCCGTCGAAGGCATGGAGAGCGATCATGCTTCAGCCCGGTGATGTCGTAACAGTCCCATTCCAGGGCGTCACAGGAACAAAGCAGCATCCTGCTGTCGTCCTTTCCTCTTCTTCCTATCATTCCAACCGGCCGGATGCGATTTTAGGTTTGCTGACCACGCAGATCGCTGATGCCACGACACCAACAGACTATGTGTTACAAGACTGGGCAGAGGCAGGACTTCATCGTGCTTCTGCCTTTCGAGCCTTCTTTGTGACCGTGCCCACATTTTGGCCACATCGGACATCTCTCTGAGCGGGACTGGATAGAAATCGTTGCCTGCGTTACGCCTGCACTTGGAACCACATCCTGAGACGATTGCCGATCAGTTTTAGATTAGAGAACACAAAATGCATCCCAACGCGTTTTATGCCTCCTTACTAAATCGCGCTTTGGGCGATTTAGTAAGTGTCACGATAACTGCTCTATCGCCAAACACGCCGTCCTCGGACTGAAATGGATGGCAAAGGTAGACACTGGAGGCGATAAAATAAGTCGGTGTACCTGACCTGCCCATAGAAAAGGGCAAATAGTTTATAAACGCTCGTTAGATGGCAATGGCACAAGGTTACCTTATGAATGGCAAGCAACTAAAAATACTGGTTGTTGAAGATGAGCATGATACAATGGATCACTTGCGCCAGGCACTTGCCAATTTATTACCAATCCAAATTGAAGCTGCCTACACCAGAGACTCAGCAATCGCTGCCGTCCGAAAAAGCGCTGAAAATGGCCAACCGTTCGATATCTTCCTTATCGATCTAAAGTTCGAAAACGACAAACAGAATCCGCCACAACTCAATGGCGATGTATTTCAGGCGATACGGCAAAACTCCCCAGGCCCGGAGCATTCGCTTGTCATTCACACGAGTGCATATCCGAACGACCCAGCCGTGACGCGATATATACTTGACAACGGTCTGTTATCGGCATCTGGACCGCGTTCTGTTTTCCTCCCGCGTATCGATGATCGTTGGCCCTCAGAAGTCCAGCGTGTTGCCGAAGAATTTTCATCGCAGTTGAACACAACACCACCTGCATCCGTAGTCCCATATGTTTACAAATCGTGTTTTATAAGCTATTCACATAAAGATGAAGTCTTCGTCTCTAAGCTTTACCAGAGCCTGAAGTCCGGCGGGGTAAACGCCTGGTACGCTCCGGTAAAGATGAAGCCGGGTGTCAAGATCCACGAAGAGATTGAGGCAAACATCCGACTTTACGACAGATTCTTGCTTGTCCTGTCAGACGACAGTATGGCCAGTCAATGGGTTGCTACCGAAATTAGAACAGCATTCGATGAGGAACGACGCTCGGGTAGTCGCAAACTCATTCCGATCCGACTGGTGCCGTTTTTACGAGTACAATCCTGGAACAGTTTTAACGCAGATGTTGGGAAGGATATGGCAGTCGAACTCAGAGAATACTTCATCCCTGATTTCAGCCACTGGAAGAATAAGAAACAATTCGACCGTTCCGTTAGCACGTTGCTTGATGCACTTGAGACCTAACGCGGTCATCTAACCTGGCACTAAATCAGACCGGGGCCGCGTTTTGGTTTTGCACGATATTACATTCTCGTAGAGACCCCGGCACGTGAGCTTTGTTGTTATGCAGCAAATTCAAAGCCCACTTCATCGGACCTCTTTGAGAAGATGAGTGAGCGCTATGAAGAAACAACCCTTTCGACGTATTGCCTGTTTCACCCTCATCATGCTCCTCTTGCTATCCTCCGTTTTGATCGGACTGACATGGCGCGCCTGGAGGCAGGCGCTGTTGGATCGGGAGTTGATTGTCGCGGTCAAACATCGGGATGCGTCCGGAGTGCGTTTCCTTCTCAAGCAAGGCGCATATGTTGACGCCGTGGATAGTCCGTATGCAGGGCTCTCCTTGTGGCAGTTTTTTCAGAACAAGTGGAAGGCGCGCCGGCAACCAGCCAAACGAACTCAGACGGCTTTTCTGATAGCGGTCCAAGGTCTTCCCGGAACAGGCGTGCCCGATGAGAACCTACCCTTAGTACAGGCTCTGTTAGATGCTGGAGCGAATGTCAATGCCAACGATGAGAACGGGATGACGGCATTGATGTCCGCAGCGGCTTACGGTCAAGCGGCAACCGTGAAATTGCTACTGGACAAAGATGCGGATACCAGACCTGCGGACAAAGGCGGCACGGTGTATGAAACGGCTTTTGGAACTACTGGCCCTGTTTTTATTGCAGGGCGCACCGCTTTACAATATGCCTTTGAGATGAACGACGATACCGCTATCATGCGTATGCTGATAGACCGGGGAGCTGACATAAACGTTCGTGATGGCTATAAGCAGACGCTCTTGATAACCGCAGCAGGAGAGGGCTCTGCCGAAAAAGCACGCTTGCTGCTTTCCAGAGGAGCCGATTTCAAGGTGCGCGATCAATGGGGACGAACGGCTCTCATGCAAGCACAGGGTTATCCGGAGATAACTAAACTCCTTCGAGATGCGGGCGCCAGACAGTAGGGAGGTGCAACCCATACCGCGCCGTTCGCCATCCGGATGCAACTTTCCAGGGGGATCGGCGTATATAGGTGAGCGTTCAAACAAAAGATTCTACCTGTTACTCCGAATGAGGGCAGGATATTCATACCTCGATGGCAGAGGGGAGAGATTCGGTGAAGTCGTTGCCTGCCGTATCGGCGGAACAAGAACCTTTGAAAACCTTCGACTGTTTCGCCGGGAATGGTGAAATGGCGGCGCTGATGCGCGCTACCGATTGGGCGAAAACCGCCGTCGGGCCGGTGGAGGCCTGGCCCCAGAGCCTCAAATTGGTGGTGCGTCTCATGCTCACCTCGCGTTACGCGATGTGGATGGGCTGGGGGCCGGGATCGACCTTCTTCTACAATGATGCCTACCGCCCTACGCTCGGCGTCAAACACCCTTGGGCGCTGGGCGCATCCGCACAGGAGGTTTGGGAGGAGATCTGGCCGGAGATCGGACCACGCATCGAAACGGTACTACAGACAGGCAACGCGACCTGGGATGAAGCCCTGATGCTCTTTCTGGAGCGGAGCGGGTATACGGAAGAGACCTACCATACTTTCTCCTATAGCCCCCTGGCAGATGACTGCGGCGATATTGGCGGCATGCTCTGTGTGGTTACCGAGGAGACCGAACGCGTCATTGGCCAGCGCCGCCTGACCCTGCTGCGCGAGGTTGCCTCTGCCCTCGCCTCCACGCAGACTTATGAGGAAGTCTTCGCTGCGGTGCGGAACTGCCTCGAAGCCGGACAGCGCGATCTGCCCTTCACATTGACCTATCTCTTCGATGCCGAAGGCCGCTGCGCCCGGCTGGAGTGCACGACCGGAATACCGCCGGGACATCCGGTCGCGGCGCCCCGTGTAGACATCGCCGGGAAGAATACCCCCTGGCCCTTCCAGAGCGCCCTGGCACAGGCGTCCCCCCTGGTGGTGGAAGATCTTTCCGCATATTTCCGCGATTTGCCGACAGGCCCCTGGAAGACGCCGCCCCAGGAGGCGCTGATCGTCCCCCTGGCGCATCAGGGACAGGAGCGGCCTGCCGGCTTCCTGGTCGCAGCCATCAGTCCGTATCGGAGGCTGGATGCGGACTATATCGGTTTTGTCGGACTGCTGGCAGGGCAGATCGCGGCGAGCCTGGCGAGCGCACGGGCGTATGAAGATGAGCGCAAACGCGCGGAGGCGCTGGCCGAGTTGGACCGGGCCAAAACCACCTTCTTCAGCAATGTGAGCCATGAGTTCCGAACCCCGCTTACCCTGATGCTGGGGCCGATGGAGGACGCGCTGCGTACGGACACGAGAGCCCTGGTTGCCGAGAACCTGGATGTGGTGCATCGGAATGGGCTGCGCCTTTTGAAGCTCGTCAATACGCTGCTGGATTTCTCCCGCATTGAAGCCGGTAGAGTGCAGGCGAGCTACGAACCGATAGACCTTGCCGCCTATACCAACGAGCTGGCCAGCGTGTTCCGCTCCGCGATGGAGAAGGCCGGTCTGCGCTTTATGGTGAACTGCCCGCCTCTCTCCAGCCCGATCTATGTGGATCGGGAGATGTGGGAGAAGATCGTGCTCAATCTGGTCTCCAACGCTTTCAAGTTCACGGAGGCGGGAGAGGTCGAAGTGGCGCTTCAGGAGCGCGATGGAGTGGCCGAACTCTCGGTGCGCGATACCGGGAGCGGTATCGCGCAGGAGCAGTTGCCCCATATCTTCGAGCGCTTCCACCGTGTGGAAGGGGTGCAGGCCCGGACGCAGGAGGGAACCGGGATCGGGCTGGCGCTGGTGCAGGAGCTTGTTCGACTGCATGGGGGCGAGATCCGAGTCGAGAGCGAATACGGCAGAGGGAGCACATTTATCGTCTCTCTGCCGTTAGGAGTGGCCCACCTTCCCAAGGATCGCCTTCGCACGCCGCGTACCCTCGTCTCTACCGCCCTGGGGGCAAGCCCCTATGTGGAGGAGGCGTTGCGCTGGCTGCCGGAGGGCGATGTCGCGGTGGTGGAGGGGATCGCCTTCGCTTCCGAGCACGTCGCATCGGAGGTTGTCCCTGTTGAGGAGGGCGTACCGAAGAAGCGTATCCTGCTTGCGGACGATAACGCCGATATGCGGGCGTATGTGTCGCAGCTCCTGCGTGGGGACTACCATGTGACGACGGTCGGGGATGGGAGCGCAGCGCTGGCGGCGGTTCAAGAGAGCCGTCCCGATCTCATCCTCTGCGATGTGATGATGCCTGGCCTGAACGGATTTGAATTGTTACGCACGCTGCGCAACGACGCGCGGACGCGGACGATTCCGATCATTCTCTTATCGGCGCGGGCCGGGGAAGAGGCGCGGGTCGAGGGGCTGGAAGCGGGCGCCGACGACTACCTGACCAAGCCCTTCAGCGCCAAGGAGCTTCTGGCGCGCGTCGCCACCCACCTCCAGTTGGCGCAGGTGCGGAAAGAGGCGGAGGAGGCCATACGGGGGAGCCAGGAGCGCCTGCGGGCGGCGCTCGATGCCTCGGAGACCGGAACGTTTCGCTGGGATATTCCGACCGATGCCCTGGAGTGGGATCCGAACCTGGAGCGTCTGCTCGGGCTTGCGCCGGGCGGAGCGGTACACTCCTTGTCGCATTTGATCACCCGTGTGCACCCCCAGGATCAGGCGGAATTCATCGCCCGATGCCGGCGTTGCGTCGAGGAGGGCGCGGATTTCGAAATGGAGTTTCGGGTGATCTGGCCGGATGGCACCGTTCACTGGCTCTATGAGCGGGGGAAGACCCTGCAGGATGAGGCGGGACATCCCGCCAGTATGACCGGCGCCTGCGTGGATATCACCGCGCGTAAACAGGAGGAGTTAGCTCGGGAGTTTCTCACGGAAGCCTCGTCCCTCCTGGCATCCTCGCTGGAGTATGAACAGACGCTGCAACAGGTGGCGGACCTCGCCGTTCCGCACATCGCCGATTGGTGCGTGGTGGACATCCTGGAAGAGGGGGGAACGATCCGCCAACTCGCGGTCGCCCATGTGAACCCCGATAAGGTGAAGCTGGCGTATGAACTCCGGAGGCTCTATCCGCTGATGCCGGACGAGCCGGGGATCTCCGAGGTGCTGCGTACCGGGAAGCCGATCCTCTATCCCGAAATTCCGGAAGAACTCCTCTTGAAGGCGGCGCAGGATGCACGGCACCGGGAGATGTTGCGCCACATCGGGTTGTACTCCGTGATGATCGTTCCCATGGTGGCGCGGGAGCGCATTTTAGGCGCCATTACGTTCATTGCGTCGCAACAATCGGGTCAGATCTACGGTCCGGAAGACCTGAAACTGGCACAAGGATTGGCCGAACGCGCGGCGCTGGCCATCGACAATACGCTGCTCTATCGTGCTGCACAGCAGGAGTTGGAGGAGCGCAAGAAGGCATTGGAGGCCCTGGCGCTCCATCAGACCGAGATCGAGGCACTCAACGGGCGGCTGCGCCGTGCGATGCGGGAGACGCACCACCGGGTCAAGAATAACCTGCAGGTCATCACGTCGCTGGTGAACCTACAGCAGATGCAGCATGCCGAGCAGATCCCGGCAGGCGAACTGCAGCGTTTGAACCAGCACATTGCGGCGCTCGCCTCCATTCATGATCTGCTGACCCAGCAGGCGCAGGACGATGCCGAGGTGTCGGATGTCTCCGTGAGAGAGATCATGAACAAGCTCATGCCCACCATGCAGGGCATGGTGCATGGGCGCAAGATCGCCTTTGATGTGGAGGAGCTGCGCCTGCCTGCGCGTTTGAGCACCACGTTTGCGGTCCTAGTGAATGAACTCGTCTCCAATGCCCTGAAGCACGGTCGGGGAGACATGCAGGTTCGTCTGAAGGTGTCGGAGACGAGCGCCTCCCTGATCGTGATGGATCAGGGGCCGGGGTTTCCGGAGGGGTTCGATCCGGACCTTGCGGCAAATACCGGCCTCGATCTGATTAACACCCTATCCCGAATGGATCTGCGCGGTACGGTCCGCTACGAGAACCGGGAGGAGGGGGGCGGGCAGGTCGTGATTACATTCCCCGTGACCGCCTGATGCAGCCCCTTTCAGTGGAACTGCTCTACCGCCGCCTTCAGGAAGGCTCCGTAGCTCTGATCGCCGTTGCCGGGAAAGCCGGCGTGCTGCACCAGGAAGATGGTAATCAGGCCGCGCTGTTTGTTTATGTCCATATTCGTCTGGTATGCGCCGCCGTGGCCGAAGCTATCGCCGCCTGTCCCCCAACCCAGGCCATACCCGTCCGGTAGATCGCCGGTCTGCTTGCGCGTCATCTCCGTTACCGCCGCTGCCGAGAGGTAGTGCTTGCCATCTAAAACGCCGCCGTTCAGGATCATCTGGCAGAAGCGCGCAAGATCGTGGGCGGTGGAGAAGAGGCCACCGGCGGGCATCGGCTGCCGGGTCCTGTCGTCGAGCGGATATTTGAGTTGGGTGATGGTGGTCTCTTCGAGATCCGTTTTGGCCGCGTTCGGCTTGTAGGATTTTGCCAGGCGCGCCAACTGCTCCTTATTGGGCCAGAACGTGGTATCCTTCATGCCGAGCGGATCGAAGAGCCGCTTCTGGAGGAATGTCTCGTAGGGCATGCCGCTGACCACCTCGATGATCCGTCCCGCCGTGTTGATCCCCGCATTGGCATACTGGTATTTGCTGCCCGGCTCGAACTGCAGCGGCGACATGGCATAGCTGCGTACGGCAATCTTAAGCGGCAGCAGGTCGAGCGTCGGCTGCTCCATCGCCGAGGCGAAGGGGAGCCCGCTGGTGTGGCTGAGAATGTTCCGCACGGTGATGGGGTGTTTCGGCTGCTTGAGCAGTATGTGGGCGTCGTCCTGCTCTACCGCCAGCCACTGGTTCTGGAACTCCGGCAGGTACTTCTCCACAGGGTCGTCCAGATGGACCTTGCCCTCATCCACCAGCATCATCAGGCAGGTCGCCGTGATGGGCTTGGACTGGGAGGCGATCCAGAAGAGGGCGTCGGTCTTCATCGGCTTCTTCGCCACGACGTCGGCGAACCCCACCGCCTCCAGGCTCAGCACATGCTCCCGATCCGCCACCAGCGTGACCGCTCCTGCCAGCGTATGATGATCCACAAACGGCTGCAGCACCGGGGCGATCCGTATTGGGGGATTCTTGCCCTGATTCTCTGCCTGTACGGGCAGCGTCAGAAAACCGAAGGCCAGGCAGACCAGCGCGGTAAAGGGAATCCAGGAGAGCAATTCCGTTTTCATCTCGATCCTTTTTCCATAGGGAGTGTGTTCGCAACCATTGTACCCGCATTCCCCTGCACTCAGCTCGAGTAAGGTTGGTGAAGATAGAGATTGGAGGCGTTAAGGGGTGGAAACCGTCCAGAGTGCGCCTCGAAAAATGAAGCTGAGATGCTTTCCGTCCGGTAACCAACTCAGGTCGTAGAAAGATAAGTCCCAGCCGTCAATAGGTGGAGCGGCCTCTTCCCCCACTTCCTTCCGATGGCTTCCGTCCACATCGGTCACCCAGAGACGGTATATGTTTTCACGGCTCTGGGAGGCAAACACCGGAAAACGCATGAGGAAGCGGGGCACGCGATTACGACGACCGTATGCTTGCCAGGCCAACCGATATCCGGAAGGGGAGAGCTTTACATTGGCTATCGTCCAACCGAAGGGCAGGGAGATAGGGTAGGACTGGACAGAAGGGAGCTTGGAATCCAGCCTGAGCGTGCAAAGAGAAAGGGAACTGTTTCGCTGGAAGGAAGAGAGAGAGCCGCACAAAATCAGAAGGCGCTTATCCGGAAGCACCCCGAGCAGGCGACCGTTTATGGGAAGCGAAATGCCATTTGGGAGAGCAGTAACTCTTTTCTGAGGTGAAGATAAGGATTGCTCCTCGGTAAATGTCTGCCATGCGGCGCCATTCAGGTGATATCCCAGGCGGATCCAGCTCTGGCTGTCAGGGAACCAGGCAAGATTATTTCCCTGTTGTGTATCTATCTGACGTGATCCATCGATCGCCGTCGCCACCGCACGATAACTGTCGAAGTGAGGGCCTATCTGTGGCAACACATAACGTTTTCCATAACCCGGAGGCATGTGTTGTGAATTGCAGACACCGGTCCATAGAAGCCACTTGCCATCCGGAGAGAGGTGCTGTTCGTCTGTCGGCGTAATGGTCTGGAGCGCAGTATTGAGAGTGTCTAGCGGGGTCTTCGCTCTCGTATGGGCGTTCAAGAGAAAGGCTTCGTCGTGATACCCTTCGTAGGTCATTCCCAGTGCCGTATCATCCGACAGCCAGAGATAGTGAGCGCCCCGGGCCGTAGCAAAGCGTTGCGGCGACGCTTGATCCGGTGCATCGGTGATACGGGTCGCATGGGCGAGCAGGTGGTTGCTCTGGAGTCCGGCGCTGATTATCAGCGCTGCCATGACGCCGATCAGCAGCAATCCGACGATTGTCCCTCGCACAAGGCGTTTCTTTGTCAGCATCGAGCATTCGCCCCTTCCGATTTGAAACGATTACGAGCGGACGGAAGGCTGCGTTTCAGAGCCGGGCCGTGAACGACCCGTATGTAGGGCGCAGGCCCCGTCCTGCGCCGGGAAGACCGGCGGGACCGACAGATTATCGGCAGGGGACGGAGCCCCTGCCCTACAGGTGACCAGCCTGCAGCCGGGAATGCATTGTCCGCCCGCAGGGCAGTTGGCCGTAGGGGCGCTGCTTGCTGCGCCCTCCCCAGACGGGGCGTTCACAGCCTGTCTCCGGTCGTTCTTCAATGCCGTGATGTGATGATCTTTTTTTCCCCAACGAGCAAAAAAGTCCGTTGGCGCCATGTCTAAGGAGTGTAGCCGGCTACAGGAGAGTGCAGATGAGTGAAGGAGAAGGGATCCGATTGGCAAAGATGGGAACGCCAACCCCATACTGCGCATTGGAGGAGGAGCGTCGCCTGGTGGAGGCCGCACTCGGTGGCGACTACTCCGCATTCGACACTCTGGTGGAGCGGCACTGGCGTAAAGTCGCTTCGGTGGCGGGGCGCCTGCTGCAGGACGCGAACGAGGCGGAGGATGTGGTTCAGGAGACGTTTATCCGCGCCTTCGAGAGTTTGAAGTCGTTTCGCGGGCAGGCAGGCTTTCAGACCTGGCTGATCCGCATCACGATCAACCAGTGCAAGAACCGCAGGCAGACCTGGTGGAAACGTCGAGTATTGCTACACGAGCCGGACCAGACGCCCACACACATCCCTTCCCCTGAGCAGGGTGGCGAGACCGTCGTGCTACAGGAGGAGCAGGCCAAGGCAGTGCAGAGTGCGGTGCGGCAGTTGCCGGAGAAGTACCGCCTGCCCATTGTCCTTCACTATTTTGAAGAGTTGACCGGAGCGGAGATAGCCGCTGTGTTGGGCTGGAAAGAGTCTCTGGTCTGGTCGCGTATCTATTCGGGCTACCGGGAATTGCGCAAGCGCCTCGCCGCATGGCAGGAGAGTTGAGAGGAGAACCGAGAATGGGATGCCACGATTATCGAAAATGGATGCTCCAGCAGCAGACCGAACCTCTCTCTCCGGCTCGGACCACGGCGCTGCAAGCCCACTTAGCACGCTGTTCCGCGTGCCGGAAGGAGCAAGAAGCGATGCAACAGTTTGCGCAGCATATGCAGGCAGTAAGGCCGGCAGCCTTGCCGGAAGGGGATGCGCCGATACGTCCGACGACCGCACACCTGCTGGCGCGCGTTCAGGGCGGATTGCGCCGCGAAGAGTTTGCCTGGCGGACTGTCGCCATTGGAGGTGTGGCCGTGGCTGCCATCGCGACGGCGTTGCTATGGGCTTCCGGACGACGCCCGCAGCATGAGAATAGGCAAGAGTTTGTAAACAATCCTATCGTCCAACCCGCGCCGCGTACACCGAGTGCATCTGATTCGCACGAGCTTACCCAACATTCAGGGCAAGAATCGCCGAATCGAGGCCTGCTTCCGGTTTTTCATCATCAAAAGTCTCAGATAGCAGACCAAACTTCCCATCTCAAAAACCCGGACGTAGCGCTGAAGACGAAGCCTGAACCGGCTCCGGTGACACAACAGGTAACTCAGGATGACCTGAAGGTGCTGAACCCGGATCGGGTGGCCGATGTCGCTGTCTGGACGCGCTGGCCCTCCAAGGAGCTGAAAGATCTGGAGGCGAATCTGCAGCAGCAGGTGAAGGGCGGCGATACCTTTGTCCATACGCCGTTGCCGCAGCTTGCCGGAGCGGACGAACGCTCGGTACGCGCCGCTACGGTCGCTTACCGCCAGGAGCGGGCCATTGTGGATGCGCGTCTGGTGCGGAAGATCCACCTCGCCGTCAAGGGCATGCCTTTGGGAGATCTCTGCCAACAGCTCTCCGAACAGTCGGGGGTCCAGATTGCCGCGAACCGCAACGTCGCCGACGATAAGGTGACCGTTTTCTGTAACCCCAGGCCCCTGCGCGATATCATGCGCCAACTGAGTGGCCTCTTCGGGTTTAGCTGGGAGCGGACCGGACAAGAGGGGACCTTCGCCTATGTCCTGACCCAGCCGCTGCAATCGCAACTGCTGGAAGAGGGCCTGCGCCAGAAGGACCGGGATGAGATGATGGTGCTTTTGGAGCGGCAGATGGAGGGGTATCGCAAGTATCTGGGCCTCTCCCATGCGCAAATCATCCGCGAGAAAGCGAAGATCGACACCAAAACCGCCTTCAACGAATTCAATCATCTCTGGCTGCTCGAGCAGGGCGGCCTGGTGGCCGCGAATATGTTCTTCCGCCTCTCTCCGCAGGAGTTGGACGCCCTCCGCGATGGACAGGAACTCTCCTGGGACCTCTCCAACGGCGCGAACCTGCGGCTGCCTGCCCAGGTGCTGGAGGGACAGGAGGAGGCCTACCGACACAGTTTCGTTACCGCCAACCCGGAGGAACTGCCGAAGGACCTCCACCTGAAGGCGACTTTGAAGCTGGATTCCAAGGACCCCTCGCACTTTGAACTGCGGGGCGGATTGGAGGGCGGAAGCATGGGGCGAGAAGCCGTCTTCGCTGTAGTGAAGAACCCTGCGAGGGAGAAGCTGCGTAACTCCCGGATCCATGCGAATCTGGCGAATGATCCTGCTCTGCAGACGCGCGTTGCGCTCCATATCAATCCCACTTGCCGGCTAAGCCAATCGCCGCACCCCGACACGGACATGATCTTCGTGGAAAAGACCGGCCCTAAAGTACTGGCCGAAGATGTGCTGGAGGCGCTGTTCAAGGCGACCGGACGCGATGTCATCGGGGATCAGTTCCTGCGGTTGACGCCTGCGGACGCCGTGCAGGTGGAGAAGAGCGCGCTCTTCGACGCGCTGAACCGTGTTGGTGACGCTCTCCAACTGGGCTGGACCCAGAGTGAGGGTTGGATCGCGTTCCGCACCCCGGACTACCATAACGCCCGCCTGGAGGAGATCCCCGAACCGCTGCTGAAGCGCTGGGCGCAGGCGCGTAAGGAGAAGGGGTTGCTTTCGCTGGAGGACATGACCGAGATCTCGCAACTTACGGACGCGCAGTTGAATTCGGTCACCAGCACGCAGGTCGCGGTCGGCTACTATGGACTGGAAGAGTGGCCCATGGTGCGCGTGGAGCAAGCCCGGCCGCACTGGCGGTTCCTGGCGCAACTGACGCAGGAGCGCCAGAGGGAGGCGTTCAGCGATGCAGGGCTGGCGTTCAAGTCGCTGTCGGCGGACCTACAGAAACGGTTCCTTGCTCTCTCCAGATGCGCCGAAGTCGGGACCTGGCCCTCGGAGGCGGAGATGCGAGACGCGCGGCTGCACGTAACCTATCAGCCCAAGAATACGGCGGACAATTTCGCGCAAAATCAAGATGCCCTGCTGCCCACCAATCCCGTCCTGTTTATCTACAGTTATGGCAGACCCACACGCTACAGCGTGATAGGACCCTTCAATGGGATGGAGGGCCTGTCGGAAGAGATGATGCAGGAGCATCAGAAACGCAGCAGCCAGCAGGCGAAACCGTAAAGTACCATAGCGGGAACCGAAGCTCAATTCTGTTTGCTGCAACTTCCTCCGCGCAAGTCGCGTAAAGAAGATATTACCGATTACAAGATTACCACAGCCCAGACCTAGCTTGGGCTGTGGTATTATGTTATGTCTTCCTCCCGATCCAAAATCCAATCCTTCAGGAGTGCGTATGGGACCCTTTCGCGGCGGATACAGCGGGCCGAAGAAACCGATCACCAAAGAGACCGTGCGGCGGGTGGTCGGCACCTTTGCCCCTTATAAGCCACAACTCTTCTGGATCGCTCTGGCCGTCCTCATCGCTGCCGCGTTGGGCCTCCTGTCTCCCTTCTTCTTGAGAATCATCGTGAACCAGGGGTTGGCAGCCAAGAACCTCGGCGTCGTCACCAACTTCACGCTCTATTCGCTGCTGGCGCTGTTCTGCGCGACCGGCCTCTCCCTGGGCTACAGCTATTTAAGCACGGTGGTCGGGCAGCGCATCATGCGCGACCTGCGCAACCAACTGTACGACCACCTGCAGGGGATGTCGCTGAAGTTCTTCACAGGAACCCGCACCGGCGAGATCCAGTCGCGGCTCGCCAACGATGTAGGGGGTATCCAGTCCGTCGTCAGCGATACCGCCGCCAATGTGCTCTCCAACCTCACCACCGTGCTCTCCACACTGGTCGCAATGATCTACATGGACTGGCGGCTCACCCTGCTCTCGGTTGGCATCCTGCCCATCTTCGCCCTTATCGCGTACCGGGTAGGCAACTACGCCCGCGCGATCCGCACCACCTCGCAGCGGCAGCTTGCCGACCTCAACTCCACCATGCAGGAGACCCTCTCCGTCTCCGGTATCCTCCTCACCAAGGTGAGCGGGCGGCGGACGCTGTCGCTGGAGAAGTTTTCGGGAGAGAACCAGGCGCTCACCGAGACGCAGATCAAGCAGGCGATGATCATGCGCTACTTCTTCAACCTGATCGGCCTGACGTTCTCCATTACGCCCGGCCTGGTCTACTGGCTGGCGGGGTATCTCATCATTGCGCGCCAGGATACCCATCTCGACCTCGGCACCATCGTGGCGTTTACCGCCCTGCAGGCGCGGCTCTTCTTCCCGCTCACCGGCCTGCTCAATGTGCAGGTGGAGGTCACGGGCGCGTTGGCGCTCTTCGACCGGATCTTCGAGTACCTGGACCTCCCGCAGGAGATCCAGGACGCGCCCAACGCCATCGCGCTCGACCCGGCGCAGGCGGAGGGGGCGGTCGCCTTCGAGGAGGTCGGTTTCCGCTACGAGGCCGGGCAGGAGCCGCCCACGCTCCAGAATATCTCCTTTACGGCGAAACCGGGCGACCTGGTGGCGCTGGTCGGTCCCTCCGGCGCGGGCAAGACCACCCTCACCTACCTGATCCCACGCCTGTACGATGCGGAAACAGGGCGCGTTACCATAGACGGCCACAATGTGCGGGAGATCCAACTGGAATCGCTGGGCAAACTGGTTGGCGTGGTGACCCAGGAGACCTATCTGGTACACGATACCATCCGGGCCAACCTCCGCTATGGACGCCCGGATGCCAACGACGAGGAGCTGGTGGCCGCTGCGAAAGCCGCCGCGATCCATGACCATATCTCCTCGCTGCCGGAGGGGTACGACACCGTGGTGGGCGAGCGCGGCTACAAACTCTCCGGGGGCGAGAAGCAGCGGATCGCCATCGCCCGCGCCATCCTGAAGAACCCCCGCATCCTGATCCTGGACGAGGCGACCTCCTCGCTGGACACGCAGTCGGAGCGGCTCATCCAGGCCGCCCTCACTCCGCTGATGGAGGGTCGCACGACGTTCGCCATTGCGCACCGCCTCTCTACGATCCTGGCTGCCGACCTGATCCTGGTCCTGCAGGAGGGGCAGATCGTCGAGCGGGGCACCCATGATTCCCTGTTGGAACAGAACGGGGTGTATGCGCGTCTCTACGCCGCGCAGTTCCAGAGCGGCGAGTTGGAACCGCCGTCTCTGCTCGCCGTGACGGCATAGAAATTTGCCGCCAAAGCGTAGAAGTACGGCATAGCCTGCTCCTAATGATGGGAGCGTGACTAGCCGTTTTACCAGGTGGAAAAAGCAGACAAATGTACTGGTTCTTGAGAAACTTCCCCTTCTCAAACCGCGTAGAGTATGTTATACTGGACACAGCAAAATCGGCTGGCGATCAAGTACAATCCGCTTCCATTGGGAGCGCTGTCAATCTCCGTTGGGAGCAAGGAATAGATCATGCATCGGCTTTTTGGGATCGAGACGGAATACGGCATCGTGGTGGACGGACTGGGCGCGAATGACTGGATCGCAGAGAGCATTGCGCTGGTCCGCAGCTATGCAGGCAAATCGGTGGGCGGATGGAACTATCGGGGCGAAGACCCCCGGCGCGACATGCGCGGCTTTACCGTGCAGCACCTCTCGACCAACCCGGACGATGCGCAGTTCGATCTGCCCGACGCGCCCCCGTTGAGCCGCGAGGAGGAGCGGAGCGACCGCATCCTGGCGAATGGCGCCCGCTTCTATAACGACCATGGGCATCCCGAATACGCCACGCCGGAGTGCCGCAGCCTGCGGGACCTGGTGGCGCACGACAAGGCGGGAGAGCGGATCGCGCTGGCCGCCGCGCAGCGCCGGGCGCAGCAGCGGAACCTGGCCGTCACGCTCTATAAGAATAACACCGATTTTCATGGCGCATCCTATGGCACCCACGAGGGCTACTTGATGGCCCGGAGCGTCCCGACCGATGCCGTGATCCAGGGGCTGCTGCCCTTCTTCGTCACGCGCCAGATCTATGCCGGGGCGGGCAAATGCGGCATCGAGAACGACAGCACCTCCGCCTCCGCCCGTACGTTTCAGTTGTCGCAGCGGGCCGACTTCTTCTCGGTCGAGGCCAGTGTGGACACGCTCCACAACCGCCCGCTGGTGAATACACGGGACGAACCGCACGCCACCCCGCGTCGCTTCCGCCGCCTGCACGTTATCTGCGGGGACGCCAATATGTGCGAATACGCGACGGCGCTCAAGGTCGGCACGACCAGCCTGGTGCTGAAGCTGCTGGAGGAGGGGCTGACGCCGCCGATCAAGCTCGTGGACCCCATCCGCGCCGTGAAGCAGATCTCCCGCGACATCACGTTCAAGCTGGCAGTCGAGCGGCAGGGCGGACCGGCGGTCACAGCCCTGGAGATCCAGCGGCTCTACCTGAACGAGGCGAAGCAGCGCCTCAGCGGCCTGGATGAGGATGCCGACTGGACGCTCGCCGAGTGGGAAGCGACCCTGAACGCGCTGGAGACCGACCCGCTCTCCCTGGCCGACCGACTGGACTGGGTCGCCAAGTTCCGGTTGCTGGATGCCTTCCGTGAGGAGGAGAACCTGGCCTGGGACGATCCGCATATGCAGAGCCTGGATCTGGCCTATCACGACATCGATCCGGAGCAGGGGCTCTACTATGGGCTGGAGCAGGAGGGCGAGATGCGCCGCCTGGTGACGGATGCGCGCATTCAGGCCGCGATGTCCTGCCCGCCCGCCGATACCCGCGCCTTCCTCCGCGGGCTGTTTGTGGAGCGCTTCGGCTCCGTAGTCCGCAGCATCGGCTGGAACGGCGTCGCCTTCAAATACAACGACGAGGACCTGCTCTTCGACATGAACCCTCTCGTCGAGGAGAATGTGGCGCTCCTCAATGAGGAGATCGGTGCGGCGGGATCGCTGGATGAGGTCGTCGCCGCCATCCGCCGCCGGCCCAGCGACTGGGTTTGAACGCTTGTAGTATACTGAGTTCGCACTTATCTATGACCCGAGAGGAGAACCATACCATGACAACGATTTTTCGTGGCGAAGAGCGCCGCCAGATGCCGACTGTACCCGCCGACCCGCTCCGCAAGAGCGGCGATGGCGACGGACCCGGCAAGCCGGATGTGAAGCGACCGGATACCAGCGACCTGCTGAAGCGCATGAAGCGCGTGGACCCGGACGCTGCCCGCCGGTATCGCCAGCGCAGTGGCGAATAGGATCAACCAGAGCAGAGAGGCTGGGAAATCTCTTCCCGGCCTCATACATAATTAAAAGGTGAAGTGAATGGAATTAGCGGGGGATCTGTGGGGTCTGCTCGAACGGAGCGGACACCCCCTTACGCGCCCTGTGCTCTCCGTGCCACGCCCGAATGATAGCCCTGCCGGACGGGGCGTGGGGGCCGGAGCGGGCGTGGTGGATACACATGGCACGACCGTTATCGCCGTGAAATACGATAAGGGCGTCATCAATGTGGGAGACCGGCGGGCGACCGCCAACTTCGCCGTCATGTACGACAAGGCGGAGAAGGTCCTGCCGATCGATGATTACACATTGCTGGCGATCTCGGGCTCGTTTGCGCGGGCCATGGAGGTGGTTCGCTACCTCCGAACGGCGTTCAAACTGTTCGAGCGCACCTACCTGCAGCCCATGAGCCTGGATGGGAAACTGGCGGAGCTGGCGAAGGTCGTGCGGGCCGGCATTCCGGAGGCGCTGCAGGGCATCGGCGGCTTTATCCCGATCCTGACGACGTTCGATCAGGAGAGCAACGAGGGGCGCATCTTCTTCTACGACGGCATGGGCGCGCGGTTCGAGAGCGCGGAGTTCGGCGCGGCGGGCAGCGGCTCCATGCAGATCCGAGGCGTCTTCGACTACATCGTGAAAACGAAGAAGCCCTTCCACTCCATGACCCGCGAAGAGGCGCTGAAAGAGGCGCTCTACCTGCTGGATATCGCGGCGGATCTGGACGCCGCCACGGGCGGCTGGGCGAAAGTCCTGCCACTGGCAACGACGATCACCTCGGAAGGGATCGAGGACGTGCCGGAAGAGGAGCTGCGCCGTATCGTCGCCGAAATAGACGCGGCCTCCGGCGAACGCTTCCTGCCCCGGCGCTAGTCGGGTGTTTTTAACACCCGGAACCAACCGGGGATTGAAAATCCTCGGCAGGAAAAAGCAATCGTCCTCCGGACGGAATACAACGCGGAAATGAACCCTTATCTGTTCTCTGGGAACTAATGCGGTAACTCAACACTTCAACGCTTGAGTTTATCACGCCCATCGCAAAGGAGAACGTCCATGCAAACGCCGCTGCCGCTGCTTCAAAATGTCAAAGTCGCCTCGCCTTGCCCAGCCGCCTGGAGCGCCATGGAGAGCATCGAAGGCGACCGCGTCAGGTTTTGTAATGGCTGTAAGAAGAATGTCTACAACCTCTCAGCCATGACGCAATCCGAAGCGGAGGGACTGCTCCGCGCGCATGAGGGCCACCTCTGCATCCGCTACTACCAGCGGCGCGATGGCACCGTCCTGACTGCGGACTGCCCGGTGGGCGTTCAGGCGGTGCGCCAGATGTTCCTCCGGCGCAGCGTCGTGACGGCAGCCCTCTTCCTGCTCGGCATTGGAGCCATGGCGATGAGAATGCGTATGAGTGATCCTACCATGGGAAAACCCGCTGGGATATATGAAGCGACCACGGGCGCGATTGCAGAACCGATGCCGCAGGATACCACCAAGATGCCGGAACCGGCTGTGGATAAGGCGACGACAGAACCGCAGCCTCTGACGGGCAAAGTTATGGTGGGTGAAATCCTTTCCTCTCATTATGATAGCGACAAGCAGGGGAGTGACGCAGGCAAAAAGGACGAAGCGGATCCAGAGCAACAGAACGACCCCAAGAAACCATGAGACGAGAATATGTACACACCCTTTGACTTTAACGAGGCCGTCGGGCATCGCAAAGACTATATCGAAGATCGCCTGCGCGAAGGCAGCCCCGTGGTGGGGCTGGCCTATAATGGCGGCCTGCTCCTGCTGACCGTGCGGCGCAGCCAGCGTAAGGTCTACGAGATCTACGACCGCCAGATGTTCTCCGCCATCGGCAACCAGTCCGACATCGAGAACGTCCGCCTGGCCTCCATCAACATGGCCCACCAGGAGGGGTTCGACCGCAGCCCGGACGACGTCTCCACCCAACGCCTGGTAGGCTTCTCCCTCAGCCCCGCCCTGAAGAAGGGGTTCGGCGACCAATTGGTCGTGCCGTTCGTCATCAAGGCGCTCTTCGCCGAACTCGGGCGCAATCCCGCCGCCGACGTCTTCTATATGCTGAACTACGACGGCGAATTCCGGCGCTCTACCGGTGCGGCGGTCGTAGCGGGCACGCAGGCCGCGGAAGATCGGATGCTGGAGCGTATCGGCGAACCCGACCCGAACTGGACCCGTGACGAGGCCCTTCAGAAGGCGCTCTCCGCCTGGTCCGTCGGGGCGCGAGAGGCGCTGAAACGCCGCCTCGCCGGCAAGAACGACGATGAGGACGAAATGAACCCGCTGCGCGATATTGACGAAGCCAGCGCCGACGCCGTCTTCCTCCGCGATGAACTCAAGACGGGGACGGTCGAGGTGGGCCTGCTGGAGCGACGCGGCCTGCGGGACAGCCGCTTCCGCCTGCTCAACGAGACCGAACTGAGCGCCCTCCTGAGCGACTATCACTAAGATTCCTGTGTTTGAGGCAGACGTATAGTCCGGTGCAAGCGGCGGCCAGTGCGAGGGCGAGGGGACCGGGCTCCGGCGTGAGCGGCGGCTTGGGGATGATGATGGGCGTGGGCGGCTTCGGCAGCGCAACGGGGCCGGGTAGGGAAGGCTTCTGGGGAAGCGGCCCGAAGATAGGGATCACGGGAAACAGGACCATCCCCGCGTTTTTTAGCCAATCCTCGATGGTGTCCGTCGCAATGCTCGGCAATTGGACCGGGACCGGCATGGTGGGTGTCGTCGGCAAGGGGCCGGGCGGCAGCGGCTCGGTGGATTCCACAAAATCCGGCGGCTCTGCCGGCGGAACGCCCTCCGGCAGCCCCCCCTCCCGCAGGGGACCCAGCGTGAGCTGCGGGGGAGTGTGGTACGGAGGGAGCGTATCGTCGTCCAGGTCGAAATCCTTGGCTGTCGCCGGGAGACCGGGCAGCGCCCGTTGTGTGGCGCTGGGAAGGAGGACCTGGATCGGATTGGGAATATCGGCGCGCATAGGATTGCCGCAGATCTGGATCAGGGCCGGGGTTCCGTCCGGCAGGGCGAAGATCGGAGTCCCTTTGCGGACGCGGAGCACTTTGTAGCCGATACGCTCGCCGGGATGAACGTACCAGACCTGGAGTGTGGTCGTCGTCGGCATCCGGGTCAGATGCATTCTGCTGAAGGCCAGGCGCACCATCTCGGGGGAGAGGTGGAAGATGCGCGAAAACCGGGCGCGCACGACCGGATCGTCCAATTGCCGCATCAGGTCCTGGACGCTGTTGATGGGCTTTCGAATAAACGAACCACGGGGCAACCTGGGGGGATCGGCATGGGCGGCAGGCTTTACTCCCAGGCACAGCAATGCGGCTCCAATAGCGAAGCAGAGGGGGAGGGGATTGTAGCGTTGTAAGGGCAGTCTTCGCACCGTTCCGATCTTTCTCGGGACAACTTGCCCAGACCGTGGAAAGTTATCTGCTCATTATACCACGAAGTATCAAACCGGCCGCTCAGTGCAAGATGAGCGGCCGGGGATATGCATCGAATGCAGGAGGCCCCTTGCTCCGGTTCTCGTAGGAGGAGCCTCACGGACGATGCGGCCGGGATATGTCCGCCTGGTTTCCTGTTATGGGGACGGGATTCCGGCTTTGCGCCGCTGGCGGAGGCGGAAGGCAACTCCGCCGACCATCGTCGCGGCCAGCAGAGTCGTGACCGCGCCCGGTTCGGGCGTCGTTACTCCCCCCACACCCCCTCCCGCCGGGCCTTGCGGCACGCCCGTGTGGTCGTTATCCCCCCCTCCATTGAGCGCCAGCAGCGGCAGAGCGGCCAGCGGCAGGAGCCAGAGACCGTTATTGCCCCAGCGCCGGATATGTTCCACCGGCGGCGCACGGTGCAGGCGGGTCGTGGAGGTATCCGTAGGCGCTTCCGCAGGGATCTCCGGGATCTCCACGAAGTCCAATGGGGGCGGAAGCTGCGTTCCGGGAGGGCCGCTCCGTAGGCCGTTCAGCTCCATCATAGGATTCGAGGGAGCCATCTCCAGCGCCTCGTTTGCATTGAAGTCTACCACGGCGGGGGCTTCGGTCTCCGCAGGCGGCATTCCGACATGGTGCGAGGGATTGACCCGTGGACGCACGGGGTTCCCGCAGACCTGTACCAGCGCCGGAGTGCCGTCGTCGAGCGTATAGACCGGGGTCCCTTTGCGGACGCGGCGCACCTTGTAACCGATGCGCTCGCCCGTGTGGACATAGTGGATCTGGAAGATCTGATCCTGCGGCAGGCGCGTCAGCTTCAGGTGGGTGAACGCCTCCCGGACATCCCGGACCGGCATGTTGTAGAGGCGGGCATACCGCTGGCAGACGAGGGGATCGGAGGCAAGTTGGCGGTTGAGGGCTTGCACACTCTCTGCGGGCTGGCGCAGGAAGGCGCCGGGAGGCATTCTGGGGGCGGCGAAGGCTGCGGCGCTCCCCAGCAGAGACAGTCCGAAGCAGAACATTCCACGCAGCGCCTCCACACGGAGCGCGCGTAGGGCAACGGAGGTTCCGGTTTTCATGATGGTCTTCCTGATAACAAAAACACGGCAACAGGGCATCGTGACCGTTCCACGGATAGTGCGGAGATGCTGCCGGGTCATAGGCGGTGATCCAGTCGGGCCGAGAACAGGGCGATCCTCTGTTCGCAGGAGGGTCCCGGCGAACCTATAGAAATGGCAGCCCTGTGGGGCGCAAGCAGGATGGAAAACGACCTGTCTGAATCACTTCATAAGTCTGCGATGGTTCGCTGATTGTTCCCGGAATTCGATCTCTTTTCGCAAGAATCGTTTTGCCCGTTCATTCCCGGACGGGGAGAGCGACAATCGGAAGCAGACAGGCGATGTCTCCCTGGAAGATTGCTGTGAATTTTGTAACTTGCAGGATTTTGCTCCGCCAATGACGTAGTGAATAACAAGGCTGACGACAGATGCGGAAACGGCCTATCCCACTCTGTAGGCAATGAAAGTACAACCACAATGGACAGACGCATTTTTGGCATCGAGACCGAGTTCGGGTGTATGGTGCGCGACCCC
>Ga0070734_10001958_pt1 | contig 27206 bp, 22 predicted proteins | sample Coa_R1_8_FD_66444 | JGI IMG/M metagenome (GOLD analysis project Ga0070734, IMG submission 66444) | Surface soil microbial communities from Centralia Pennsylvania, which are recovering from an underground coalmine fire - Coalmine... | ecosystem: Environmental > Terrestrial > Soil > Unclassified ... | reverse complement strand
GTCGCCGGTCCAGCCGTCAGGCAGACTCAAGAGGCCGCCCATCAGGCCACGAAGATTTCCAAAGCCGGTGCCTAGCAACGGCGATCGGACGAAGACAGTGAAAGCTCCACCCCAGATTGCAAGACGCGAGACTGTGGTGAAGTCGTCAATCTCGCCAAGCCGCTGAAAAAAGAAGCCCGCTACTGCGGCAGCCAGCAGACAGACAATCAGGACAAGTGCGACTCGCTTTATACGAGTCTTACGATCCCGCGCAGATAGACATGCCTGTGCCATTAGAATGGCGACGAAAGCAAGCAGACCGCCGCGGCTCTGTGTGAGCAAAAGCGCAATACCAGCAAAAGCAAGACACCATCTGCTCAGCGTGCGAAGAACCGGATCCGTGCCGCCGGTTGCAAACGCCAAACAGAACGGCAGCACCAGATTGAGGTATCCAGCGAGGCCGTTATAGTGCTCAAGAAAAGACGTGATGCGCCCTTCCCATGCCGGGATCTGGGCAATTTCATCCTGAATTGGGTAGAGCACGTCGTAAAGAGTGGAATAACCGCCCATCAATGCCTGCCAAAATCCGAAGAGCGCCACGACGATGGTCGAGCCCATCAAGACTTTCAACAAGATCCGTATATTGGTCTCGGTCTGGCACCAGTCGGTAATGACATAGTAAAAGCAAATGTAAGACGCCAAGCGCATGAGCTCGCGCTGTGCGTCGAGGGTGAGTGGATTGAGAAATAGAGCAGATGCAATAGCTATGGCCAAATAAGCAAGGATCGCGCGCGTCAACCAGGTGCCGAAAAGCCACGTCCGCAGATCTTTATTGCTGTTATGTGTCACGCGATAGATCAAAACGCCGGCAAAGAAACTGAACCGCACCAATGTGCTGAGATCGCGTATGGGAAAATCCCAGTTGAGAAATGGCGTGAGCGGCAGGGAAAAAACTATCAGTGGCAGTAAAAGCCTGAAGCGAAGTGCCGCCAGAACGAACACTGCTCCACCGACGGCCAGCGGCAAGGCAATAGGATTCACGAGCGCGCCAGCAGCCAATGCCAGCGCAATGCCGACAATCAGCAGCTCCGACCGCAAGTTGGGCGGGTCAAGAACAATCGCTCGTGATGTTACTGGATGATTCATAAGCTTCAGTTACGGCTTCCCTGCCCTGCCTTGATCAGGATGTCAAGCGTTTGGCGTGCGCAGCGCTCCCACGTGAACTCGCGCGCGCGATTGATTCCCTTTTGGCGCAGGGACTGGCGTAAGTCAGAGTCGCGCAGCGCTGCGTGCATGTATGCGGCCATGTCTTCGACAGATAAAGGATCGAAGTAAGCAAGAGCGTTGCCGGAAATCTCCGGCAGGCATGACGTGTTCGACGCTATTGTGGGAACGCCGCATGCCATGGCTTCTACCATCGGCAATGAAAAACCTTCATACAATGAAGGCACAACGGCCAGACTGGCGCCTTTGATCAGCAACGCAAGATCAGAATCGTCCAGCATGCCCGCAAGAATCACACGGCTGCGACCATTGCTTTTCGCGGCGGCGTTCACGATCTCATCGGATGCCCAGCCTCGTCGTCCCGCCAGTACCAGATCGAATTCTAGATCTGCATTATCAGCCAGCATCAGACGAAAGGCTTCAATCAACTGCTTCAGGTTCTTGCGGGGTTGAATTGTTCCGTGATGGAGCAGGTACGGTTTATCAATTCCCAGTCGAGCACGTAAGTTGGAAAGAGCGTCCATGTCCGGAGGATCAGTGTTGAAGAGAGAGTGATCGCAGCCATCATGAATCACGACGACTTTTTCTTCCGAAACACCGAGATGGGTAACGATATCTTTCTTTGAGCACTCTGAAGAGGTAATGATGGCGCGCGAGAAGCGGGCGCAACCTTTAAGCAAGACGCGTTGCATTGCACTAACCGGAGCCGAGTGCGACGGCATGGTGATGGGCGTAACGTCATGGATCGTGCAGACCGCAGGCACGGGCCCAAAAGGCATGGTGGCCGCTGTGGGAATAAACATGACGTCGGCATGAGATCGCAAAGCGGAAAGACCAGCACCGCCGAAGCGCCACAAACGATCGTGGTCTAGCAATGCCGATGAGCACAGTTCAAATCGTTCTTCGCGAGCAATGTGGATCGCGTCGTTGCCATTTCTGGCGGAAGCAAAAAGCGAGAAGGTCACCCCGGCGTCTTCACTAGTTAGCTTCTTGAATTCCCGCAGCAGGTTCTGCGTATAGACATAAGTACCCTGGCAGCGAAAGCGGCTGGCCAGCGTCCATGAATCTATCGCGATCCTCACAACGCAACTCCTGCGGCGCGGGAATGTACTACGCGCCGACGCGCAACCCGCTCCAGCACGGCCAGAGTTTGTTGCGCGCAAAGCTCCCAGCTGAATCTCTGCGCACGCCCACGACCGCGTTCGGCAAGTTCGGTTTGCGAGTCACGGGATAGCAAGACCGCTTCCATCGAGTTAGACATGTCGTCCGCTGAATGGGGATCAAAATAGCGAAGAACGCCGCCGGAGATCTCCGGCAAACATGAAGTGTTGCCGACGATTGTAGGGACACCGCAAGCCATGGCTTCAATCATGGGCAGACAGAAGCCTTCGTAAAGGGACGGAATCACTTCGAGCGAAGCACCCCGCACCAGCAGAGACAAATCATGATCACTCAACGCACCGGTGAGAATGACTTTGCCACGTCCTGTGTTATCTCCTTTGGCGAGATTCAGCGTTTCTTCATGTTGCCATGCTAAAGGACCGGCCAACACCAGGTCCAAGTCGAGCTGCGGATTTCTAGCGAGCATTTGCCGGTAAGCAGCGATGAGACGGGGAAGGTTTTTTCTTGGCTGGATTGCGCCATGATGGAGAATATACGGTCGGCTGATGTCGAAACGTCTGAGCAATTGCTGATGCGATGCTGCATCTGGCGGGATGCAACTAAACAGTTCCCTGTCATAGCCTTCATACACAACATGGATTTTCGATTCAGGAACGCCGCAAACGCGAATGATATCCTGGCGAGAATTTTCCGAGACGGTAATGATCGCGGCGGACGATTTAGCGGAGCGGGTGAGCAGAAACTTTAAAAAGAACGCAGTGCGCTGGGGATAATAGGGCATCACCATGGGCGTGAGGTCATGGATGGTGGTTATGGTCGGCAGCAGAGTTTTGATGGGCAACGAAACGCCGTGCGGATTCAGCAAAATATCGGCGCCATCAAGGAAAGCAGCGGCGGTTGCGCCACCGTAACGCCATAGCCGATCGAATCGCATTAAAGCAGACTTGCGCGGACCGTACCCTGGCTCTTCTGTATATTTCGCAATATTGGAAGATTCTGTCGCGGGAACAAATGGGCGAATCTCTATCCCACTCGATCCTGTTATGCGGCGGAGGGCAGCCAGCAGGTTGCGCGTGTAAACCTGGATTCCGTGGTGGATATATTGCGGCTTGAGCGCAGAGGCGTCGAATGCGACTTTTACAGTTTCGTGATTGGCAGAGGCTTTCATGCGTAGGCCGCTTTGGGCAGTGGCAACCGCAAGGCCTGGTAATAGACGGCCAGTGTTTGTCGTGCTGTCTCTTCCCAACTGAAGCGGAGCAGGTTGCTGCGCCCATCTGCAATCAGAGATGTCCGGACGGCTTCGTCAGAGAGGGCGCGGCGAAGCTGGGCCGTCATTTCTTCCGGCTTATGAGGATCAAAGTAGAGCGCAGCCTTGCCTGCAACTTCCGGCAGTGAGGTGGCAGATGAACAGACTACCGGCGTTCCGCTAGCCATGGCCTCAAGCACGGTGAAACCGAATCCTTCATAGAGCGACGGACAAACATAAACACGGGCGCCGGAATAAAGGGCACGAAGGTCGGTGTCATTTACAAAACCAGTGAAGATGACGTGCTCTGCAATCCCCAGTTCCTGGGCAAGCCCGCGAAGGATGGGTTCGCCTTGTTCCAAGGGTCCGGCGATCACTAGTTGCGAATATATTCCGCTTTTGTGCAGGAGCTGAAATGCTTTCAATAGCCTGGCGTGGTTCTTGCGAGGCTTATAAATGCCCACGGATAAAAGGTAGTCGCGATCAATGCCGAATCTGGAACGCACAGAGGAAATTTGCTCGGGATCGGCTGGTGATTTAAAGAACGGATCAACCGCAGGGTAAACAACCTCAATCTTCGCCAGATCCACGTGCAGGTAACGAACAATCTCATCTTTGGAGTGCTTGGAATCCGTGATCAAGCACGTGGCCATGCGTGAGCAGGCATTCATCATGGCGCGGTAGTAGAGGCGTCCGGCGAACGATGGCAGGTCTTCCGGGCAGGCCAGATAGATCACGTCATGAATGGTGGCGACGGCTGGGCATGGACGTATTAATGGCAAAAGAAAATGCGGCGAGTGCAGCAGATCTACTCTGTGTCGGCTGAGAATTTGCGGCAGCTCAAACTGTTCCCGAAAAGAATAGTACTTCAGAGGGGTGCAAAGTTTTTGCGCGTTCGGGGCATGAGCCAGGTGCTCGCTTTGCGACGGGAGAATGAGCAGATATTCGTGTTCCGGAGCTTGAGTTGTGATGGATTCGGCCAGGCACTTCATATACCGGCCGATTCCCGGGTTGCCGATTCTCCGCAGGTCAAAAGCAATCTTCATGTAGCGCCCTTAAAACGATGCCGCCCGAGCCATCAGATTTTTTGTGGTCCCGTGAAGTAGATTTTCGCGCACGGCGACAAAAATCGAATGAATCATGGCGTGGTGGAGGTCTTCAACCAGTTGAACGTTATCCGAGGGAACGATGGCGCAAACATCGCAGAGAGACTTCATCTGGCCACCCTGGCAGCCGCCCAGGCCAACAGTCATGGCTCCGCATTCTCTGGCTGTTTCAAGCGCCAGCAAAACATTGGGAGAATCACCGCTGGTGCTGATAGCAAAAGCCACATCGCGCGGCTTGACGAAAGTCTTTAGCTGCTCGGAAAAAATACGTTCATATCCAAAGTCATTGGCCCATGCGGTGATGAGTGAAACATTGTCGGTGAGAGCCATTACTTTGGGGTGCTTGCCGTCCCCGGGCGCGCTGGCACCTTTGTTGATGTCGCACATCAAATGCGAGGCGCTGGCAGCGCTGCCTCCGTTCCCGAAGACAAAGACGGTCCGCTGCTCTGCAAAGGCGTCAAGGAAAACAGAGACAATGGTAGTGATGGAGTTGTATGGCAGATGAGAGACAAGTCCGGCGAGATCGCGAAAATACGTTCTTATGGACCGGTCCGCCTGCTGGAGAGATTCCCATTCTCGATCTTGATGTCCGGGAGCCATGAATACTCCTACTCAGAATTTGGTTCAACAGCTGCTTTTAGCTGGTCCTGCGCCGCAATTTTGCAAAGACAGAGCGGAATTCTCCCGCGACATCAGCGGCCAGCAGCCGGTATGAATCATCTGCCGGGATCTGCTGCCAACGGTACTTTCCCAGCACCCACAAGCATGCCAGCAGAAATGCGCCGAAGACGCTGCCACCAACAATCAGGCTACGGATAGGGCTGGATCGTTTTTCAGGGGCAACTCCCGCATCCATCACGCGGACGATGGGCAACTCTTTTGCTTCCTGAATTTTCGCCATCTCGAATTGCTGGGTCACGAATGCGTAAACTGCTTCTTGAATCTTGGCTTCGCGGTAAAGATCGGCATAGCGCGAACCCAGTCCAGGCAGGGTATGCATGGAAGGATAAGGAGCAGACCAACCAGCGCCTGAGTCCTGCGGTGCCGCGTCATTGCTTTGGCCGACGAGCTTCCTGAGTTGCGACTGCAATTCCGCCATGCGTGCCTTGAGGGTGCGCACGCGCACATTATCGTCAGAATAAATTTGTTGCAATCCCTTCAGCTCGGTTTCACTCGCGATGAGTTCGCCCTGCATGCGGGCGGCAGCATCCATTACGGCGCGGCCTTCATTCTGGGGATCGACCATTGAGTTTTTGGTGGTGAATTGACTTAAAGCGGTCGATGCACGGGCCAGATCCTGTTTTGCGGTTGCCAGACGTTCCTCAAGAAACTGGCGTTCGCGATGGGCCGAAGAAGTATTGAGATCGACGGCCAGCCGGTTCAATTCATCGACATAAGCGTTGGCCATCTGCGCGGCCATTTTAGGCTCATAGTCCGTGACGGTGAGCGTGATCACGCCGCTTTTTTTGTCTTCCTCAATGTCAGTAAACTTTGCCAGCTTTTTGCGCGCCTCAAAGTAGGTGCTTTTGCCATAGCGTGAGCGCAGGTCAAAGCGGTTAATCAGGCGATCCTGCACGGTGCGGCTCTTCAGTACCTCAACGTAAAAAGCGCCGGGAGTTTTGGCGCCGAGCAGGCTGGCAGCGTCCAGCCCGAAACCCATACTTGAATTTTCATTGCCGAGAGCCTTGCTCATGAGGCCCATCATGGAGCTGCTGCCGCTAGTGCTGGAATTTTCTCCGGGGACAAACCTGACAGCGGACTTGTAATGCGAAGGAACGAGAAAAGCCAGAACGATGGAGGCGATAAGCGTTTTCCAAGTTACGCCCCAGAGGAAGCGGCGCGATCGCCACAGCACCCAGAGCTTCTCTCCTTTTCGATCGTCAGGCTCGGGCTCTGGAGGCGAGTATCGCTTCTCCAACTCCGGATGGATGGAGGGGGCGTAAATGGGTACGGTGGCCTGGCCCCTAGCTTCCACGTTTGAATCTCCAATGCGGCCAATATGTTAATTGAAATGAAGCGGTGAAATCATTCTGTTTTTTTCCAGCGCTCAGTAACGGGAAATTCCAATATTCGTACTGCAAAAAGGTGGAGAGAGAGAGTTTGGGAGACAATGCCCATTCTGACTTGGCGTATATGTCCCTGAGATTGCCGCCCTGGAGGAACATGCTGTCAGCAATTTCACTGCGGTAGCCGAACTGGACCGTTTTATCCGATGCGGCCCAATACGTGGTACTGGCGCGCAAAGAGATTCCCTGCCGGCCCACCGTGGCGTCTCCTATGATGTTGCCTTTATTCGTGTAGCCATCCAGATAACGGTCATTCCAGTAGAAGAAGCCTCCTTCCGCGGTTTGAATAAGACCAGGAAGGTTGGTGTAAGAGGCTTCCACGCGAAAATCCAGACGCTCCATGCCGGGAAAATGAGATAGATAAAGACCGGGGGTATGTGCTGAGCGGCGCGGATAACCGATGGGAGAAATTTCGTCCTCAACAAAAGAATCATCATAGAGGGTCAGCCATTGTCTGAAACCAGGAAGACGCCATGTGAAATCGAAGGTGGAACGGCGATCCCCCGGGTCCTGGCCGCGGCCAGTGCTATTGCCTGTGGAAAACAGGGAATGTTTAAGCGATGACGCTGTGATGGGAAAATCTGGGCCGCCAAATATCCCGGTCCGCCCGACGCCAAATTCAAAATCACGGGTTGGCTTAAAGTTGATCTTGAAACCGTTGACCATGGGTTGCTGCGGAAGAGTACGACCGAACGAAAACACTTCTCCAATCGTTGGATCCTGAGTGTTGTTCCAATGCGAGCCTGTCATTTTTCCAACCCAGTACTCAGTGCGGAATGGCCCCAACAATTTTCCCAGAATCCATGGGAACTTGGACGGATGAGTCTGGTCGACACGCAGCATGTAGAGCGGCTCAGCGTTGTTGCTCCAGAGGAAGGGATCCTGTGTGGGACTGAGCCACAGAGTCTGTTTGCCAAATGAGGTCTGCCAACCTTTGATGTTCAGAGAAATGGAAGCATCAATCAGGCGGAACTGGTTAAAAGTGGGAATGGCAGATGCCGGCTGCGGCCCCTTAAAGTCGGTTACCTGGATTGCATCCTGAACGGCCTGGGAATAGCCGGCGGCTGAAGGAGCGTGCTCATATTCGCCACGGACTGAGAATGCGAGCGCGCCAGCAACGCCGCTGGAAGAAAATCCGCCTAATCCATTGGTGCCACGCTGGTAGGGCCTGCCGTAATCATTCACGATAGTCTGGCCGAAGTGATAACTATCAGTGAGCGGAGGACCGGAGATGGATGTTGTGCGAGCATAAACGGAATCCAGTCCAATGTAGTCAGTCTGCTCGCCGCTCAGTTCCGCGGCGAATTCACGGGCCAGCGCTGAGTAAAGCCGGTAGGCTTCGTCAGGGTTGGACTGATCGACCTCGCCGCCGATCTCCTCAACCAAACGGGAGCATTCATTGCGCGTCCATGGCCTGAGGCCGACGATTCCGCTGTTGAGTGCGCCCAGCGCAGCGAGACGATCAAAAGCAGGATATACCCAGCTATCAATAGGAACGTAGGGTGAACCGCGCTCCGCGTGAGGGAAACCTTCGGGACCTGGATCGGGAACAAATTTTCCGTAGCCCGCGCCGGGCAGTTCACGATTGTGGTGTGCTTTGTAAGCCTGCCATCCCATCAGCCAGCCCATGGCGCTGCCAACCACAACGTCGCTGGGAAAATGGTTCCGTCCAGAGACACGGGCGACGCTGACCACGGTCGCCAAGCCATAAGAGGCAATCTGGGTAAGAGGCCCGGGATACTCATGCGCAAGAACGCTGGCCGCCGACCACGCGAGCAAAGCATGGGCCGAAGGAAACGATGAATTGGCGATGGAAGAGCTATTAAAGAAGTCGCCTTTGAAATTACCGTCGGTGGGTCGAGCCCTCTGAGTGACTGCCTTCAGAACTTCACCAACGATAAGACTATTGGTGGCGGCCTCAACAGCGAGGATTCCTGTTTCTTTTTTATGTTCGTCGCCTGTGTACTTACCTAACAGGTAAAGGGATCCACTCCCGCCGAGCAGCAGAGCAACACCTCCGTTTGAAAGGGTGCTGGAGTGTTTGCCGAACGAACCGGTTCCGGTGATCCTTGACGAGAGCTCAGCGTCGGCATTGATCAAACCGGCGCTTACGCCGGTGAGCGGGACGATCCAATTCAGATCCTGAATGCGAGCTTTAAAGGGACTGGTCCAGATATCTTTCTGATCGCGACCCAGGTTGCGCAGAAACTTTACCGGATTGTCGCTGGCAGGGTGAGCATCGTCTATTGCATGCGCAACCGGCGTAGGCGTTGGTGTTGGAGTGGAAGGAGCGGCCGACGAGCTATCACTCGACTGGCCCCACGTTGCCGTGGCTACGCAAAATAAAATTAGTAAAAGAGCAAGCCTGCAATTTCCCATTCGGTCAACTCGTTCTCTCGGTTAAAAAGTGCGGATAACGCTAACGGCAACAGCTGCGCCGGAAAGCAATGAAATCGTCTGGCTCAGATTTTTGAAGATTCCCGTGCCTGCGCCCTTCTCAGGAACGAAAATGGTGTCCCCGGCTTGCAGCGTAGTGCCCAAAACATTGCCGGACCACCATTCTCCGGAACCCCGTCCTACAACAGTTCCGTTGGCGCGAACAACGAATATCTCTTTTTTATTGGCGAGCGTGGTTGGACCGCCTGCCTGCTTGAGATACCAGCCAGCATGCTTGCCGGAGCTGAAGGTGATAGCGATGGGGTTATAAACCTGGCCGGCGACCATCACAAACGTGGGTCTCTTGGGAATATAGAGCGTATCGCCTGCCCGAACTTCCACATCCGCCTGGGTGCCCTGCCACTTTGCAATGTCTGAGCTAACGTGAATCAACAATCGGCCGTTGGGCTGGAGCTGCTTCAATTTGGCAAGCAATTGCTGGCGTTCACGCTCCTGGGCAACAGCGGTGTTGTTGTTGCGTGAAGAGGAGGACGATGAAGACGATCCGGTTGAACTGGGGCCGCCAATATTTTGTGCCTGGATCTGCGTCACCATTTCCTCGCGGCTCTTGGCTGCAGCCTCGCGAACCTGGGCGCGGTCCAGAATGGCGGCGTAGGGATATGCTTCACTGGAGAATCCACCCGCGCGCTTCAGGATAGAGCTGAGATGTTCGCCGCGCTGGATGCCATAACGTCCGGGGTGCATCACCTCACCACTAATGGAGACGGCTCCGCCGATATCGTTCCAGCCGCCGATTTGCCGGATGGTAAGAACGTCGCCGGGCTTCAGCAAAACATCGGTATCGGCTTCGCCGGCCAAGGCGCGTCCGATGGGAATTTCCCGGTGGTCCAGGTCAACGTGATCGCCATCGATGACGGAATAGCTGGTGAGATCGGCTTGCTGTTGGTAGGCAGAGCGCTTGAAACCGCCAGACATACGCAGGAGATCGGCTGCAGTCATCCTTTCTGAAAGCGGATATTCGCCGGGGCGCATGACTTCGCCGAAAATTGAAACTTTAGGCCCGTCAGTTTCATAGCGGCCAAAAATACGGACCGTGTCAAAGGGCTCCAAGCTGGGGGCTTCAACTTTCTTTGAGAGCACATCGCGCAGGTTGAAAGGGATCACGACCGGGGTGAAGTCGGGCAGATGCAGGCGAACGATTTCTGCGCGGTCGGCCGGCTCAGGAAGGAGATCGTCATAGGAAGAAATCAGGTCGGTGACCTTGTATCCATCCTTAAAGGAAAACTTTCCGGGACGGAAGACATGTCCTTCAAGATAAACGGCACGATTGCTGTACGGAAGAATCGGCAGGACGGTGACGATGTCGCCATCCTGAATGCGGAATCTTTTGAAGGCATCGTCGGCTGCCGCGATTCCGGCCCCGCCAGCCACGTTGACACTCATCATCTCTTTACGTTCATGGGCCTGAATGCGCTCAACCCTGATGCGGCTCAGCTCTCCCGTGACGGGAACGCCTCCCGCCAAGTCGAGAACCTGATCCAGAGTTTGCTCTTTGCGGAGTTCATATATTGCAGGTCGGCGCACCTTGCCTGCTACGGTGACTTGCGGGCCGATGGGCGGCACAAGAATGCTGTCACCAGATTCAAGGTGGACTTCAGCGGAACTTACGCCTTTCAACATGAGGTCGTAAAGATCGACCTCCTCCACCAGAGCCTTGCCGCGATAATGCTTAACCGTGCGGTAGGATCCGGTATCTGTGGGGCCGCCGGCGGCGATCAAGGCGCTTAAGGCCGTGGAGAGCGAGCTGATGTCATAAGCGGCGGGATTCTTGACGTCGCCCACAACATAGACGCGCACGGTACGCAGCTTACCAAGGGTGACATCCACGGAAATCCCGCGCAACTGGTGGCTGAGCATCTTCTGGATGGTCTGCTGGACTTCACCCAATGTGCGTCCGGCAACAACCGTGGAACCGGCTTCAGGAATCGAGATGCGGCCTTCGCGGTCCACCGCGCGCTGAATGTGTTGCGAAGATGCGCCCCAGTAATCGATGACAAGTTCGTCGCCGGGACCGAGGACATAGTCCGGGCCAACGGGGACACTCAAAGTGGATTTATCGGCAACGGCGGCGCTGTTGCGAAAAAGAGCCGCGCCAAAACGCTCCAGCTTTGTTTCGTCCACCGTGGCTTGCGTATAAAGATCACGCAAGGCCGGCAAATTGCGGAGCGGATATTGCTCCTGCGTCGGGCCTTTCTGGTTTTGCGCCCGGCGGGGACGCGCCTGGCCGTTCATTCCCTGCTGGGTGCCTTGTGTTCCCTGCTGTCCTGGGGCACCCGGGCGCTGTGTATTCTGCGGAAATGGCTGCTGCCCACTTTGCTGGATGGGTTGCTGCCCTGCCGGTTGACCTGAAGGGACAATCTGTTCGTCGGGAACCTGATCGCCTTGCTGAGCGGGGCCGAAACCGCGTTTGGTCAATTCATTGGCGGCAATCTGGCGCACACGGTCATCCGAGCGGATCTGGCTGAAGAGACGATCATCGGTGATGTCCCGCTCAGAGACGTTATAGCCACGGTCCCGCAGCTGACTTACGATCTCTGCTTTCGCTTCGGCCAGAACATCTGGATTCTGCTGGAGAATCTGGATGATCTCCTCGGCCGAGAGGTCGTTATCCTGGGCAAATGATTTTCCGGAAAGAACAATGCAGAACACAACGAGAGCCAACAAACAACCGAGCCGCACGCGGTTACGAAAAAACGATAAGTTCAAGTCTCTTCCCCTTCAAAGGACAATAAAAACAATACGAATCCGGCGAGTACAAGTGCTTGACCAGCTTACGGTGGAGCATCACATTTTATTGTAAGTACAGGCGGAAGAATAGAAGCAAACGCCTATCTTTGTCCATCGCTGGAAAGGGCGACCACAGAAAGCGCGGATGATGGATGCTGGAAAGGGCAAATAATGCGGTCCAGCAACTCTGCCTGCGACATCTGCCTTTCCGGGAAGTGCATCCCATATTTAACTGAAGGTATTGAGTGACTCACATTTTGTGACCGGAAATCCCGGACACGCAAGTACACAAGGAGCAGCTTTCTATGCGCAAGATTTTACTCGCGACATCAGTGTTTGCACTGTCAGCAGGCATTGCCACGGCACAAAGCACAGGCACAGTTACACCGAGCCCGGCGACACCAAGCACCACAGGGACCACAACCCAAGGCACAAGCAGTACGCAGCCCGGAACGACCTCAACCGGAACCACTTCAACCACAGGTTCTGGTTCCATGGGAACACTGCAAACTTCGCAGCCCGGAAGCACCACCAGCGGAAATCCTTCAGTGACTCAGGGAACGCCGGGTGTTGCAGGCAGCGCAGGATCGGTAACCGGAGGGACGCAGGGTTCCACGCAGACACAGACCGGAACCTCGACCACGGTGGCGCCTTGCACGCCTGCCAACAGCACTGGAACATCGACCACGGCGAGCAGCACGCCTTCAACGGGCAACACTTCCGCAACCGCTAATAGCGGAACTGGAAGCTCTACCAGCTCGACGACGGGATCCAGCACAACGTCCACGGCATCGGCTTCGCGTCCAAGCGGGACGTCAACGACTGTTGCTACTGCCAATCCGTGCGAGCCGGGAAGCACCACAACGCCGAGCAGCACGACGACTCCGAGCGGCTCGACTGTTCCCAGCAATCCTCCTGCACCCAGCGATATGGGAACGGGATCTTCAACTACTCAGCCCTCGAAACCGCCACTTAACTAAAGGCGATATTTCTTTAACAATATTTCTGATTTAACCAAAGCGGCTGCCTTCACGGGCAGCCGTTTTGCCTTTCTGCAAATGACGCGACAGTCCTATAATCACAGACCATGAATGCTCCCGCAGCCGCGCATCCAACACCATCCTCTCCCAAACTTATTGCTCCCTTGTGGCATACAGCACTATTTCTGCTTGCGCTGGGCGGGATTGCCACGTGGGGAGCGCATCGGCAAGGTTTGCCCGCCTTTGGATCGTCGCGCGCCGTGAGTTATCTGTTCACAATAGCCTGGGAATGGCTGCTGTTTGCGCTGGCCGCCTGGGGAATAAGGTTGGGCGGAGGCTCGATTGAGAGCGTGATTGGCGCACGGTGGTCAACTGCAAAGCAATTCGGCCGTGACGTGGGAATCGGAGTCCTATTTCTTGTGGGTTCCAATATCCTTCTGGCAGGACTGCAAGCAATCTTGCGCCCCGGCCCAAATGCCAACATAAGCAGGTTGCTTCCCCGGAGCGCAATCGAAATCACGTTCTGGATATTCTTATCGCTTTCGGCGGGAATCTGCGAAGAGTTCGCTTTTCGCGGATATCTGCAGCAGCAGTTGAACGGCTGGCTGAAAAACGCGACGGCGGCCGTGGTGATCCAAGGCATTATCTTTGGCGCAGCGCACGCGTATCAGGGACTGAGGCTGGTGTTGACAATAGTTGTGCTGGGCAGCCTTATAGGATGGCTGGCGCAGTGGCGGAAAAGTACCAGGCCGGGAATGATTTCGCATTTTCTACAGGATGCGATTGGCGGAATTGTTCTGGGACGGCACTGAGATCGGGAGTTGAAATAAAAAAGAGCGGCGAAATGCGCGACGCCGCCCTTTTTTAAGGGGAGAAAACTTATTTCTTCTTGAGCAGGAAGCCGGCCGCGAACATGGCGACGGCGCCAAGAAGCCACTCAATCCGCCAGAGCTGTACGGCTTGCCAGTCGAGCAGCGTGGTAGCGGTGAAGACAAAACCGGTCACGATTGCGGCGATAACGCAGGCGAATCCCAGCACCAAGGCGACCAAAGACGCATTGCTCTGCCCCAGCGCTTCACGCAACGAGGCAAAGTCGATCCAGGCACGCACACCAGAAACGGCATTGGCAGCCAGATTGGCATGGCGATCCGCTCCGCAGACGTAACAGAAGCGCGATCCGAGAACAAAATCTGTGCCACACTCCTGGCACACCTGATCTGTGGTCTCAGCCGCTACGGCTTCATGTCGCGGAGCTACTGCCGGTTTCCAGAATTCCTGCCGTTCCTCATAATTTGGCGCCAGATGTGCCATTTAGCAAACCCCTTAAGTCTTACTGATGTAAGGGCAAATCTAGGGCCAAAGATGGAGGGGACGTAACCCTATTGGAGCCATCAACTTACAGTCTTATCCATGGCCAACAGGACAATGTACCCGGAAAATCTTACGTTGTAAAAGGTTCAGGCTTCGCGACGCCGGGGCATCCGAAGGATCTTCGGATTATCCCTGGTTTTGCTCCAAAAGCCGAGCAGCACCAGATCGGCCTCACAGAACGTAAGGTCCTGCGGGCGAGGGCTGCCATCATTAAAGATGTACTCGTCCAGGAGCGTATAAAGCTCATTTAAGGGGATGTTGAGGTAGCCAGCGGCCTCGGGTTCTGTATAGAACTCTTTGACTGGCTTGAGCGGTCTGGTCATAATTTTGTCTTCCGTATCCTTAGCGTTCTGGGATGCGGGGGAGCAAGATGGTTGTATCGTGTCCGGCTTGCCTTAGATATCAGGTAAACTGCCCGAAAAGGTATCACATGAAACCTTACCCGCTAAGGCCTTCCTTATTACGGAGGTAATGGCGTTTTACAGCGAAGAATCAGCCTGCGTAACCGCCGTCGCGGCAAATAACCGGCAATTACATAAAGAGAGCACCTGATTCCCCACGCAAGCGGCAGAAATCAGGGAGTTCTGCCAAAACAAGCTCGGTTTACTCCTATTGAACCGAACAGGCCCGGAATACGTATCATGGATTGGAGCGGCCTGGTTGATTGAACTGTCTTTTGGGTCTGAGGATCTGACCTTAAGGCGCTCAAGTGAGGAGGGAAAGATGTATTGCAACTACTGCGGCAAAGTGATTCCTGATGATTCAAACCTTTGCGCCTATTGCGGCAAGAGAGTGGCCGGCGTGATTGCCCGCCAACGGCTGGTGCGTCCCCGCCAAAGCCGCAAGATCGCAGGCGTGTGCGCTGGACTTGCCGAATACTATGACCTTGACGCGACGCTGATCCGCATTGTGTGGGCAGTGTGCGTGATATGCGGAGGAGTTGGTCTTTTTGCTTACATTGCGGCCTGGATCATCATTCCGGAAGAGCCTTTAATGCTGGCGGCAGCACCGCCTGCAACGCAGGATCGAGTGGCGAACAGATAAAAAAGCTACCCAGTACAAAAGGGTGGCTGATGCGATTATCGAGATTCACGAAGCTATTTCTTGCTGGCCATGTATGCCTGGGCCTGTTCCAGCATTTGGCGCGCCTTCTCACTGTTGGGGCCTTGAGGATCTTTTTGCAGGAAGGCTTGTAAGGCGGTCATGGCTTCAGGAAATTGCTTCATGGCCAGCAGCGCATGAGCACGCAGCAAAGAGATGAGCGGATAGTCCGCGGGCGCCAAACTTTGCGCCCGCTCCAACTGCCGCAGCGCATCAGGATAATCGGCCTTTCCGATATACGATTTCCCCATTTCAAAATAGCCTTGCCAATAATTTGGAGCCAGAGACTGGCCGCGCTGGAGGCTGCGAATGGCTTCATCAAACTTGGACTGCATATTCAATGCTGAGCCCATGACCAGATAAGCCATAGCATAGTTGCCATCGGACTGGATGGCCTTATCAAGGTCCGCGATGGCTGCCTGAGAATCCTGCTGGTTCAACGCCAGCACGCCACGCAACGTAAGAGCCTCAGCATAATTCGGGCAGAGTTCCAGCGCCTTGGCAAGGTGCTTGTGAGCATCGTCCATCTTTCCTTTTTCCACCGCCTCATGCGCCTGGCGATAGGCTTCACGAGCTTTGGCTGGGACCCGATACTGCGCGATTGAAATTGAGTTACCGTCAACTCCGTCAGAGGGCTTGCCCGCGCCCTCCATGCGAACGTTTACGGTATTGGAAAAGTTGCTGGCGTCAACACGCTCAGAAGCCTGCTGCAAGCCTGAAGTGGCAACCACGGTGTATGTTCCCGGTGAAAGGCGGCTGAACTCAAAATGCCCGGACAAACTGGTGTAAGTGGAGGCCACCATGGCGCCATTTGAATCCGAGAGTTCAACGCGCACATCTTTCAAGGCATTGTTTTGTGTATCCTGCACAGTGCCGCTGATAGAACGATTGTCCGCGTGCGCGGAGTTGAACGGGGAGTTGTTCCCTCTCATCCCACCGGGATTGGAAAATGGCGATTGCGACGGCAGCGATGGGTCCATGCCCATTCTTTGTGCCGAAAGATAAAGAGAGGAGCTAACAAATGCGAGACCGAGAACGATCACCCGTGGAGTCTTCATAACAACCTGCTACATTTGAATTGTCACGAAGAGGAAATTCTGGAAAGGGGCCAGGGCCTGACCGGAGTGCCTCTTGTTGGCATCGCGCTTCCGCACGAATGCTGACAAATGAGAGTGCGTATGAAATATGGGAGTTGTATTTGAGTAAACATTCCACAAATAATATTTTTCAGCGCGTGCGGGCAACTTCAACGCAATTTTTCAGGGAGAAAATATTTAATTGATCATTCGTCCGGCAAAAAACATACTGGGAGCGCTGCGGCTGCCCGGCGACAAATCAATTTCACATCGCTATGCCATGCTGGCGGCAATAGCCGACGGCACAACACGGCTGGCAAACTTTTCTACAGGAGCTGATTGCGCCAGCACCGTGGCGTGTGTCCAGCAGCTTGGCTGCGCCGTGCGGCGAAATCAGGACGGTAAGCTGGAGATTGACGGACGCGAGCGATTACAAGTTCCGGAGAGCAGCCTTGACTGCGGCAATTCCGGCTCGACGATGCGCATGCTTTCAGGGATTCTGGCGGGCCAGAATTTTAGCTGCGACCTGCATGGCGACGAATCACTCTCGCGGCGTCCGATGGGACGCATTATGACGCCCCTGCGGTTGATGGGAGCAGAGATTACCGCGGCCACGGGCGATCGGCCTCCACTGCATATTCGCGGCGGCAAATTGCGGGCGATTGATTACATGACGCCAATCGCCAGCGCGCAGGTGAAATCCGCAGTGCTGTTTGCCGGACTGTTTGCCGAAGGCGAGACCAGCGTTGACGAGCCGCACCGAACACGTGACCATACCGAACAGGCTTTGCGCGCGTTTGGAGTGGAGATTTCCCGCAGCAAGAATCGAGTGACGGTAGCAGGCGGACAAAAGCTTACGGCGATCCAGGCGGCTGTTCCAGGCGATATTTCGTCTGCTGCGTTCTTCATGTGCGCCGCTGCTCTGTTTCCTGGCTCGAATCTGGTAATCGAGAGCCTGCTGCTCAATCCAACGCGTGCTTCTCTGCTGGACGTGCTCAAACTGCTGGGCGCTCGACTGTCAGTGATCAACCTGGAAGAGCATCACGGCGAGCTGGTAGGAACGGTCAAGATCGAACACAACAAGTTGACTGGGATCACCATTGAGGGAGCGCAATCTGTAGCGCTGATCGACGAATTGCCGGTGCTTGCGGCCATCGGCCCGTACACGCGTGATGGCATTGAAATCCGCGATGCGAAAGAGCTACGCGTAAAAGAGTCTGACAGGATTGCGCTGGTGGCCAAGAATCTGCGCGCGATGGGCGCAGAATGCGAAGAGCGCGAAGACGGGCTGCGCGTTCCGGGAAACCAGAAGCTGCATGGAGCAGAGATTGATTCAGGCGGCGATCATCGGATTGCCATGGCGTTTGCCGTGGCAGCGTTGCGGGCGGAAGGCGAGAGCGTGATTCACGGAGCGGATTCGGCGAGGATTTCTTTTCCGGAATTTTTTGAGATGCTGGAGAGCGTTACCGAGCGGTAGCATCCAGCCGTCAGCACTCAGCATTCAGTCCCGAAACAGGGCTGCTCTATCAAAAAACCAGATTTTCCTTCGTCAACTTCAGCCCGTCTAAGTTCCCCAGCACGGTAACCGCAACTTTATCAGGATGGAAAAGCGCATTCGCCATTTCGCACACTTCTTCTCCTGTCACTGATTCAATCTGGTCGATGGTTTCGTCGAGGCTGAAGAAGCGTTCGAAATACATTTCCTGGCGCGCTAGGTTCGACATCCGCGAAGTGCTTGATTCCAGGCTCAGCATCAGTCCGCCTTTGAGCTGGTCTTTGGCGCGGCGCAGCTCGTCGGCAGGAATGGGCGCAGACTTTAGCTCCTGAAATTCGGCCAGAATGTGGTCCACGACCTGCCGCACTGACTCCACCGACGTGCCGGCATAAATCGCCATGCAGCCGGTGTCGCGATAAGGATTCAGATCGCTATAGATCGAATACACAAGGCCTTGCTCTTCGCGAATCTTCTGGAACAGGCGCGAGCTCATGCCGCCGCCCAGCACGGTGTTCAGCACGTAAGAGACGTAGCGCTTTTCGTCGGAGATGGGATGCGAAGGCACGCCGAGACAAAGCTGCACCTGCTCAAGCGACTTCTTATTGCGCGTGATTACGCGTGCCGTAACGTCCGGCGCGGGCAGATGGAAGCCATTGGGCATGCGTTGCAGCGTGGCAAAGCGCTCTTTGATCAGGTCCACAAAGGCGTGATGGTTCAGATTGCCCGCCGCGGAAATGATCATGTTGTTCGGCGAAAAATGCTGGCGATAATACTTGAAAAGCTTCTCCTGCTCAAAGGAGCGGACAGTCTCTTTCGTCCCAAGGATCGGCTTTCCCAGCGGATGGTCCTTCCAGAAATTCTGGGTAAAGATTTCATGCACCAGATAGTCCGGATTGTCTTCATCCATCTTGATCTCTTCCAGAATCACGCCTTTTTCGCGCGTGATGTCTTTGGGATCAAACGTTGGGTTAAGCACCAAGTCACTCAAAATGTCCACGGCAATGGGCAAATGCTCATCCAGGACTTTAATATTGAAGCAGATGGTTTCCTTGCCGGTGAATGCGTCCATATTGCCGCCAATGGAATCCACCTGGCGGGCGATGTCACGCGCCGTGCGTGTTTTCGTCCCTTTAAAGACCATGTGCTCGGTGAAGTGAGAAATGCCATTCAGCTCGGGCGACTCATCGCGCGAACCAGTCTTCATCCAGATTCCAATGGCAATGGAACGGATGTGGGCCATCTCTTCACTCAGCACGATCAGGCCGTTGGGTAGAATTTCGCGCTTGATGTTGCGCGGCTCGGTCAAAGGGGCTCGGGTTAGGACTGCGGTTTCCATCACTGGTTCACATTTGATTCTTACACACCGGAAATGGTCGCACGGTGAATTATATGTTTTGATGAATCAACAACTTAACCAGACCTTAGTTGAACCAGACGCTTTTTGGCCCTTAACGTGTAGAATTTAAGGTGTAGCCGATTTCCACATGCCTGATCCGCTCCAAGACGGCCTTCTAGGCCTTGATTATCAAGAGCTTAGCGGTATTGCACAAAAATTTGGGCAGCCGGAATTCCGGGCGCGCCAGCTTTTTGACGCTCTCTACCCCCAGCGGCTCACCGCGCTCGATTCCGTCTCCACGTTGCCCAAGCCTTTTCGCGCGGCGTTGCTGCAAGAAGGTCTCGACATCAAGCACCCTCGTGTTGAAAAAAGCTTTCAGTCCACTGACGGCACCATCCGCTACCTGATCGCCATGGCCGATGGAGAAACCGTTGAAACCGTCTGGATGCCTGAAGGCGATGACGGCGAGACTGGCGACGGCACGGAAGCAGGCGATTCTGAGTGGCATCGCGCAACGATCTGCGTTTCCAGCCAGGTGGGCTGCGCCGTGAACTGCCAGTTCTGCCTCACCGCGTTGCTGGGCGTAAAACGCAACCTGAGCGCCGGAGAAATCGTTGGCCAGGTCATCGCCGTGCTCAATGACCGCCAGGTTGATATGGAGCGCCAGCGCGTCAACATTGTTTTTATGGGCATGGGCGAACCGTTTCTGAACTATCCCAACTTCATCAAGGCCGTGCGGCTGCTGGTGGAAGGCGTTGGCTTTCCGGAGTCGCGCATGACGGTCTCGACTTCCGGAATTCTTCCGCGCATCCACGACTTTGGCGCTGAGCCGGTGCGTCCCAAGCTGGCCATTTCGCTCAATGCGTCCAATGACCAGGTCCGCAGCAGCATTATGCCGATCAACAAAAAGTGGAACCTTGAAATGCTGATGCAGGCCGCGCGCGACTTCCCTCTCCGCAACCGCGAGCGCATTACCTTTGAATACGTTCTGCTTGCCGATGTGAATGACAGCCCTGCTCACGCCCGGGAAGTAGTCGAACTGCTGCGCGGTATCCGCTGCAAAGTAAATCTCATCGCGCTGAATCCGGGGCCGGGCATCCAGTTCGGCACGCCTGCGGAACAAAGTGTTCAAGTTTTCAAAGACCTGCTGACCAAGGCTGGCATTCCGGCCTTTGTGCGTCGTCCTCGCGGGCGGGATATTTACGCCGCGTGCGGACAGCTGAAGCGGACGGTGGCGTAGGAAGCAGTCTGCACCCAGCAGTCAGCATTCAGCCCCTGCAACAGTCTCGCGAATGGGATGAAACCCTTTGAAACACAGAGGAACGGAGGCAGCAGAGGCATTTGATTCTTATCCGTGATTCGTCCGTTTACTCTTTTCCTTTCAAGGCTTTTTTCTAACGCCGTGCGTAAAAGTGAGGAAAATCTTTGAAACACAGAGGAACAGAGGTAGCAGCGGCATTTGGTTTTTTATCTGTGATTCCTCCGTTTACTCCTTTCCTCTGCGTTTCAAGGCTTTTGCATTTTTCATCGCCGAGCGTAAAAGTAGTAGTCCGCGGAATAACTGCTCTTGAACTCCACTTCCCCGCTTTGCGCTGTGCATTCTTGAGCTGCCGGGGCAAGGCCGCCCACCGTATTCACCCGCTGGATGGACGTGACTCCGCTCAGCTTGCCGTTTCCAGAATGTCCGGTCACCGTCACCAGCAGCCACGGGATCGCCCTGGGATCAGGCGCGTCGGCCTTGGCTGCCATCTTGCCGGTGATCTGGCTGCCGTCGTTGAGCTGCCATGTAGGCCCGCCAAAATGCTTGCCAAGCGATTTGCCCTGCTCGTCGAATAACTCGGCGTCGGGCGCTTTCAGCGTCCATGCGGGCTTGCCGTTGGCGTCGGGCCGGCAGACATAGATCTGAAAGCCGGTTGCGCGCGCCATCAAAATGAGCTCTTCGCCCGCAGGAGCCTGGATGGAATCGGGAACCGTTGGTTTTTGCACGGAGGGATTCTAGCAGGGTACCCCTCCCCCCTCCCCGTCAATTAGGATTCCAAAGGGCTTACACAAATCAACCCCGGGGATGGGCTCATGTGGCACCGCCGCCCCCAGCGGTGGAACCGTCCACCCCGCCCCCCTATTTTTCGATTTCTGTTGCAAACAAAGCACTTATCCAAATCGACCCTTGGATGGCGCTTGGGTGGCCCTTGCGTGGCCCTTGGGTGGCGCTTGGGTGGCCCAAGGGCGTTGTGAGCTGTTTTCGTTTACCCAATTACCAAATTACCCATTTACCCAATTCTGTTGGAATACCGTAGAAGCCCGGCAATCCCGTGTCTTTTCAGTTTTCAAATAGCTTTTTGGTGACACAGCACCCTAGGGCGCTGCCAGAAGTATAGCGCCATTTATTCGCCTATTCAATTGCGAAATAGGACATGCCTGATGCGAGGCAAACAAAAAACAAGCCATTCATATGTACGCTTTTGGACTTTTTTAATAAGACAAAATAGGCTATTCAACCTAACACCAACACGCCATTAAGTGGATAAATCGTTTATTTACATGAGATTAAATTGGATTGGCGCAGGCAGGAAGAGACCGGGTTGACTAGGGTTATTTTGGGGTTGACCTTAAAACCCGACCAGCTTAACGTTTATATTGTAATTAAAGGGGATACATCAGGTCTTCTACACCAGATGTATCCCGACCACAATGGCGAAGGTAGGGCATGTGGCAAGCCCAATCGTTTCGTGAACGATGACCTAGCGGTTCTGCGGGTTCGACTCCCGTCCTTCGCCCCATGCCATTGTCAAATGGCATGTCGAGAGTCGCATTCAATTCTGCCAGTTTTCATGGGGCCAGTCAACGCTGAAAAGCAGCTCCGGTTAATCGTATGCGAAAGATTCCTGGCCCGTTTTTATCTTTGCGCCAACCTTCGTCGGCGTCCGAAATTCCCGTTTTTCCTCTAGGATTTCACGGACGGTTAGGAGCTGGATGCGCGGATATTTGTTTCCAACATATTCGTAGAACCCGGCGTCTTTTGCCTCGTCACGCATTGCTTTGCTAGGCTCCTCCAAGCTGAGAAATCCTGCCATTACGGCATCCGACTCGCGTTCGAGCACGCCGCGCAGCTCTCTAATGTCAGCAGGACGAGTCTTGCCGCCCTTCACAGACAAGATCATTTCCTTTAATCCTTCCCGCGTCTCGAAGTAGATGCGCCCATCGATCCCTTTGTCGGCGACTTTTCTTTGCATAGGAAAACCTCCGACCAGTTCAACTACCCAATGCTGGAACTGGAAGGGATCCCTTGTGAATAACTCACGCGCACCTTCAACGCTGGCGGGAATGCCGGATACATCAAAATGCACATCTTTCACCAACCTATATTTCTCAATCAGAGTTCTCGTAACAAGCTGAATTGAGAGGATAGCGATGTCACAGCCCATCCACTCGCGCTTATTCTTTTCCGCAGCGTAAATCGTAGTACCGCAACCACAAAATGGGTCGAAAATGAGATCCCCTGCATTACTCGAAGCTCTGATGATTCGATCAAGCAAACTTACCGGTTTTTGGGTGGGATATCCAAGTCGCTCATCTGCGTGTGGGGAAAGCGGATTGATGTCTGTGATTACGTCTTGAGCGGCAACACCTTTGGTGGGATCGAGATACCGACGGAACTGCGGGGTGCTACCTCGTGGAGGCCAGTAAATTAAACCTCTTTCTTCCAGAGCGTCTAATCGCTGTTGGACTGTCATTCTCTTAATTGCTTCTGCGTCGAGGCCGGGGACAGCCGGAACCGCCCAATGTCGCCCTGAGTCTGTGGGGTTTACACCTTTCCAAGGTTGTCCTGATTCGCCGGTGCGCGTTCCTGCGCCGGTGAGGTCGCCCAATCGAAATTTTCCACCTTTATCTTCATGACGGTAAAAAGAATCAAGATATGCTTGGTCATACGGTTGAGAGATGCGGTTCCATGTGTACTTGTCAGATTTTGTATAAAAGAGAATCACATCGTGAACTGGGCCAAATCTCTTAGCGCTGCTGTGGCTCGACGTTCGCTTCCAGATGATTTCGTTTCTGAAATTTCCATGGCCAAAGATTGCATCCATCATGACTTTGATGTAGTGACTGGCGGTGGGATCGCAATGCAGGTAAATTGAACCTGTCCGTTTCAAAATGACGCTCATCTGCAGAAGCCGCCGAACCATATAAATGAGATATGCAAGCAGCTGAGGTTGTGTGTTCTTCAAGGCCAGTATCCACAATCGCCAAAATTCTGCGTAATACGGATCTACCCCATATTCACGCAGAAGTCCTGGCATGTGTTTTGCTACCTCAAGCTTTTCGTCATCAAGCTCCCAGGTGTCACAGAACGCATCCACCTGTTCGGGCACAGGTTTTCCTGTCATGTTCTTGTACATTAGGTTGTAATTTTTATTGGACTTAAAAGGAGGGTCCAAATAGATCAAGTCAACGCACTCTTTAGGCAGGCGCTCCATGATCTTGAGGTTGTCGCCATAAAAAAGATGGTTCATGAGCGCGAGCCACTGATCGAAGTTTTTGTACTACGTGCGCCGCTGACACTGGGCGGTCTTTTACGCGGCTTCCGATCAACGTGAGCGTCATCTCCTTGGACGATTTTGTACAGGAATTTCGCTTGTTCAGGATCATTCGCCAAAGCCGTCCGCACTCGCCGCATCATGCTACTAACGGTGGCACGGCGCATTCCGAGGTCACGAGCTATCTGGGACGCACTTGGAGCTTCATTTGAGTTCAGCATCAGGCCAAGCAGCAAGAACCAGCTGCGGAGAGAAACATGAGTCGCGTGGAAGATCGTTCCCACCGTGACCGAAAATGCACGCGTACAGCCTTGGCATTGCCAGCGAATTACAGACCGGTCGCCGCTCGCGTGCCGACAAACAGACTTGCTGCCGCAGTAGGGGCAAACTGGCCGCCCACCCCAGCGCCTCTCCTCAAGGTGCTCGATGGCTTGTTCCTGAGTTTGGAACGATTCAAAAATCTCAATGAAATCCATTTTTCGCTTTACCAAACTGAACCATCTTAGATTTTGAAATCTAAAGCGTCAAGTCCAGAAGCGTACAGCATCTAAAGGATAAATGGCTTCAAGATAAGTTCGCCTCTTACTCTCTGCACACAACTTCAACCTTCGCTTCTCGAAGCATTTTGAGGGCAGTTATGCCAGTAGCCTTCCATTTTGAGTCTTCTGGCATTGTCTTAGGATCCTTGCATATCACTCGTTTGATTCGTGCCTGAATAATTACCCCAGCACAAGTCGAACAAACAGGTTTTCCCCATACGAATAATTCGGCTCCCTGTGCCGCGGGCCCAGCAATTAAAAGAGCATTCTGTTCCGCATGAACTACCATCGAAAGCTTGATTTCCTTACTGTTCAGCCTTTCAGCTGTGTCCTCGACTCCCTTTGGGAAGCCGTTGTATCCCATTGCAATGACGCCACGTTCATTGGCGATCACCGCTCCTATTACTGCATCAGGATCTTTGGACCATTTTGCGATAAACTGGGCAAGCTCCCAAAATCGCTTATCCCACTTTTCTCTTGAAGTAGTGAGTGATGCCATAAACTAACTTTCCCTTCCTCATGCGTACCATTAGCCAGTTTCGCCACGTGAAATATTAAAGGAATTCAAATTACTGTAACCACTAGTCAACTCACATTGAAGCATTAGTGCTGAGTGTGTCTAAGCTTTTTGGCTGGCGCAACGGGTATAAATCTCCTACCCGCCTGTCCCGTCATACGTGATGGGCAAGGCGAGCACAGCCTCACAGCCTGTCCGGTCAGCGCGGTTGGCGAGTTGCAGCACGCCGCCGTGGGCTTCAGCGATTTGTCGGCTCAGGATCAGACCAATGCCGCTGCCGCCGTGCTTAGTGGTGAAGAATGGAACGAAAAGATTGTCACTGTTGAGCAGGCCGGGGCCCTGGTCGCGGATGAAGACTTCAACGCTGCGCGCGTTGGTGCGCCAGCCCACTTCAACGGTGCCGGGATGTTTGAGCGTGGGATCAAGCGAAGCGTCGACGGCGTTGCGGATCAGGTTGATCAGCACCTGTTCGATCTGGTCAGGGTCGGCCTCGATGATTACAAATGGGCCGTTGACCGTGGTGACAGGCAGACGGCGCTCCAGCGATGCCGCGCGCTGCACCAGGGCGCCAATATCGATGTGCGAACGAGTAGGCGCAGGCATGCGCGCAAGACGCGTGTAGGCCTGCATGAATCGGTTGAGAGATTCAACGCGGTTTTCAATCACGCGCAGGCCCTGGTTCATGTCCTGGGCAACGTCTTCTGGCAGGGCGGCGCGCGCAGTGAGCGAACCCAAGGTGCCGGCAATGGACTTGATTGGCGCGAGCGAATTGTTCAGCTCATGGCCCATCACGCGGATGAGGCGCTGCCACGCCTGGCGCTCTTCTTCACGCAGGGCGCGGCTGAGATCGGAGATGATGAGCAGTTGATGCGGCACGCCGTTCTCGCGGAATTCAGTGTGGCTGATGGCCCAGCGGCCATGCTTGCCGGGAAACGTCATCTGCACGGTCTGCGGGCCGGGCGATTGCAGAAATTCTTTCAGCCCAAGTTCTTCCGCGGTGAGGCCAAGCATGCGTGGAGCGATGCGTCCCATAAGCTGCTCGCCGGCGCGGTTGACGATGCGCAGACGCTGTTGCTGGTCGAAGGTGAAGACCGCGACGTCGATCTCCATCATGACTTTTTTGAGCAGTGCTGTGGCCTCAAGCGCGCTTACTTTTTGTTGTTGCAACCGGATCGCCAGCGAGTTGATTTCGTAGATCAGGTCGGCGAGGGAGTCTTCTCGTCCGCCGCCGCGCAAACGGAAAGAAAAATCTTCTTCGCGGATGGCCGCCACCATGTTGGAAAGCGTTTGCAGCGGGCGGATGATCTGCCCATGCAGCATCGAGCTGCCGATCATCCACGCCAGCCCGATGAACAGCGTGACGGTCCATTTGAGTTCCAGCGAGTGATGGCCCAGCCAGAGAAAGAGTTCGGCGACGATGGCGCCAGGCAGGCTGATGAGCAACGTCATCAGGAGAATGCGCGTGTCGAAATTCAGCTTGATCCGTGTTTCCGGCTTTACCGCGAGAATGCGGACGGGTTGTTCGGATTGCGGATCAGACGCCATACTTTTGCATGCGGCGATAGAGCGCGCTACGGCTCAAACCGAGCGCGTCTGCCGCATGGCTGATATTACCTGAATGGCGTGCCAGGGCCTTCTTGATCAGCAGATTTTCAACTTCTTCCAGGCTCAGCTCTTCAATGCGTCCGGTGCTGGCCTTGTCGGTTTCCAGACCCAGATCCACGCCCTGAATGTGATCGCTGGTGCTCATCAAAACAGCGCGTTCAATGGCATGATCAAGCTCACGGACGTTTCCTGGCCATGGATGGTCCAGCATCTTTTGCAACGCTGAAGGATCAATGCCTTTCACCGGCTTGCGATATCGCTGCGCATAGAGCTTGAGGAAATGCGCCGCCAGCAGCGGAATATCTTCTTTGCGTTCACGCAGCGGCGGAATCGGCAGCTCAACCGTGTTCAGTCGAAAAAGCAAATCCGGACGGAAGCGGCCTTCAGCGCTTTCCAGCTTCAGGTCAGCGTTAGTGGCGGAAATTACGCGCACATCAACTTTATGCGTCTTCGACGAACCAACGCGCTCCATCTCGCCGGTTTCCAGCACGCGCAGCAGCTTGGCTTGCTGCTTCATCGGGACGTTGGCAATTTCGTCCAGAAACAGCGTGCCGCGGTCCGCCAGTTCAAAGCGTCCGACTCGGTCCGCGCGCGCGTCAGTAAACGCGCCTTTCACGTGGCCAAACAGCTCGCTCTCAAACGTGCCTTCCGGCAGGCCGCCCGTGTTGACGGTAATCATCGGACGTCCGCTGCGCGAAGAAAGCGCGTGCAGCGTCTGCGCCAC
>Ga0070734_10001956_pt1 | contig 27229 bp, 20 predicted proteins | sample Coa_R1_8_FD_66444 | JGI IMG/M metagenome (GOLD analysis project Ga0070734, IMG submission 66444) | Surface soil microbial communities from Centralia Pennsylvania, which are recovering from an underground coalmine fire - Coalmine... | ecosystem: Environmental > Terrestrial > Soil > Unclassified ... | reverse complement strand
AAGCAGTAGTATTAACGTGCCGATTCCGAGTATCAACTGCGATGCCACGGCCGGCATATACCATCCCATGCGGAAGCCGTCCAGCTTCATAGCTGAGAACAATCCAACCCACAGAGCACTCGCGACCAGAATGAACTGGAGGTACGTCAACCAAAAAGTATGGGTATGAGCGACCCCATGGCGCACTGTATAGCTCAAATACAATGCCACCGGCATCCATATAAGATCGGCCGCAAGTATCAAGTATCTAAGTCTCTTAGCTTTCACGAATATCCATCCAATCGGAACTCATACCATCGAACAAGCAGTCGCAAGCTTCATCTTGCAAAAGTTACCAGTTCTTGATTCTCACTTATATAACCATCGGGATGCGAACGTTTCCAATGCCACGCACTGCGAATAATGCTATGCAAGTCAGAATGTTTCGGGTTCCAGCCCAACTCCTCTTTGAGTTTGTCCGGGCTCGCACATAGAACGGGAGGATCGCCCGGGCGTCGCGGCCCTTTGCGCACATCGATCGAATGTCCTGTGACCTCTTCAACCGCTTGGCACACTTCGAGCACTGAATAACTGTGCCCCGTACCGATATTGTAAGCCTTCGCTCCCTCAGCAACTTGCAGAGCCAACAGATGAGCAGCAGCGATATCCTCGACGTGCACATAGTCGCGCATGCAGGTTCCGTCGGGTGTCGCGTAATTATCACCGTGTATGTGAAACTCGCCGCCTCGAGAAGCGGCCCTCAATAATAAAGGTATAACGTGAGTTTCAGGACGGTGATCCTCTCCTATCTCTGCAGTCGCGCCACAGGCATTGAAGTATCGAAAAGAAACGGCTGTCCAACCATAAGCGGAGACATACCAATCTAAAATCCGCTCAAACATGAGCTTGGTTTCACCATACGAATTGACTGGTTGCTTGGGATGAGACTCATGAATTGGGGTTTCCCGGGGAGCCCCGTATACGGCGGCCGAAGAAGAAAAGACAAATTTGCTTATACCGGCATTCCGCAATGTTTCTAAAAATATGATTCCCGCAGCCACATTATGCCGGAAAAAAAAACCAGGGTTGGACATCGACTCTGCAATCAGAGCTTTGGCTGCAAAGTGAAAAACAATATCAATGGGATTATCCCGTAGCAACGCCGCCATAGCCTCTTGATTCCCAATATCACAACGATGAAAAGTTGCACCTCTTGGGATCGCCGCGGCATGACCACTGGACAGATCATCTACTACCAACACCGAATGCCCTTGTCTTACGAGTTCGGCACAACAAACCGAACCCACGAAACCAGCCCCTCCAGAGACTAAAATTTTCAAGATCAATAAGCTCCTCGGCCGCGAATCACCCGGTAGGGCGTCAACAGCAGAATTTTCAGGTCCCAACCAAATCGCCAGCCAGCAATATAATCAATATCCATTTGGACGCGCTGCGCATAACTAACTTCCTGGCGGCCATATACCTGCCAATAACCTGTCAAGCCAGGCTTCACACTAAGCAGCAAATTCTTACCATCGCCATACTTCTCCAACTCCGGCTCCGTGATCATCCGTGGACCGACCAGACTCATCTCGCCGAACAACACATTGAACAACTGAGGCAACTCGTCAAGGCTATACTTGCGCAGAAATGATCCCAGCCTGGTGATTCGAGGATCGGATTTCAACTTGAAATTCTCTTCGAAAGCTAGGCGCATTTGCGAATCTAACTGTAAAACTCGATCTGCATCCTTCCGCATCGATCGGAATTTGTAGGCGTCAAACTCTCCATTGCATCCAACTACTCTGCGCCTGTAAATCAAGGGCATACCCTGATCCAACAGCAATGCGAGCGCTATAAACATCATCAAGGGACCAAGAAGTGTAATAAGCATCAAAGATCCAAACACATCTAAAATTCTCTTCATGATCTTGTCCCGAGTGGCAATGCAGGCAACATCGCGAGAACCGCGCACGGGCTCAACCTGCACCGCCTGACTGGTCAAGTTCATTATATTTGGCTCTCTATCGCTTCTAATCACTTTGCAGGACGGCCCCTGCAGCGACAGCCATGCCTACAGGCTGTTGAATCTTTTGGCAGATCCCTAGAAAAATCGCGTGACAAATACTTAAGTGAAAATCTTCAATGACCTGCATGTTATCGGAAGGAACGATCATGCAATAATCGCAAAGGTTTTTTAATTTCCCGCCCCTAAAACCAGTTAAACCAAGCGTAGTCCCACCCATTCCCCGTGCTGTCTCAAGCGCTCTCAAAACATTCGGCGAATTGCCGCTGCCACTGATCGCGATTGCGATATCACCAGGCACCATAAGATTTTTAATTTGCTCGGAAAAAATACTATCGTAGGATTTGTCGTTGGCCCACGCAGTCATTAAAGGAATGTTGTCGCAGAGGGATATAACTCGGAATAATTTCGTCTCATTACCACGTGGAATTCCTTTCCCCAGATCGCAGGCAAAATGTGAGGCTAACGCGGCGCTTCCGCCATTGCCAAAAAGATATACTGATCGAGCTTCTTCCCGAACTTGCACAAGTAAAGCAATAACCCGCTCAATTTCGGCATATGGCATCTTTTCGAGCACACTCTGATATGCGGCGAAATAGCCGCGCACGCTACCGGTAGTATATCCACGAGTTTCACTTGCTCGGTTCATTTCATGTTCCTCATTCGAAATTCTTTAGAATCTTAGTTATATCCTATGGTTATCGACTTTTGCTACTACGCCCCTAGTAGAACTTCGGTTCCAGCACAAGCTTGTGTATCCGCAGCCAGCCCTGTCAATAATTCCGTATAAATTGGCCCCCACTTTTGCAAAGAATAGCCTTCGATGATGGTTTGGCGCGCCCGCCGCGATATGGATCTTCGCAATTGAGTGTCTGACACGAGCCGTGACAAGGCAGCAAACCATTCATCTGGAGTTTGCGCAAGCAGGCCATTTTCACCATCGCGGATCAAGTCTGTAGTCACACCCACGGGTGAGGCAACCGCAACAGCCCCGGTCGCCATATATTGAATGGCCTTGAACGCACATTTGCCTCGCGTCCATTCAGTGTCGGGCATGGGCATTATGCCAATGTCCAAGCTATGAAGATCTTTGATTTCTGATGAGAGCACAAAAGGGAGCGATAAGCTTTCTGGAAGCTGAGGCTGGTATTCGGGACAACCAAAAAAACGATATTGAACCCGTCCGGAATATTTCTCGGATAAACGAGTGAGAGCCGATTCCACCATTGACAGGTATGGTGCAGTGGACGGGCTCCCCATCCATCCCACAACAACAGGCCGCACTCCTTCTTCATCTGGATCCACATCGCGATAGCGGTAATACTCACAATCCACGACTGTGGGGATTACGGTCACGTTCTCATTGAAACGCCGCGCATACTCACCTAGTATGCGGTTGCCGGCAATGATGCAAGCGCTGCGCTTCATAACCTCGTCCACACCCCGGCCATACTTAAAGCGGTACAAGAGTGGATGGCGAAAAGATGAAACATCGGGATGATTGGAATAGACGGCATCATCAAAACCGAATACAACTCGGCGATTTCTGCGCAAGACCGCCCTTTCCCACAACGGCATGAGAAACGGAAACACCTCACGATTGATTACGACAACCTCGTACTTTGAAGCTGCCGAAATCTGCACCGTCCGGCGAAGCGTACAAATCAGCATCTCATAGATTTTTCGAGGTAATTGCCCCTTCGTGCGCAGCAATTGAAATAAAATGGGACTGGAAAATGGGGCGATAACGCATTCATACCCGGCCCTTTCCAGATAAGGGCGAAACTGATACACGCGATAGCGACTGCCTGCGTCCAGCTCGGGATGCGCCACGAAAAATAAAATCTTCTTTTTTTTCACAATTCATCGCCCGGCGCTGGCAGTAATCTGATGATATGCCGCCAGACACTCGCGCATGGGCTCTCCACTCCAGCTAAATTTTTCTCTCCGACGCTGCTCCGCGTTTTTGCCCAATCGCATTCTTAATTCCGCATCCCGCAACAACAATTCCAACTTCTGGGCAAAACCAGCTTCATCCTCCGCCGGAGCGAGAATGCCGCTTTCCCCATCTACGATGTATTCCTTATTTTGTCCCACGGCCGACGTAATCACTGGCTTTCCCATCGCCATGTAATCGATGACCCGCAAAGAGCATTTTGAACGGTGGATAGGATTATCAGGATACGGAAACGCCGTGATGTCCGATGCCCAAATAGCTCGCACAAATTGATCGTAGGGCAACCGGGGCCAGAAATAAACGCGCACTTCGGGATGCTGGACGAAATATTCCTGAACTTTCGGCAGATCCGGTCCTTCCCCGACAAACAACAGCGCAGTATCGTTGCGTTGCGCTACGGGTGCGGCGATCCTGCAGAACAACATAATGTCGTCTCCAGGCTCAAAATGCCCGTTGTAGAAAATCACCTTCTGCCGCGGATCCAATCCCAGTTCGCGCTTAGTATCTTCCGGAGATTGCGCTCGCACCGCATCATGCGCCAGTGAATTTCCGGCCGACGCGCCACAATTGGGAACGTAGTAAACCCCTGAGGATGTCCCACGCACTTCCTGAACGCGATCTAGCAAAGATCGGCTGGCTACCGTTACAGCCGGAGAAGAACGCATCATGCTGCGTTCTTGGCGATCAATATATTCCTTGAGTATCCACGGATACGGCTTGATATCGTTAAATCCGCCCCAACCTTCCCAATCGTCGCAGTCCAACACAACATTATTCCACCCGCGCATGCGGAGATAGGCGCCGGCCGCACCCGCAAAACCTTTTGGTTTGTAGATATGGACCAAATCGCTGCCATTCGCGTCCAGCGCAGCTAGCAATCGGGCTAACAATGCGGGATAGCCAAGCCGTCCGGCGCCGGCTTTCAGCCCTCGAATGCGTACGCCTTCCTCTTCCCACTCCTTCCCAGACTCCGCCGGGTTGTCATACGGGGTCACCAAGATCGTGACCTGATGACCCAGTCGCACCAATTGCGCAGCAATTGGAAAGGCCCTTCCTTGAATCGTTCCCTTGGGTCGAAAACCAAATCCGCCCACAAATGTAATATTCATCTCGGACAGCAATCCCCTTAAATTCGATATTTTAAGAGCGAAATAACCCTGACATTGCCTTAAACCCGAACGAATCGTTTAAGTTGCGAGCGGCGGGGGCGGCTGCGCCACCATACTCTGAGGCATTTTCTTCCTAGGCGGGCCATAAATGCCCCGTGCAAAGTGCCATATGCCGACCGCAACGGCCACCGCGGATTCCTTATTTCTCACACTCTGCACGATCATTCGCGCTGTTTTTTTAGCCAGCGTAAACACCAAGGCAAATGGCTTTATCGGATAAGGAGCGTGGGTCGCGACCCAATTCAACTGATTTCGCGTGGACAGATATAGCGTGAAATACGATTCCTTGCCACACGTACGCGAAACCTTGTGCCATACATGCGACTGCGGCACAAAAACTCGCCGATAGCCCTGTTTGCGCGCCCGCTCACAAAAATCCGTATCTTCCCAGTATACGAAGAGCTTGTCATCGAGCAGGCCGATGTGGCGTAATACACTCGCCTTCACCAGAAAAGCGCACCCTGTAATGAAGCCGGTATCCGCCACTCTTGAAAACCGGTCGTTCGTGTCGAGTTCGTCCTTTCCAGCATGGTCACATGCACCGGCCACCAGATTCACATCCCCTCCTGCGTACCAAATCCGTTCCGGCTCAGAGAAATAGTAAATCTTGGGGCCAACTAATCCGATGCTGGGATCGCTTTCCGCCACCCGTACCAAGTGCGATAAAAAGGAACGGTCCACAACCGTGTCATTGTTGAGCAGCAGGACATAATCGGCCCCGCGCTGCAAAGCATCCTGCATTCCTAAATTGTTGCCGCCCGTGAACCCAAGATTGTTCTTACTCACGATCATTCGAACACCTGGAAATTCTCCAGCCAGGCGTTCACCGGAGCCATCGCTGGAACCATTGTCCACAACGATTACTTCGTAATTTGGATAATCAATCTGCTCCAGCGATTTAATGCAGTCGCTGGTATCGGCATAGCCGTTAAGATTCAGCAGAACGATGGATACTTTTGGTGGACGAAGGTCGGTAGACATTGGATGTTCGAAACTCATTTGCAAGCAGGTATGTCCGAAACAGATTCGTTCCCGTCGGCATAGGCCAAAGGAAGTGCATCCCTTCGCGTTGACGGCCTATTGAGCTTGACTGCGGTAATTTCAATCATGTCACCACAGCCAAACAGATCAGTCAGATTAGCCATCCACTGGCAAAGCAAACGCAAGGGATAACTATTCACGAAAAATCCCTGCATGGATTTCTTCTTCGTATTTCGGTTCAGCCATATCTGAAAACTACCCAGAATGCCAAAATAATCCGAGTTAAATTTTACTCTTTCCACGCGAAACCCGTGTTTGTCTAAGAGATGCGAGAGGGTCTTTACGGAATAACTAAACGTGTGGACTGGGGCACACAAATGCCACCAATACTCGCCGAACAATCGAGCATTGAAACTATTCACGTTTGGTACGCCCACCATGAATTTGCCTTCCGGTTTCAATATCCGGTGCACTGTATCCAAGGTTTCGTTGGGGCAGCTAATATGCTCCAAAGAATGATTCGCACGGACAAAATCGAATGACTGTTCATCAAAGCTTGCGTCTTCGAGCGTACCAGCGAATATTTGTAGCCCTTTTGAAATTCGGCCAAGCGCAGCTGCTTGCTCACTGATTTCCACGCCGAAGGTTTCCCAGCCCTGCGCACGCATGCCTTCCAGCCACCAACCGCTCCCACATCCAATATCCAAGACCCTACCAGGACTGGGAAAGCCCGGGTCTTTCGTCCCTATGTGATAGCCCAACACTTTCTTTGCGAACTGTCGCCATTTACTTACCTGAAACTTGTCCTGATAGGCGTAATAGTCAGCCGGGTACATGGCTGCCAACTCCTTGTCAGAATATGTAGGATTAAGAAATACGAGCGAGCATGCACCGCATCGAACAATGTGGAATTCCCCAGCAATTCCATACTGCCGATCTTTGGCGACAAACAATCGAGAGAACCGCGTCCCTCCGCATAAGGGACATATTTTAATATCTTGGGCCATCGGGTTGCCTTAAACTTCCGGAAGGAATTTAAACATCTCTCGTAATCTTGCGCGCGTACCGCATCACCGGTAGAACCATTTGGACTCTATCCCAATCATAAGAATCGAAGAACTTCAAGGGCAGTAGAATCAGCAAATAGAGGACGGCAAAGATTAAAGCTTGGGTGATCATTCCATACCACGAAAGATCGCTCGCTGGACGAATGAGAAATTCGAGAATGAGCAAACCCGCGGCACAAAGAATGGGTCCCGAATACGCCTCTTTTAATAAACGAATCGCCGACTCGTGAGTCGTACGGTGATAAAAGTAAAAAAAAAGGACGCTGGAAATGAATGATGAAAGCGCAGCTCCCACAACCGCCCCGTGAAATCCATAGCGGTAAATCAGTAGAATGCTCAACGGCGTACCAACTCCAATTCCAGTCATGGCCGCATAAACTCCCTGCCATAACTGCCCCTGTCCCATCAAAATCATCAACCCTGGACCGGTGGTCAGATTGATGAGGTTGACTATCAGCAAAGCGCTTAGAGGAATTGCGACCGCATCCAAACCTGGCCCTACCCAGAGATCGACGAATCGCTTCGAAATCACCACTCCGTAGAAAACAAGCGGGACTGCGCAGAATGCCAAATATTTATGAGAGCGGAAATAAAGCTCTTCCAGCTTGGAGCGCCGATCTTGTGCATCCAATTCCGATGCGGCAGGCAAGATCGGACTTAGAAGGAGGGCTGGAACACCCCTTATCTTGCTGGCAGTATCACTCGCGATGTCATACCAGCCCACGGGAATAACACCGACGAATAATGCTAACAACACCTTCTCAAGATGATTCTGAATTGCGCCGGCAGCCTGAACCAGGTAGACGCGCCAACTGAACGAAAATATTTTCTGGGCCTCAATCCTGTCCGCGTAGAACGGATTTAATTTAAATTCCGGAACCAGCTTTTTAATCAACCAGGAATAACAGGCCAGGGTTATTCCCGCCGACAGAATGCTGCCGTACAACAGTCCCCGCACTCCCCACCCCATGAGCAAAAACGTGCCGCCCAAAATCGCTGCGCATACGACATTAAATGCTGCCAACATGTTAGTCAGATCGAGGCGCTGCATGCCAGAAGTAACGGAAGCAGACGAAAAGGTCACGATGTTGATCCACAGTAAGATCAGCGAACAACGGAACAGCCACAACAGTTCAACCGGCGACTGCGCGCTGCCTCGAAACAGCAACTGCACAACTCTTGAAGAGAGCACCCATAAAGTGCCCGCCATCAAAGAGGCCAGCAGGCCGAAGACTGCCACTCCGGTATTTAGTAAACGGTTGAGCCGGGCAAAGTCGCCTTGTGCGTTATACTCAGCCACGTATTTGCTAAGGGTCCCTAGCAAGCCGAGATCTGCCAGGCTGGTAAGGCTGTTCATCGCGACAAACACCGCCCAAGTCCCGTAACCGCGGGAACCAATTGTCCGCAGGATCAGGGGCGTCAATATGAACGGAACGGGCGCTACAAGAACGGCCCTCAATCCTCCGAACGCAACGTTCCGGATCATCTTGCCGCTTAAGGGCGTTTTCTTCTGTTCCAGATCAAGCATTTGGTAGGGAAATCGGTTGGTTCAAAGAACCAGATGGCTGCCTTGCGGCCAGTCGGCGGGCGACTTCACTTATCCCCACAAGCAGCCAAACCAAATAGCTGGCGTGCGGCCCGAAAAAACCGGAGTCGTCGGAGAAGCCGCAAATTAGAGTGGTAGTCAGGGCAAACGCCAATGCCAGTCCGATTGGGCTGTACTCTGGGTTTTCCTTCAATCGCAAATTGGCGCGAATGCTCCCCACGAGTACTGCAAGAATACTTACCAAGCCAATGGCCCCGTACATGACAAGAATATAAAGGTAGGTCTGATGCGGAGAACTACCGGCGGGAGTCCACTCCGATACGACATGTGGATGATCCGTGTAGAGATACTCAAAATTACCAATGCCCACCCCAATGAATGGATGCGAAAACCAAGTTTGCACCGCGAACCACCAAACATCCAGCCGCGTGTAAGCATCCCAAGCCAGACTGTTCATACCAGTGCCAGTGATTTTATCCTGCATGAATTCACGGAATGGCCCAAATGCAAGAAGACTGGCGATCAACGCCGCCAGCCCACAACCAATTCCCAAAATTTTCCAACGCACCTGCTTATCAAGAAAGAGAAGGAAAAGAGCAACGGTAACAGCCAGTGTGAGCCACGCACCAAAAGTAAAAGTCAATACCAGACCCAGCAGAGTCATAATGGCAATCCAAAGCCACTGGGAGCGGAGGCGGCGCTTACCTTCGGTAAGCCATAGCAACACGCCAATAGGAATGCAAAGATTAAAATAATGCCCCATCTCCATTTCGGAAGTGAGTACTGAGATCATGCGATTTCGCCATTCCCAAAACGCATCGCGTCCATGCGCCAGAGCTGTATCCACTCGCGGGTTCACAATCCAAAACAGCGCCCCATAGTCCTGGATCGCAAATTGGTAAAGGCCATAGCAGACGACAAGCAGCGTCGACACCATCAAAACGCTGAAGATCTGCATGATTTGCTCACGCGTGTTAACCAGATTCAGTACGAGATAGCACAATCCAATATTTGAGCCGAGACGTACAGCCTCTTTCACTGTGAATGGAAGGTCGTGCGTGCGAAAAAAGGATGCTACGATTAGAATGCCGATCACCGCGAAATATTTGTTGTAGCGGCTAGTCCGTATGTGATCCCCTGACCTGCCAACCCCCAGAAGAAAAGGGACCCATAAGGCGACTTTCAACAATTCCGCTGCCACAGGCACTCCACCAACGGGAACGACAAAGTTAAAGGGGATAAGAAACACCATCACCAACAGCAGCTCATAGGGGCGCGTCAGAAAAAACACTGATGCCGGAATTGCAATCGCCAGAGCCAATGGAAGCGGCGTGTAGAAAAGAGAAGCCGCTAATGCTGCGCCCGCGGCTGCCAATCCCCCGGCCAGGACGCGATTGGCCAAACCGGGATACGCTGTGTTAGAGAACTCCATCGGTATAAATGCAGATTAGTAGATCAGCAACAATCCAAGAAAAGTTGGTGAATCAGGACCGAACCTACGCTGTTTCCCGCCGCCGGAGGAGGCGGTGACGAACTCGATCCCACTGATGCTTTATTTCCGTACCAACTTCAAGGGCCAGCTGCCGGCCGGATGAATTCGGATCGCCACTGTTCCACAGGGCCAATCCCGCCACCCAGGCCAGGCCGAGACACAGCGCAAAAAATGTCCCCAGAGGAATAATTATCGCGCGCGGAGGGAACGACGCGCGCTCCGGCCAATTGGCGGCATCCAGTACCTTGACGGTCGGAATTTCTTTCGCTTCCTGCACCTTCGCCATTTCATACTGCTTGGTCAATAGTTCGTAAACCGTTTCCTCGATCTTTGCCTGACGATACAGGTCCAGCCAGCGCACTCCGAGGAGCGGCAATTGCCGCAAAGACGGGTACAAATCTCCCGCTGCCTGCTCCTGATGCGCACCATCCGGCTCCTGGCCCGGGGTGGTTTTTGCCCCGCCAATCTTTGCTAACTGACTGCGTAGTTCGGAAACTCGAGCTTGCAGTGAGCGCACTCTCACGTTTTCTGGGGTGTAAATCTGCTGCAGTCCTTGTAATTCCGACTGCGCGGCGATCAATTGACCCTGCAACAGCGCCGCCGACTCGACCATAGCCTTGGCTTGGGATGGCAGATCCAGAACTGTATTGGCGCTTTCATATTGGCTCAAGGCAGTCGAATCCCTCTCCAAGTCCTGCTTCACGCCGACCAATCGTTGCTCCAGGAAAATTCTCTCGCGCCGGGCGGAAGACGTCGAGACCTGGGCCACCAGACGATCGAGCTCATCAACATACGCTTGCGCCATTTGTTGAGCACGTTGCTGGCTCCGGTCACTCACCTCGATCTCAATGACGCCGCTTTTCTTGTCCTCGGTAATTGTGGTTCGCTTGGTTAAATCCTTGCGCGCGGTTTCCCAGTACCGGTCCCAATACACTTTGCGCAAGTCGAACTGATTAATCATCGCGTCCTGCACGGTGCGGCTGTGCAGCATTTCTACAAACAGGGCCCCCGATGTTTTGAGCCCGAGCATGTCCCCGGCCAGTCCGCCTAGGCTGCCGCCCAGCGCGCCTGCTCCGCCCCCACCACTCGTAGAACTACTGCCCAGAGCGCTGCCAGCCATCGCGGCCAGCATTCCAGCTCCGCCCGATTGATCGGGCGGCATTAAACGCGTCGTAGAGCTGTAACGAGGCGGAAGCAAAATGGCCACGATAATTGCTGCGATCAAACCTCGAACCGTGACCCGGCCCAGGAAGCGTCTCTGTTCCCAAAACAACCAAAGCCAGCCAATCCCTTGAGGCCGAGTGGCCATAGGTGGGTCTTCAACTCTAGGATGGATCTCCATCTCATGAGGATTATCCACGACGGACTGTGTCGAAAGCTTCATATCACTTGGTTCAATAACGGCCGAAGATCTACTTATACGCTCCGCACCGCTTCACTGCGTAATCCGCCACCGTGGAGCAAACTGTAGTTGCACGGATGCGACTACATCCGACTGCTTCGCCTGATTCAATACAGGGAAGTACCATTGCTCATATTGTAATGACCCGGCAACGGATACGCTCTGCCCTAGCAGAATTTCTCCCCGAGCAGTATAGTCTGCGAGGCGTCCCCCACCGATAAACTTGGGGGATACAGTCTGTAACCGGTAGCTCACTTCTACTTTGTTCCGGCTGCTCAGCCAATATGTCAGCCAGCCTTCCCCGCCCCGCCCCGCGCGTCCGAAAGCGGAGCCCATCAACAATCCGTTATTCGTATATCCGTCAAGAAACCGTCGGATGTCGGCATATACAAATCCAGGATCAAATGCTTGATGGCGGGACTCATTGAATCCCTCCGCCCGCAGCTGCAACCGCGGTATTTTTGGAATTTGCGGCATGTATATGCCAGGGCTGACGCTGGCACGCGTCGAACCAATTGGAGAAACCTCATCGACAACCAGGGAATCCATGTAAAGGGTCACCCAGTTCCTCAGGCCAGGCATGCGATAGGTAAAGTCTGCCTGTGAAATACGCTTGCCCGGATTATTCGCCGCAGTCGAAGAGTGTGCATAAAAAGTACGGAAGAAATTGCCAAATGTCACCGGCAATCCCGGCCCGCCAAACATGGCGGTTAGGCCTAAACCAAACTCCAGATTCGGCGTGGGCTGGAAACTGATTTTCTCTCCGTGGATGAAAGGCTGCGGAATAATGTCCGGGCCAACCACGTTGGCATACCCCGGATAAGCTTGGCAGGTTGAAACGACACAGCTCTCCCAATGATGTCCGGATAACTGCCCAATAAAGAACTCCGTGCGGAAGGGCCCCAGAAATTTGAGTAAGCCGGGAATCTCGTGGGCCACGACATCATCCACTTTGAGCATGGGAAAAGGCGCTGCGTTGTCACTCATCAAGAACGAGCCGGACTCTCCGGGGCCGAGCCATGCACTTTGTTCCCCGAACGTAAATTGCACATTGTTGAGGTTGAGAGAAACCGTGCTGTTGATAAGCTTCACCTGATCAACTGAACCCGTTCCATTCGCCATCGGCGGACGTAAATCCGCCGATGCGACCGCGGCGAGCGTGGATGCAGAATAAGAAGGAGTGGCCGGAGCGTGTTGGTACTCTGCTTGGATATTAATGGCAAGTGGTCCCGCCTCTGCCTGTGCGGTGATCCCTGTAACATTGTTATACCCTGCAGAGTAAGGGCGCCCGTAATCATTCGTGATGGTCTGACCGAAATGATAACTGTCGCGTAACGGCGTCCCGGAGATTCCGGTAGAACGTGTGTAAATGGAGTCCACACTCGCTGCCACGTTCGCGGCCCCGCTCAATCGTTCACTTTCCACGGCAAACTCTTCCCGCAAAGTTGTATATATTTTCTCCGCGTCTCCCGCGTCGGAGTCATCCCCGGCAATTTGATCCTGCGCATCATCAAGCAAACGGGCGCACGCCATCCTTGTCCAGGGACGGATGCCAAGCATGTTCGATCGCACGTAGCCAAGCGCCGTCAAGCGTTCAAAAGCAGGATAGATCCAACTATCGAGCGGAACATAAGGCGAAGCCATGTAGTTGGGATTACGCGTGCCGCTTTCGCTTTTATCTTCAAACAAATTACCCCATGCGCTGCCACCGACTTCCGGATCATGGTGAGCTCGATAGACTTGTCGTCCGAAGTACCAGCCCAGTGCGCTGCCCACCACTACGTCGGCAGGAAAATGTTGCCGTGCCGTGACCCGCGTGACCGAGACCGCCGCGGCAGCTCCATACGCCGCAATCTGGCTTAACGTACTCGGATACTCATGCGCCATAACGCTGGCAATCGACCAGGCAATGGCCGAGTGCTCAGAGGGAAATGAAGCCCCTCCTGTAAAAAAATTTCCGTTGCCGTTGCCTTCCATGGGGCGCTGTCGCTGCGTGATCTCCTTGAATAGGTAGGCGACGCCAGTGCTATTGATGGCCGCTTCCCCGCTCAGCAGTCCAGCTTCCTTCATATGGTCGCTGTTGGTGATCTGACCGAGCAGGAACGCCCCTCCGCCGGCCCCAATTATTGCGTAGACGGTATAGTCGGAAATATTCAAACTGCGGTTCAACTGATCGGGCTTATTCGGAACCTGCTTCGACCACCACTGGTCGCTTGCGATGAAGCCGGCCGTCACTCCGACAAAAGGCACAACCCATTTGAGATCTTTGACATTGAAACGTGTCGGCGAGGTCCAGAACCGCGCTTGATCAGACGCAATATGTTTGAGAAACGGAGTCAACAATCGGTTTTGCGGATCTTCGCCTGGCGGCAAATCAAATTTATGCTGGGCGTCAGTGTCCTGGCCATCCTGATTGGCAGCGCCGGCAGATTGGCCGGTGGTCTTTGCCTCCGGCTGTGCAGAAGCCGATCGCGCCGATTGACTAACCGGCGACTGAGCCCAGAGCACATTCGTGATTCCCGCGCACAAGATGCAAAGCAATATTCCATCGCATACGCGAGAAAACCGTTTCCCCAATCGCATCCCTAGAAGCTCTTTGCATAGTATGCAGCGATAGTCACAGCCGACGCGATCTGTGCTGAAAGCGCGAGATTTTGGAAGGCATGGCTCACTGAATACACCTTTCGAGGAACTACGACCATATCTCCCGGTTGCAGGGATGCACTCGATACTCCGCTATGAAATAAGCCTCCTTGGCCACCCACGACCGAACCATCCGCACGAATCACAAAGATAGCTTTCTTCTCTGCTTCCGTGGTCGGCCCACCCGACTGTTTTAAATACCATCCCGCGTCTCGTCCGGGCTTATAGGCGATGCCAGTTGGGTTATATACAGCGCCATCCACCAACACCATGCTCGGCCGTTTCGGGACGTGAATGCTGTCACCAGCTCGCACTTGGATGTCGGCTGCCGTATTTTCCCAATGTTTTAAGTTATTGGAGATATGAATCACTAGGCGGCCCTGCGGTGGCGTATTCTGCAAATTTTCCAGCGTCGCCTGATATTGTTCTAGCACGGCTTGCCGCACCAGCTTATCTTCTCCAGTTTGTTCGGGCTGCAACTTTACATCAGCTTCCTGGCTTTGCACGCTGCGGATCAACGCCGCTTGATTCCGGGTCTCGAGGTCTTTCACCTCGCTGCGCTGGTAAAGCGACCCATAGGCATAAGCGTCCGACCGGAAGCCGCCTGCACGCCTGATGATTGAACTCAGCCGCTCTCCTTCTTGAATGCCATACGTTCCGGGATGTACAACCTCGCCAGTGATTTCGATCGTTGCGCCCAAGTCTTTCCAGCCTGGCAACTGGCGAATTGCCAGAACGTCGCCATCCCGCAGGCGTACATCGGCGTCAGCCACATTTGCCAATGCGTCGGAGATATGCACATCTACACGTTCGCTTACCATCTTCGTGCCTTGCTCCACGTCATAGCGCGTAAGATCAGCTTCTTGAATGAAAGCTCCGCGCTTGAACCCTCCAGCCAGCTTCACAAGAGTTGCCGCCGTCATGTTCTCGCCCAATGGATACTTACCAGGCCTGGCGACCTCACCTGAAATCGTGACAATCGGAGGATCGGTTTGCGCCAAGTTTTTGTGGACAAAAACTCTATCCTTCGGGCCCAAGGGAATATTCTGGGTTGCGTCCCCGGCAAGCGCTTTTTCAAGATCAACGCTGACGACCTCGATCTTATTGTCGGCCGTGCGACGGAAAACCTGGGCCTCATCCATCAACGCGTTGTGCGTCACGCCGCCAGCCAAAAAGACCGCATCGCGCAAAGTTGTAGTACCGTTTGTGACGTGATCGCCTGGATCGCGAACTTCGCCAGTCACCGTGACCACAGGCTGATCTTCAAAATCAAAGCGCCCGAAAACACGTACGGTATCGAATGGTTTTAAAACAATGTCATCGTCTTTGCCGGCCATTGCACTTTCGAGATTGAAAGCCAGTATCTCCGGTGCAAAGTCTGGTTCGCGCAATCGTATGACTTCGGCATGCGCTTGATAAGGCTCCGGCAAAAGGTCTTTATATGACTTGATCAAGTCAGTGACTCGCATTCCATCACGATAGGCAAATTTTCCAGGACGCGAAACATGACCGTCCAGGTAAACAGTCTTGTCGGGGAATGGAAGAATCGGAGAAATCTTGATTTTGTCTCCGTCCTGCACTTGAAAGCCATCCAACGCCGAGCGCGTCGAGGCCTCATTGTTTGTTTCCGGGATGTCAAGCCGGAGCATGGTCCGTGTCTCATGGGATTCCAGCCGCTCCACATCCACGTGGCGGAGGGTGCCTGAAGGCAATACGCCACCCGCCAATTCCAACGCTTGTGACAGGCTCTTTTCGCCGTGCAATTCATAAATGGCAGGCCGGCGCACCATGCCTTCAATCGTCACTTCACCACCCAGCGGAGGAACCTGAACCGTATCGCCGGCTTCCAACCGAATCATGTCGCCGCTCACACCGTGTAACAACAAATCATAGACATCCACTTCCTGTAGAAGCTTGTTGCCGCGATAATGCCGCAAAATTCTCAGTGAACCCTGGGAAGTGGGGCCGCCTGCGATATATAACGCGTTTAAGGGTGTGGAAAGAGAACTCACATCGTAAGCTCCCGGACGCTCGACGTCCCCAACCACATAAACGCGGACAGTGCGCAACCGCCCCAAGGAGACATCGGCATCCACATCGCGATACTGACTGCGCAGATTTGTCTGAACAATGCGCTGGACGTCACCCATGTTCTTTCCTGCAACTTCGACCGCCCCTACCTCCGGCAGCGCGACGCGCCCTTCACGATCCACCATCACTTTAATCTGCCGCGATACCGCTCCCGTCAATTGGACGGTCAGGCCATCGCCGGGCCCGACGACATAATCAGGCCCCACTGGTAAATCCATGGGGAGCTGGTTGAGATTGCCCGTCCCGTTCTCAAAAATATCTTCACCAAAACGCTGCAGCTTGGGAGATCGTTTTTGATATTGCGCATAAAGGTCATACAACGCTGGCACGTCGGCGTAAGGATTAGGCCGGTGCTGTAACTTGGGTTGCTCAGAGGGCTTTGGGTAATACAGTGGAGGCACAATTTGCATCCGATTTTCTAAGCTTGCCTGTTGCGGGAATTGGGATCCGTAGATACTTTGACCTTGTTGCCCCAAAAGCAAACCTAACGATGAAAAATCTGAGGTTCCTCCCGCGCCCATGCTCCCCAAACCGCTCATGCCGAGACTCGAGTCGCCGCTATCGGAACTCCGTCTTCCGAGAGTTGCCAAACCACCGGATCCTGTGCTGGTGCTCAGCAATCCCGGCAGGTCTTCGGCGGACAGCGTCGATCCACCCGTGGTTCCTTGCATGCTTTCGAATTCTTGCCGCTGCTCCATCTGTATAGCCTGCAACTGGCGGCGCTGATCGTAGTAGGGATTCTGTGGGGTGGCCGGAACTGGTGCGTATTGCGATGGCAGATTTTGTTGAGGCGCGTAAGGCGAAGCTGGGTATTGTGCGTTGGGATATTGCGGAGCCGACTGGGCGGCATTGGCATTCGCGCCATTCGTCTCTTCCGGAGGCGTCATATAAAAATAACAGTCCAAATCGTCATCGTGCTTCACCCAGTAAGCCTCTTCCTGGGAATGTTTTGGATCTGGATCCTGGGTTTGCTTGTCTCCGTTGGCACGCATGGAAGGAGGGCACAAAGGCGTGCGCACAAGTTCTGCTTGCGTAGGCTTGGCGCGTATATAACCCCGCTGCTCCATCTCACGAGTGGCCAATACCCTTACGCTGTCATCCTCGCGGACCATGGTGTAAAGGTTGTCGTCTGTCAACTCCGAGGCATCAAGAATTCTGCCTTGCTCAAAAGCTTTACGCACGACGGCTTTCTTGACTTCGAGCAAAAGCCCCGTTTCCCGACGCAAAATCGAGATAATGGTCTCTGGTGAAAGCGACACCAAACTCTCGGCTTCCTTCTCCGCGCGAGAATCTGGTGTTTGAACCGCAGTCTTGCGATCATAATAACCGGCTGGCTGGGTAGGAAGACTCTGGCTCCAAAGCATGCCCAGACTTAAAACAAACAGAACCAGCAATATCGGGGAAAGGAACCGACGGGAGTGGAATGGAGCTTTACTCATATCACCTCAGCCTTCAAATGACCACTGGCGAAATATCTTCCTAGAATGCGCAACGATCCAAAAAACGCGTTTTGCAGAGATTCCGCGTTTAAATCGCAGATTTATTTTAACGTACATTTTTATGCAGCTCCGCCCTCTCACTTCCAGGCATTCGTGAGTTAAGCCTTGCAAATACAACAAATAACAACCCGGGCCCAAAATTCAACTAACAACAACTAAACACTTACCGACAAGGAAAGTCTCGCACTAAAATCAATTAATGATGACGGGATACCATTGATTCTGCATGACTTGGAACACAACTGCGAATTACCCGTCCCAGATTTCCGAGCAAGTCTCGGATTTACACATGGGCAGGTTCAGGAACTGTCCCATGCATTTTCGGAACCCCATCCGGCCTCTTGTACTTTTGGACAAAAGAAACATCTCAGCCGATTCGAAAACGCATTGTGAATTGAATATTTTATGGTATCAGCGGGGTTACACGTCAGTAAAGCGATTCTATTGAAAACACGGCCAAATTTGATGCACACGCGTCGAAACTACCAAGCAAATTACGATAAAAAAACAGCAGGAGACGCCAAAGCTTAGCAAAGAGATTTGGCAGTTCACCGCCACACGGAAGGTTTCGTATTATTCTGTAATCATAAACCACGCGCCCGGGTGGCGAAACTGGCAGACGCACGGGACTTAAAATCCCGGGTCCTTAACAGGACGTACCGGTTCAATTCCGGTCCCGGGCACCAGGTTTCTGATTCTTCCCTCTTTCCGGCTGGGTCTCAATCCCTTACCGTTCCTCGCGCCGGCAATCTTGTCATTTCGAATACCCTTTGGGGCTGAGGAATCTGCTTTTTGCGAGCCAAGAAAGCAGCCTGTAATCCATCCTTCGTACATACATTTGCGTCCCATTTTGGGAAACGTACAGGAAGGCACTTTTCAGCCTCGTGGGGCTCTTGGGCGAAACAGGGGAGCTAACCTCGTACGCGAGGACGATCGTCGTTCTGAGGCCATCCTGAGCGCAGGAAACGCGTGTTTACGAGAGCTGCGAGACACGCTGACGCAGCTCCGAAAATCGCCTCCGACGAAGAATCAACAACTTCCACGAATCGTCAACGACTTAGGAATGTTTCATGGGAATGATCGCCCAGGTTAGCGCGCAAGAACGGCGCAAACCCTTCGGCTTCGCTCAGGGCAGGCTCTGGGCCACCCGTCCGCCTTAGCAGGAGCGACACGGATGGTGGGGCGGCGAAGATGCGCGCGAGATCCTTCGGCCCGCGGCGAAAAGCGCGGGCTCTCAGGGTGACAAGTTGAAGAGGATGGTTTAAGAAATGCCGCCGCGGCAAAGAGTTCTCAGGCTTAAAAACTACGGGATGGAGATTAGCAGCCCGCCACTCACGCCAAGCGAATGCTCATGGCCGGGGCCAAACTTGTAATCGTAAGCCTCGAGATACCACCCGAATTTATGCCGATGGGAGGGCCAGAACATGAAGTCGGGAGCGACTTCAATACCCGCGGAATTTGTCGTTCTGCCGTTTTCGTTTGCGTGAATCCACTCGGGGCCGACGCCGAGCATGAACTCGAATTTCGGAGATATGTTCCAAGGCTTCTTGAACAAAACGTCGGTGCTCCATTCCGTCGCGTGTCGTCTGAATAGCGGCGTAATCCCTGCCTCGATTTCCAGCCAATGTTCAATCGGCGTAAATTCGACCGCGGCTGTCGGACCAAAGCTTGAACTGCCCTGCGTCAGACTCCGCTCGGCGGCGCCTCCCAACTCAACGACCGCCACTTCCTTCGATTCTTTATCCGGCGACTGCGCGACAGCGGAGGCGGTGCATAACAAGCAAGTCAGCAAGAACGCACGACCTTTTCTCAATGTCTTCCCCACACACGGAGCTAGCCGTGTTAGCCTCTCGCCATCGAGGATGAGGCCTATAGTACCTCAGTGGTTCCCACTCTTGCGCAAGGAACGCGCAAGAATGGGCCACCCATTTATTTGATGAGATATATGCGATAAGCGGAGTCTGTGTGGGGATATCCACCTTTACCTAGAGTTGTAAGGCTGGGCCACCCGTCTCGTCCGCCTCGCTGCGAGCACTTCACCAGTTTGCCCCCGGGTTGTACGGTTTTTCGGGGGCAAACTCCCCGCGAACCGCACGTTCATGCAATTCCCAAGGTGATGCGCCCGCCTCCCGCGCCGCAACAAGCTTTTCGGGATCAACGTGAGCCATCATCATTCCGCGCGAGACCCTCAGGTGCTCTGTCGCGGTCCACGCATCACTGTAGTTGCTGGCGTTGATCTCGACTCTGTTCTGGTCGGGGTCCTGGTAATACAGCGATATCCCCACCCCGTGATCGGCAGCCCACAGCGGCAGAATTCCCAGATTCTTCAGCCGGACATAGGTTCCCAAGAGGTCGTCAACGGAGGCGCAACTAAAAGCCACGTGTTGAAGTCCAGTGTGACGGCGCCTTTCCGGGTCTATCGTGGCTTCGGGGACTTCAAAAAATACGATACGGTGGTCTAATTCATCGTTGCTTACGAATCCGAAGGCGGAAAACGGCGGCCGGGGCCCGGCCCCGGCTGGCACCTCCGCACGATGGTTGATCGTCATGCCGAGCACTTTCTGATACCAGTCGGTCATGGCATTGAGGTTTGCGGTGCTAAGACCATAATGCTGCAATTTGGGGTGAACGGTGATCGCGGTGTTCATGGGTTATCCTTTCGAGCTATAATCGTTAGGCTCCTAACGAATTGATGTTAGGGGCCTAACAAAAGTTTCATGAATAATTTGGCGCGTTGAGATGGCGTACAAGCGAGTACGTTTACGCCGCAACACACGGCGCCAACCCCTTCGGAGGAACAAGAATGAGAATTCGAAGCACAGCCGAGCGTCCTCACAGTCCGCCGCCAGAAGTTCTAGCGAAAATTCGCCAAGGCTTCTCGAAGCGAGATATGCAGGGGCTGACAACGGTCTTTGCCTTGCGGGGCACGGCGCAACGGGTTGACAACGCCATCAGCGGGTGGATGGCTGGTTCGGTAGGATCATCCGCACGCTATCAAATACTAGTAGGACTCTGGGCGAGCGGAGAGCAGGGCATCTCGCATACGGAAATCGTGACTGCCATGGGCGTGACCCGCGCAACCGTGTCCGGTCTGATGACGGGGCTTGAACGCGATGGTCTGGTGAAATCGTGTTTAGACCCTACGGATCGCCGCAAACAGATCGCCCGACTTACTGCAAAAGGTGAGGCGATCATTAAGAGGCAGCACGCACTGAATGTCGCCAAATTTGGGGCGGTGTTTGCGCCTTTCACGATGCAGGAACTGACGAGCCTAACGGAACTTTTACGCCGTTTCGAGCAGGCCTTCGCCGATTTCGGCTCAGGGCAGGCAATTGGGGTCCGACCCGCCTAATTTATGAAATGGTGAATTGCCTCGTTGGCGTTATCTTGAAATGAAGTATTTTTCAAATCAGTAAAAAAGGTGCTCTGGTCCACCATTTCCCCTGATAACTTACCCTGTTTACTGGCATAAAAAACGCCGCTTTTATACTGCTCATCCGAAATGGCATCTACAAAGCGTTTCGCACCCACATCCAGCGTATGCACCATTTCGCCCATCAATGGGAATACGATTGGCATCATCACAAACTTCAACATAAATCGCATTGCCGGAGGAAGACTATCTGGCGCTTGAGTCCCTTTTGTATTTCCCGGGCTCACAACAACAAACTTGAGCTTAGGATATTTTCTTGCCATTGATAACGTCCACATGGTTTCTGCATACTTGACATATGCGTATGCTTGCAATGCATTGAACTTATTACCAAAATATGATCCATCAAGGACAGCAACAAACTCATCTACAGAAGAAGTCTTCATCGAAACTGGTTTTACTCCGAGCATCTTTACTCCTGGAACGGCTTCCGCACTGACTGATAGAACTGTTTTCCTTAAATTGTCCCGTTTAATTAATTCCTCCACTAGAATTACATGACCTAAAATATTGGTAGCAGCTAATTGATTCATACCGGAAGGCGTGGATTTCGCAGCCGTTTTCCCAACTACTCCACCTGCATTTAAAACGATTGCATCAATAGGTTCCTTAATTTTTTCCACTGCTTTTCTTACAGAATTTGCATCCGTAACATCCCCCATAACAATTTCAAAAATCTTTTTCCCCGTTTTCACCTCAAGGTCTTTTTTTGCCGCCTCTGCTCTCGCTTGATTTCTGCAAAAAAGAATTACCCTTTTTGTCTCTCTTTTCATTGCCAGCTGTCGCGCAGTCTCTTTCCCAAGCCCAGCATTTGCTCCGGTTATTAAGATACTTTCGTTCATTTTTTCTATCCTTTTAGGCTATTAAGCCCCGCGAGGCCAGAGCCGGCTTGCCAATTTTGAACTATTTGGTTATATATTGGTGTAATAGCAAACAAGTGTCAAGGAGTTTTAAACTAAATGTTTCATAATGACGCCAGGCCCCGTGGTCGACCGCGCAGCTTCGACGAGACAGGGGCGCTGGAAAAGGCGACTCAGGTGTTCTGGTCGAAGGGCTACGACGGAGTGACGATTGACGATCTGGTCGCCGGGATGGGTGTGGGACGGCCGAGCCTGTATGCCGTCTTTGGGGACAAGCGGGCGATATTCTTGCGCGTCCTTAAGGCGTATGCAGAACGGAAGGGCGCTCTCGCAGCCGAAGCACTCCTTTCGCCACAGAGTCTTCGCGACTCGATCGCGGGCTTTCTGAGGTACGCCGTCGAAAGTGCGACCGAGAAAGGGTCCGCCCGGGGCTGCCTTATGGTGTGTGTCGCGCCGCTTGTGGACGACGCTGAGGTACAGCGGTTCCTGCAAAGCGCGGTGGCGGGCGGCGCTGCACTGGTGGAGCGCCGTTTCCGGGACGGGATCAGCGCGGGGGACATCCCGCCTGACTTTCCGGTAGCCACGCGCGCGATCCAAGTCACGGATTTTGCGCGGGGCCTGACCATGCGTGCGCGGATAGGCACGCCGCGCAAGACGCTCCTCAAAGATGCTGAGGAAGCGGCTGACTTAGTGCTCCTGCCGCCGCGCTCGGACAGTCGGAGCGAGTAACGGAGATCCGTTCGTGTGTCTGAAGGGCATTCACGGCTCGCACCCACCTTTACAAAGAGCGTAAAGGTGGGCCACCCGCCACCCTGCCCGCCACGCCGAGTATATTTATCCCAGTCGGGATCTTTCTACTCTGGCCGCAAGGAGACGGTCTGGGCGGCGGGCGCTACCTAAGAACCTCGAACCATCTCAAGACCTGCCAGGCTGCCATAAGAGCCATGGCTCCAGCGACTAAGTGCAGCAGCCAAAATTTGCGCGGAAGCTTCTCGCGCTTCAACTCTTCCTTGAACTTCCTGACGGCTGCTCGCGCTGTGCGGAACGATCTGTAAAGGCAGCCCTCGTCTGCGGAGTCAGCACCGCCAATGATGCCTTGATGTATTCCCTCGTTCATCATGAAGATATGGTTGACGTAGACCAGTTCATCTGGCGTCAAGCCGATTTTCGAGGGATGAGGCGAAACTATAGACGTGGGCATAACAGAAAGCCCCGGTTTAGGTTGATTGTTCGCAAACTTTGGGAGCGTGCTCTGGTACTTCTCGGCATCGCCAAAAACGAACATTTGGTAGCGGTCTATGTTGTCGAATAAGCGACGAATAAAATGGTTCAATATAACGAGCGGCTTGATGATGGGAGTGAGATAGTTGGCGTAGGGCGAGTTCGTCAGATTGCTCAAGGTCGGTGTGCTGAACTTGAAGATCGAACGACTTGGGTTAAACCAGTCGGTGTGTTCCTTGGTGAGTTGCGCCCGATTCTTCTGCAAATAGCCTTGATTGCCCTCGTCGCCAGCCGCCCATGCACTCACCAAATCCAACTCGGCCTCTAGGCCCTCTATCAGGCTGAGTATTCCCTCGTAGGTCCGTTGCTTCGAGGCCAGTTCGGCGGCGACGTAGGTGAACCACGCGCCGGACGCCGCCCCTAGGGTTGCGATCGACGCCCAGAAGGTCGTAGATGTGAGTATGTCCGGAAGCTGTTTCATGGCCCGCGATTCTACCAAGAGCCGGCGCTGCTAGGAAGTTCTTTAGCCAGTGCGGAAAAACTGGATGTGATGGCAAGTGTCGCACTCCCAGACCTCGATCCCCAGGTCGGCGGCGTGGATCGCAGCTCCTGAATTCCAAAGTCGCATGTTGTAGCTCTGGGTGTCCTTTAAGACCTGACGCGTATATTCTCCCACGCCGCAGACGTGGCAGATCCTTCTGATGCCGTCGTGCAATAGCTGGCCGCCTTGCTTGATCTGCTCCAGGTTGGTATCTACCTGGAGCAGCAGGTCGTTAGCGCTTCCACAGCAGTTCGCCTCCCTGGTCACGACCGAACGTCCCAAAATCAAGTTAATCATGTGCATGTGCGGGTCGCTCGGAAAGAGCTTCGTTAGGTCGTTCTCGGGCTCATCCCAAAATTCACGGTCAAGCTTGGGTCTACCTGCCACCATGCACCAAAGAACTTTGCCGAGCATGTACACATCGAAGTCAGTCTTGACCGTCTCAAGTCTGGCGCCCATACCTCTCCACGTCGCCGGAGGGATGAAATCGCCAGCTCCCACGGTCTCCCCGTGTAGGCGTGTGATACGTGCCTCGCGGTTCGGGACGAAGACCAGCCCGAAGTCGCCGAGGACAAACTCGTGGTCCTTGCCGATGAAGATGTTCGCTGGCTTGATGTCGCGGTGGACTATGTTTTCGTTGTGAAGGAGAGCGATGGTGGCAACGACTGATCGGAAGGCCTTCAACGCGAGCGCCGCGTTCCCTGTGTACTCCTTAAGGTGATCTTCCAGCGTCCCGTTTGGGAAGTATTCCGTGACCATCCACCGTTCTTCTATGTCAAAGCCCAAGAGCTTCGGCAGGCCGGGGCGATTCTGCTGCAGGACCTCAATTTCCTGCCTCAAGCGGTCGAGGCTTTGTTTCTCATCGTCTCGAATCTTGAACTCTTTCATCGCGCCAAGCTCTTCGGGTTTGTCGTCCCGCAGGTACGTTTGAATCGCTTCGACGTACTCCATTCTCGATTTCTGTAGCGCCGATTCGCTTGTACTCGCAGATACCCACGCATGATTAATGATGGCGTCGCGGCTCTGTTTTCGCTCTTTTGTTCTCTCAGGGGTACGTACGAGATACACCTTGCTCTGTCCGCCCTCGCCTAATGGCTCTTTTTTAACTCGCTCCCATTCGGATTTCCTGCCCGGCATAAGCTGTTGCCAGTTCTGCGGCGTCGCGAGCTGTTCAGCCCCTTGCTCAGTCAGAACAATGTCGGCGAGGGACTCGTTGGGCATCGCCATGTTCTTCGTTTTTCTGAGATGCCCGCTCTTGATCGCGGCCTTGAGCAGGCTGGCTTGCAGGGTCTCTGCGATGCTCGCAGCTCCCAGGTTGTCGTCAATTGTGTGACCACCGCGAAAGAAATTCAGGAAGTCGAAGTAGATGATCGGGGCCTGCGTTATCTGCGGGTAGATGTGGCCTTGCGGCATTTTCTCTGTGATGAGCATGGATTTTGCCAAATTATTATAAGTCCGCACGCGGGCAAGTGCGGGACAGGCGGGACCGACCCCACGGATGGCCTGGCGGCGGAAAGCGCGCAAGGTTGGGGCGGCAAAGATGCGCGCGAGATCCTTCGGCCCGCGGTGAAAAGCGCGGGCTCTCAGGATGACAAGTTGAAGAGGGTGGGCGGTTCGGCACGGCTGAAGCCGTGCCCTGATACGAAGCATCTAGTTTTCAATTTCTCCCGATGTTTCCGTGGCCTTAAGGGTCATCACAGAAGTGTTATCCCGTGTGCGTGATGACGAGATATTTCTTTAGGAACACTTGCAAATCCGTGAACAACTACGAATAGATCCCCGGGGCCTCATGTCCTAGCTTCTGGACGTACTCAACGTACGACCCGGGATAAACGGTGGGAGTGCGGTCGGTGCCGCTTTCACCGCCGAGTTCGAGCACCCGGGAGCCGAGGCCGCGCAGAAACATGCGGTCATGCGATACGAAGATCATGGTGCCTTCAAAATCTTTGAGGGCGTCCACAAGCATTTCTTTGGTGGCAAGATCAAGGTGATTGGTCGGTTCGTCGAGCACGAGGAAGTTGGGCGGGTTGAAGAGCATGCGCGCGATGGCGAGGCGCGATTTTTCTCCACCGGAGAGGGAGCGGATTTTCTTATCCACGTCTTCGCCGGAGAATTGGAATGCTCCGGCCACGTTGCGCAATGAGCCGATAGTGTCGTGGGGAAAATCCTGCTGTAATTGTTCGGTGACGGTGAGATCGGGATTGAGCGTGTCTAAAGATTGTTGCGCGAAGTAGCCCATTTGCAGGCTGGCGCCGAGGCGCACGCTTCCGGCATCGGGAGCGCTGGCTCCGGCAATCATTTTAAGCAGCGTCGTCTTCCCCGCGCCGTTTCTCCCCATGACGGCCCAGCGCTCTCCGCGGCGGATGGTGAGATTGAATCCGTCATAAATTACACGCGGGCCGTAACTCTTGTGCAGATTCTCAAGCACGGCGACCTGCTCGCCGGAGCGCGGCGGAACGCGAAAGTCGAATTTAACGACCTGGCGTTTCTTGGGCAGTTCGATCTTTTCGATTTTGTCCAAGGCCTTAATGCGGCTCTGCACCTGGGCAGCTTTGGCGGCGTGCGTCCTGAAACGATCGATGAAGCGCTGCTCTTTGGCGAGCATGGATTGCTGCCTGGCAAAGGCTGCCTGCTGATTGCTCTCCCGCACGGCGCGCTCGCGCTCGTAGAAGTCGTAGTTGCCGGAGTAGGTGATGATTTCGCCGCCATCAATCTCGGCTATCTTTGAGACCAGGCGATTCATGAACTCACGGTCGTGCGAAGTCATGAGCAGCGCGCCGGGAAAGGACTTGAGAAATTGCTCGAGCCAGATAATGGATTCGATGTCGAGATGGTTCGTCGGTTCGTCCATCAGTAAGACATCCGGCATTCCAAGCAGGACGCGGGCGAGCGCGACGCGCATTTTCCATCCGCCGGAGAGCGCGCCGACGTCGCCGTCAATCTGATCGTCTTTGAATCCCAGACCGTGGAGCACTTCGCGGGCCTGCGATTCGAGGGCGTAACCGCCTAGATGGTCGTACTCCTCCTGAACGTGCCCGAAGCGCTCAAGGATGCGGTCCATGTCGTCCGCCTTTTCGGGGTCTGACATATCCCGCTGCAAGGCTTCGAGCTCGTGGTGTAGATCGCCGACGCGTCCGCTCCCTGCGATGGCTTCATCGAGGACCGAACGGCCCTGCATCTCTTCGACGTCCTGGCGAAAGTAGCCGATGGTCAGCTTTTTGGGGACGGAGACGGTGCCGTCGTCGGGAGTTTCCTCGCCGACCACCATACGGAAAAGCGTGGTCTTGCCCGCCCCATTAGGGCCGACCAGCCCGACTTTTTC
>Ga0070734_10001953_pt1 | contig 27295 bp, 26 predicted proteins | sample Coa_R1_8_FD_66444 | JGI IMG/M metagenome (GOLD analysis project Ga0070734, IMG submission 66444) | Surface soil microbial communities from Centralia Pennsylvania, which are recovering from an underground coalmine fire - Coalmine... | ecosystem: Environmental > Terrestrial > Soil > Unclassified ... | reverse complement strand
CTACAAATACGTGTCGGTTGCATACGAGCATACGGCGCGGGTGGCCACGATAACGTTGCGCGGGCCGGATTCACGGCCTCCGCGGTCGGCTGACGAGATGGTCCTGCAGGGTGCGGCGTTCTGGCCACTGCAGATCGCGCGTGAATTGGACGATGCCATTCTGCATATCCGTTTCAACGAACTCGACGTCGCGACCATCATGTTCAAATCCGAGGGCGATCCGCGCGCTGTTCTGGACTATGACATTTTTCTCGACCAGCAGGCCCGACACTGGTTGGCGCGCGAAATCCGCCTCAAATGGAAACGCGTGCTCAAGCGCATCGACCTCACGGCGCGCTCGCTGGTGGCTCTGATCGAGCCCGGCTCGTGCTTCGCCGGCACGCTCGCCGAGATCGTGTTCGCGGCGGATCGTTCCTACATGCTGATCGGCACGCCCGATGGTGATAACCGGCCGCCGGCTGTACTCATGCTCGGAGATATCAACCTGTCCGGCACACTTGCGATGAGCAACGGCCTCGATCGTCTGCGCACGCGCTTCCTTGGCGAGCCGCAATCCCACGACAAGGCACGTCAGGCGATCGGTCAGACGCTCAATGCCGAGACCGCGGAAGCGCTCGGCCTCGTGACCTTCGCGCTCGACGACATCGATTGGGGCGATGAGATCCGCCTTTTTCTCGAGGAACGATCGAGCTTTTCGCCCGACAGCCTGACAGGGCTGGAGGCCAATTTGCGGTTCGGCGGCCCGGAGACGATGGAAACCAAGATTTTTGCCCGCCTCACGGCGTGGCAGAACTGGATATTCCAGCGGCCGAACGCGACCGGGGAGACCGGAGCGCTGTCGCGCTACGGCACCGGACGCAAACCGGAATTCGACACCACGCGAACGTGAACAACAAGAACAACAACAGGAGACTTCGATGGATGCCATCAGCGTCGACTACTCCACCAAGATCCCGAACAATGTCGGGCTCTCGGACGATCGCCGCATCCTGCGAGCGCTCGAGGGCTGGCATCCCGGCTATCTCGATTGGTGGCAGGATATGGGGCCGGAGGGATTCCAGGAGGCTCTGGTCTATCTCCGCACAGCGGTGTCAGTGGACCCGAAGGGCTGGGCGAAATTCGACTACGTAAAAATGCCCGAATATCGCTGGGGCATTTTGCTTGCGCCAGCCGAGAACAACCGGACGATTCCGTTCGGGCACCACTTCGGCGAGCCGGCCTGGCAGGATGTGCCCGGCGAGTACCGGGCCATGCTCCGACGCCTGATCGTGATTCAGGGCGATACCGAGCCGGCATCCGTCGAGCAGCAGCGCCATTTGGGCAAGACCGCGCCTTCACTCTACGACCTGCGTAACCTATTCCAGGTCAACGTCGAGGAAGGTCGCCACCTTTGGGCGATGGTCTATCTCCTGCACAAGTATTTCGGCCGCGACGGACGCGAGGAGGCGGACGAACTTCTACGCCGCCGCTCCGGCAGCGCCGATGCGCCGCGCATGCTGGGCGCCTTCAATGAACAGACGCCCGATTGGCTGTCGTTTTTTATGTTCACGACCTTCACGGACCGCGACGGCAAGATGCAGCTCGAGAGCCTCGCGCAATCGGGCTTCGACCCGCTGTCGCGCACCTGCCGCTTCATGCTGACCGAGGAAGCCCACCATATGTTCGTGGGCGAGACCGGCATCGGCCGCATCATCCAGCGGACCTGCGAGGCCATGAAGGAGGCCGGCATCGAGAACCCGGAGAAGATCGAAAAGGTGCGCGCGCTCAAGGTCATTGATCTGCCCACCATACAAAAGAAGCTCAATCTGCATTACTCGCTTTCGCTGGATCTGTTCGGCTCCGAAGTCTCCACCAACGCGGCGAATGCGTTCAACGCAAGCCTCAAGGGGCGTTTCCACGAGACCCGCATCGACGATGATCATCGCCTTGAGAGCGCCACCTATCCGGTGCTCAAGCTGGTTGATGGCGAGATCCAACGCGTGCACGAGCCGGCGTTGACGGCTCTCAACATGCGCCTGCGGGATGACTATGCGGTCGATTGCGCAAAAAGCGTCGAGCGCTGGAACAAGGTCATAGAAAAGGCCGGCATCAAGTTCAAGTTGCGGCTGCCCCATGTGGCCTTCCACCGTCAGATCGGTGAATTTCGTGACGTTCACGCCACGCCTTATGGCGAACTGATCGATTCCGAGGCCTGGAAGTTGCGAAGCGACCACTGGCTGCCGTCGCAAGATGACGGCGAGTTCATTGCGGGTTTGATGAAGCCGATGCAAGAGCCGGGTCGGTTCGCCGGCTGGATCGCGCCCCCGAAGGTCGGCATCGATAACAAGCCCGGCGATTTCGAATATGTGAAGATCGCGGCGTGAGGAATTGTTGAGCTGAAGCCCGGATTGAGCCACCGGGTCCGGCCTTCGGCCGGTCCGATGATAAACTCCGCGAAATCCGCGACCGACCGATCACTCGACAAGACCTTCCCCGGGTTTCGCGTCGCTCAACCCGGGCTACGCGCTACGCGCCAGAGTCGTTTCCGCCTTGGATCAAAGGCTTTTTCGCACGCCGAGGCCCATCATGAAGCGCTGGCGGATCTGCACGGGGTCGCGGTCGGTGGTGCCGACGCCCGGCTTGTCGTCGATGCGGGCCGCGATGAAGGTCGGGCCGCCCTCGGCAAGTGCGGCGTTGATGAGCTTCTCGAAATCCTCCTCGTCGCTCGCCCAGGCGCATTTGCTCAGTCCGGCCGCGCGGGCGAGCGCCACGTAATCAGCCGTTCCAGCCGCTGGCGTCGGCTGCCCGCCGGTGATCTGGTAGAGGCCGTTGTCCATGATCACCATGGTGAGGTTTTTCGGTTGTTGCGCCGCGATGGTGACGAGGCAGCCCAGCTGCATCAGCAGCGAGCCATCGCCTTCAAGCGCGATGACGTGGCGCTGCGGTTGCGCGAGCGCGACACCAAACGCGATCGGAATCGCCAGCCCCATGCTGCCCAGCATGTAGAAGTTCTGCGGGCGATGGCCAGCCGACCACAGATCGAAATTGGTATTGCCGATGCCGCCGATCACGGCTTCTTCGTTCTTGAGTTTGGCAACAAGCCGCTTCGTCAGGTCGAAACGGTTGAGCACCTTGGCGTTGTCGTAGTGGGCGATGGCGGACATCCGGCAATCTCAGCGCGCGAAACTCAGGCTTCGAATACTTTGCCGCCGGTGAGGAGCGGCGACAGAATAAAGGCGACGGCCGCCTGGGTCGCCACCGCCTGCTTGATCGAGCGGTCAACGATGAATTCAAGCTCGTCATGACGCGTAATGGTGTGGGATTCGACTGCGAGCGACTCCAGCACCGGGCGCATAGTGCGGCATACCAGCGCCTGGCCGAAGTTGAATTCGCCGAGCGTGCCGCGTTCCGATACGAACATGATGGCCGGCACTTGGTAGGGCACGACGAGCGACGCCAGCACATTCGGTATGGTGCCGAATCCCGAAGTCTGCATCAGTACTGCCCCACGCCGCCCTCCCATCCAGGCGCCGGACACGATGCCGAGCGCTTCTTCCTCGCGCGCTGTCGCAAAAATGATAAAATCCCTGTCGGCGTGCAGGTTCTTGATAAGCGGGGTAAACACCTTGTCCGGCACGTAGGTTACGAGCTTCACCTCGTTGCGCTTTAGGGTCTGCTGCACGACCTCGTACCACGGCCGCGGCGCGACGGGCTTCGCAGCATCGATGACGATCGATCCGACCTGCATAAAGGGCGCTCCACGAGGGATCAGGTCTAAATTTTTTTTCAACGTGTTCCTAACATGAACCGGTCAAGTGGGCAAAGTCGCATGCCGCTGCCGAGGCGTGCCCTTCGGCAGCGCGTTGTTGCGCACGCAGATGCTAGAAAAGCATTTCGTGGGGCTGAAGCACTTGCTGTCCCACGTGGTCGTGGCCGGCCTGTCCCGGTCACCCCGATTCGCCTCAGTCTCTCAAACTTCGGGGGTCGCCTGGACAAGCCCCGGGGACGACGTCGTTTGTGTCTCAGACGATCGGGATCTGCCCATGGTGGACCGCGTGCCCAAACGCATAGAGGCTGTGCAAATTGCGCATTTCGGCGAGGGGCCTTTTGCCCGCCCTATCCTCAACTGGTATGACGTGCTCGGAAAAACCGAGGAGTGCGATACGGCATGACGAAACCGCCCAACTGGCTATGGCCTGGCGGCAAGCGGACCGCGGTCGTCTTCAACGTCTGCCTGGAAGCGTGGTCGGACGGCAAGGCGCCGGGCATTAGTCCGATGGGAAACCCGCTGCCGGCGGGTGTGCTCGACACTATGGCGATCTCGTGGGCCGCATATGGTGTCAAGCGTGGCATCTATCGTCTGCTCGATGGGTTCCGGCGGCACCGAGCGGTGGCAAGCGTCATGGTCAATGCGGTAATCGCCGAGCGGGCGCCCGAAGCCGTCAGGGCGATCGCCGACGCGGGCCATGAGGTGCTCTCGCACTCTTACGCCATGGACGTAATTCCAGCGCTGCTGACCGACGAGGACGAGCGCAAGAACATCGCGCGTTGCACGGCCTTGCTCGAGAAGGTGTCGGGCCGCAAGATCGAAGGCTGGCTGAGCCCGCGCGGCACCTCGCGCCCCGAGACGCCGCGGCTTCTGATCGAGGCGGGTTACCGCTGGTACGGCGACGTGTTCGATGACGACCTGCCCTACGTGCAGACCTTCGGGAACGGGCGGATCGTCGCCATCCCGCTCGGCACCGACGTGAACGACATGCAGTTCATGAAATACGGCAACGCCCCGAAGGCGATGCTGGAGTCATTCAACGAGAACGTCGCGATCGCGAAGGAGAAGGACGCGCCATCGATGATCGACGTCACGTGCCATGCCCATATCTTCGGTCGGCCCCGCGGCGCCTACTACTACGAGAAGATTGTCGAGACGGCGGCCCGCGATCCGGACATCTGGATCGGCACGCGCGCCCAGATCGCTCATCACGTGCTGGCGCAAGAGGCCGCATAATGCCGATCGATTTCGATCCCGAGGATGGCGACCCGCACCAGGAGATTCGCGCCGGCGTGCGCAAGTTGTGCGCCCAGTTTCCGGGCGAATACTGGCGCGGCCTCGACCGCGAGGGTGCCTATCCGGCCGATTTCGTCAAGGCCGTGACGGCCGCCGGGTATCTTTCGGCTCTCATTCCGGAGGAGTTCGGCGGCTCGGGATTGCCGCTGTCGGCGGCAGCTGCGATCGTTGAGGAAATCCAGCGCGCCGGCTGCAACGGCGCCGCGTGCCACGCGCAAATGTATATCATGGGGACGCTGCTGCGGCATGGCAGCGACGAACAGAAGCGCAAATATCTGCCCGGAATTGCGTCGGGTGAATTGCGCCTGCAGGCGTTCGGGGTCACGGAGCCAACGAGCGGCACCGACACGTCCTCGATCAGGACCTTCGCGCGGCGCGAAGGCGATCACTACGTGGTCAACGGCCAGAAGATCTGGACCTCGCGCTCCGAATATTCCGATCTCATGCTGCTGTTAGCCCGCACAAGGTTGAAAGATCAGGTGGTGCGGCGTACCGACGGTATGTCGGTGTTCATTCTCGACATGCGTACCGCCAAGCAGGCCGGACTCTCGATCCGGCCGATCCGCACCATGATGAACCACTCCACCACCGAGGTGTTCTTCGATAACGTGCGGATTCCAGCTGAGAACCTGGTCGGCGAGGAGGGCAGGGGCTTCCGCTATATCCTTTCCGGCATGAACGCGGAGCGCATTCTCATTGCGGCGGAATGTATCGGCGATGCCAAATGGTTCATTGAAAAGGCCGCCGACTACGCCAAGGAGCGGGTCGTGTTCGATCGCCCGATCGGCAAGAACCAGGGCATCCAGTTTCCGCTTGCCAAGGCGTATGCGCAGATGCGCGCCGCCGAGTTGATGGTGCACAAGGCGGCCGCCTTGTTCGAGGCTGGCATGAACTGCGGCGCCGAAGCCAACATGGCGAAGCTCCTGGCGGCCGATGCGTCGTGGGCCGCCGCGGAAGCGTGCATCCAGACCCACGGAGGTTTCGGATTTGCCGCGGAATACGACATTGAACGCAAGTTCCGCGAGACGCGGCTCTATCAGGTGGCGCCGATTTCCACGAACCTGATCCTGAGCTTCCTCGCCGAACATGTGCTCGGGCTGCCGAGGTCGTATTGATTGGCCCGGTCGTTGCCGGGCTTGACCCGGCAATCCATCGATCGAAGATCCAATTTGCGTGAAGCCGATGGATGCACTCGTCAAGCCCGCGCATGACGACTAATCGAGAATTGCCAATGAGCACGCAAATCGGCCGCTCCACTCCGCGCCTGGAGGCGCGCGCCAAGGTGACCGGGCGCGCCGAATATACCCACAATCTGCGCCTGCCGGGCATGCTGCATGGCAAGATTTTCCGCTCGACGGTTGCCCATGGCCGCATCCGGCGCATCGATACCGAAGCCGCCGCGTCGCTCGAAGGTGTGGCGCGGGTGGTGACCGGCGGGGACATCCGGGCGATCATTCCGTCGCCCTATTACGGCCCTGCATTTCACGATCAGCCGATCCTTGCGCTTGAGAAAGTACGCTTCGTGGGCGAGCCGGTGGCGGTCGTTCTTGCGGCCGATCCCCACGTGGCGGAGCAAGCGGTCCAGCTCGTTTCCGCCGAATACGATGAACTGCCGGCAGTTTTCGACGAGATCGAAGCCCTCAAGCCCGGGGTCGTCGTTCATGATGCATTAAAGCCGGCGGGCACCTTCGCGGATCTCAAGCACCTCGCCGGCCGCACGCATACCAATGTGGCACTCGACTTCCATCTGCAGCGCGGTGATGTCGACAAGGCATTCGCCACAGCGGATCGCGTGATCGAGCATACCTTTCGCACGCAGCAGTGCCTGCATTTGCCGTTCGAGACGCTGGTGTCGGTGGCGGACCCGGCCGATCCGGGGCTCATCATCTATTCGGCGACCCAGACGCCGTCGTTCGTGCGCTCCGAGATGGCGCGGCTGCTCGGCTGGCCGGAAAATCGCGTCCGCGTGAAGGTGGCGTTTCTGGGCGGCGGCTTCGGCGCCAAGGTCTATATCAAGCTCGAAGCGCTCACCGGCGCGCTGGCGCTGTTGGTGCGACGCCCGGTCAAGATCGCTCTGACCATGGAAGAACAATTCTACCATATCACCAAACATCCGACGACGTTTCGCATCAAGAGCGGCGTCACGCGCGACGGACGTGTCACGGCCCGCCGCTGCGAGGTGTGGTGGAACGGCGGCGCCTATGCCGACATCGGGCCGCGTGTCGCGCAGAAATCCGGATTCACGGCCGCGGGCCCCTACGACATCGACAATGTCGCGATCGATTCCTACGAGGTCTACACCAACCGCCCGCCGGCCGGCGCGCTGCGCGGCTTCGGCATTCCGCAGCTGGTGTGGGCCTATGAAAGCCACACCGATCTCGTGGCTCGCGATCTCGGCGTCGATCCGGTCGAATTCCGCCGCCGAAACATCCTTCACGAGGGCCGCCCGCAGGCGACCGGGACCGCAATGCAGGACGCGGCAATTGCCGACGTGTTGGAGGCGCTTGCAAACCGCATGAACTGGAATGCCGCGTTCGATCGCGGCGCCGGCGTTGTCCGGCGCGGGCGCGGCATAGCGATCGGCTTCAAGGCATCGATCTCACCCACCACTTCGGTCGCGATCGTGAACATCAGCGCCGACGGTAGCGTGGCGCTCTACACGAACACGGTCGACATGGGCCAGGGCGCCGACACCGCCATGGCGATGATCGTGGCCGAGGTTCTCGACGTTGCGCCGCGAGATATCCGCGTCGTCAAGCCGGATACCGATGTCACGCCCTATGATATGGGCACCCTTGGTTCGCGCTCCACCTTCCACATGGGCAACGCCGTGCGGCTCGCGGCCGAAGACGCCCGCAATCGCCTGCGGGCGCTCGCTGCCGAAGCAGGCCTTCCGCCTGCCACCAACTATTCGGCGCCCGAGATTTTCCGCAAACGCTTCGGCATGCAGGCTGGAAATGTGGTGGGAACCGGCACCTATATTCCGACCTACGCGGCCCCCGATGCCGCGACTGGCGCTTCCGACAACGTAACCCCGTTCTGGATGGTCGCCGGGGCCGGCGCCGAGGTCGAAGTCGACATCGAGACCGGTCACGTGCGCGTGACACGGCTGATCAATGTCGCGGACGCCGGAACGCCGCTCAATCCCGCGATTGCCCGCACCCAGCTTTCCGGTGCCGCCATCATGCAACTCGGGTTCACGCTGCATGAGAAGATGGAGTTCGATGGCGGCCAGGTCACCAATGGGTCGCTCGCGGACTACAAGATCCCCGGCCTCCACGATATTCCGCTGATAGAGGTGGAGCCGGTGGCGGCCGAACAGAAGAGCGGTCCGTTCGGCGCCAAAGGGCTCGGCGAATCCGGCACGTTTGGGGTTTCGCCCGCGATCGCAAACGCCGTCCACGATGCCGTCGGGGTACGGGTGACGGAATTGCCGCTGACGCCCGAAGCAGTGCTGCGGGCCATCAGACGAGGATAGGCGCTTCGATGTGCCGTTCCAACTTGCGCAGACGCTCGTGCGCCTTTGCCCACGCGATCCGGCGTTGTCCCCTCCCTACATTCTTCCTCGGCGCACGGGGGCGTGGGCAAAGTCGCGCAAGGCCGGTGCCCCTCTCATAAGCTGAGGAAGGCGACTTTGCCCACCCTACGAGCTGCTTCCACTCACAACCCGAACACATACAGCACGGTGGCGCTGCGCTGGTCGTCGAGTTCAGGCGTGGCGAGGAGCTTGGTCCGCGAAGTGGCGCTTGGCCCGGATGCGATTGCGATATATTGCTTGCCGTTGACCTCGAACGTCATCGGTGGCGCTCCGAAGCCGGCGCCGACATTGATCTTCCAGAGCTGGTCGAGTGTGGTGTCATCGAACGCCGCGATGGTGCCGTCCAGGAGCGCGAGAAATACCAGCCCCCCGGCGGTGGCGAGTGTGCCCGAGTAGTTCGGGTAGGGCAGGTGCACGTTTTTCCTGATCTCAAGCGTAACCGGATCCACCGCCGTCAGGTTACTTTCATAGCGCCCGTCGACCTTGTAACCGCCGCCGCTGCGCACGAACCAGCCCTCGTTTCGTTTCGCTCCAATCGCCTTGTCGTTGGTCACCAGTTCGCAAGCCGTTACGGCCGGAATGTAGAGCAACTGAGTCTTCGGGCTGTAGGATGACGGGAAGTAGTTGTTGCCGCCGATGCGGGTGGGGCATACCTTCTTGATCGGCATGTCCGACGTCGGATTGGCTATTCCCGAATAGCTCTGCACGTCTTTGTTCGGATCGTAGTCGACTGGCTTGCCGGTCTTCTGATCGATGCCCTTGGTCCAGTTGACGTCGATGTAAGGCTTGGCGCCGACCATCGCGCCGTTGTTGCGTTCCATTGTGTAGACGAAGCCGTTGCGCGCCGAATGAGTGACGAGCTTGCGTGGCTGTCCGTTGATGGTGCGATCGATCAGGATATGGGTGCCGACTTCATCGAAGTCCCACATGTCGCCCGGCGTATACTGGAAATACCAGTTCATCTTGCCGGTGTCGGGGTCCCAGGACACAACGCTGTTGGTGAACAGATTGTCGCCCGGCCGCAGTCTCGCATCCATCATCGGCACCGGGTTGCCGACGCCCCACAGGGTCTGGTTGGTTTCGGGATCGTAGGTGCCTGTCACCCATACTGCGCCGCCGCCGGTTTGCCAGGCGTTGTTCTTGTCCTTCCAGGTCTCGCTGCCGGGCTCGCCCGGTGCCGGAATGGTGTATTTGCGCCACAAGAGCTTGCCCGTGGCCGCGTCGAGCGCCGCCACCCAGTCGCGGGCGCCGCCGTCGCCGCCGGAGGCACCGAACACGATCTTGTCCCTGATCGGGAGGGGAGCGCCCGTGACAGTGATCCGCTCGGCATCAGAGACGTTGGTTTCCCACACGACCTTGCCGGAGGCCTTGTCAGTCGCAATGATGCGGGCGGGTCCGCTCGCCGGCGAAATCACGAGATTGCCCCACAGCGCGGCGCCGCGATTGGCGACCTGCCGGTCCTGCTTGGGATCCATGCGCCACACGATGCGACCGACATCGCCTGCGGTGGCATCGATCTTGTAGAGGACGCCCCAGGAATCCGTAATGTAGAGGAAGCCGTCCTCGGCGAGCGGGGTGGCCTCGATGAATTCCTTGCCGTTGGTGCCGGCGAGCGGCACCGCGTAGGCGAATTTGAGGTTCTTGACGTTGTCGCGGTTGATGCGGGCGAGAGGCGAGAAGCGCTGGCCGTCATAGGTACGATGGTTCATCAGCCAGTTCTGCGGCTCCCGATCAGGGTTGAGGAGGCGTTCCGGCGTCACATCGGCCGCGAGCGCGGGCGAGGTCAGCACAGTCGCGAGCAGAGCGTTGCGGATGATGCTGGTGGGGCTGGTCATACTGGTCCTCCCGTATAATTCGCAATCTTAGCTTTGTACTGCGGGCAAAGCGAGGACCTACCATCGCGGCACCCGCGCAGGCCAATGCTTTCGCTTGGCAGCAGCGCCCGGAAAGGGCATCCTGCCGTCAAAAGATACGCGGCCGGCGATGCCGGTCGACAGAGCGGAGGAGCGCGGTGCAATACGCAGGTTCGGTCGGAAAGGTTGTGGTGACGGTGGCGGCGCTTTGCGTGCCGGCCTCTACCCAAGCTTTCGATGACGCAAAATTTCCCGCCCTGACCGGACAATGGATCAGAGCCACAGTGCCAGGAGCCGTCGGCCCGCCGCCGTTCGATCCGGCCAAGCCGCCGGGCCGTGGCCAGCAGGCGCCCCTGACGGCAGAATACCAGGCCAAATTCGAGAGCACCCTCGCGGATCGGACGGCCAAGGGATTGATCGACGTCGAGGCGACGACTTGCCTTGCGCCCGGCATGCCGATGATGATGCAAGCCTACGAGCCGATGCAAATCACCGTGCTGCCGGAGACCACCTACATCCTGATCGATCATATTCACGAAAGCCATCGACGGATTTTCACCGACGGTCGTCGGTGGCCCGAGACGCTTCAGCCGACCTTTACGGGCTACAGCATCGGCAAATGGATCGATGAGGACGGCGATGGCCGTTACGATGTCCTGGAAGCCGAAACCCGCCACTTCAAAGGACCGCGGTTTTTCGACAGCAGCGGCATTCCGTTGCACGAGGACAACGAGAGCGTCATCAAGGAACGCATCTATCTCGACAAGGCCGATCCCAACCTCCTGCATGACGAAATCACGGTGACCGACCACGCATTGACGCGCCCCTGGACCGTGACGAAGAACTATCGTCGCAACCTCGACCCGCAGGCGGACTGGCCGGAGTATATCTGCAACGAGCAGATCCCGTTCATTCACATCGGGAACGAAATCTACAAGGTGAGCCAGGACGGCTACCTGATGCCGACCCGAAGCCGGCAGCCGCCGCCGGACCTGCGGTATTTCAATCAGCCGAAGAAATGACGCCAAGGCCCGCTTTGCGGACCTTGTGGGAAACCCGGAGGAAACCCGTGCTGTACCAAAGCTCGATCGGCGCCGTGGCGCTCGCTGCATCACTCGGCATGACGATTGCCGGCGCGCTCGCGTTCGATGAATCGAAATATCCCGATTGGAAGGGCGCATGGCGCCGCGTCGCCGTGCCGGGCGTCGTCGGCCAGCCTTCATATGACCCGACGAAGCGCGGGGGACGCGCCCAGGAGGCGCCGCTGACTCCGGAATACCAGGCTATCTTCGAGGCCAACCTTCTGGACCAGGATGCGGGCGGACAGGGCACCGACCCGACCTACACGTGCCTCTCGCCCGGAATGCCGCGGGTCATGACCACATTCGCGCCATTCGAAATTCTCGTGACGCCGCAGATGACAAATTTTCTGATCCAGCACATCCATGATTCGCGCCGCATTTTCACGGACGGGCGCGACTGGCCGAAGGCAATCAAGCCCACATTCGTCGGCTACTCAATTGGGCGATGGATCGATACGGATGGCGACGGGCGCTACGATGTGCTCGAGATCGAGACCCGCGGACTGAAAGGTCCGCGCTCCTACGATCCGGCGGGCCTTCCGTTTCATGCCGACAATCAAAGTATCTTCAAGGAGCGGGTCTACTCCGACAAAGCTGATCCGAACATCCTTTACGACGAGATCACCACGATCGACAACGCGTTGACGCGGCCGTGGACCGTCACCAAGAAATATTCCCGGCTGCCGGTCAAGCAGCCGGAATGGGTTGAGGAAGTCTGCGCCGAGGGCAACCACGATGTCGAAATCGGGAAAGAGAGCTATTTCCTCAGCGGAGATGGGCACCTGATGCCCACCAAGAAGGGCCAGGCGCCGCCGGATCTACGATACTTCGACAAGTGAACCGTCGGAGTCACAATGCCGGTTCATGACGCCGGGCGGCAAAATGAACATCAGAATCAAGAACACTAGCTATATGTCGGCAGGCCATCCGGGGGATCGGAGACGATTCTGAGGAATCCGCGGGCAACAAGCGTCTCCTCAAAGCCGAGATTGAAGTGCTTGATGTGGTTTAGCAGCGCGCTCCAGTCTCGCTGGGCTTGTTGGTCATTCCCGTGTCCGGTGTCCTTATCGTAGAGGCAATCGACCCCTTGCTGAAGGAAGTCCCACAGAGCCCCCATTCGTTGGCTAATCCGCTTGACCTTCTTGTCCAACCTGCTGACGCCCTCGTCGGGGTCGTTGGCGTTAAACATTTCCGGACCGTACACTCGCAAGTCCAACACGCGCGTCGCGAAGTCTCGAGCGATCAAACCGGTAATGTCGAAATGGCCCTGCTCGTGCGCCAGCAGCCGAGGGTTGTTTCGTGCCGAAGGGACTGCCCAGGAAGAGTCGGCAATAAAACTCACGGTGATTTTGAGCGGATCGACGAAGTAACTGCCCCGGCGGTCATTCGGCGCAGTCCCTAAAGTATACCCCCATTGCGTCACCTTATAACTTGAACCCGTCAATGCCTCGAATGGTGGGATGGGTGACTGGTCTACCCATTTGTAATCGTTCCATTTCAGCTGACGCGGAAAACCGGGCGTCGCCGCCTTGATTTGAATCTTCGTCGCCATTCGGCAAATATCTCCATCTAATTATAAAGGTATGAAATCTGCGACCACAGTTCGCGGAACGGGTTGAAGCTCGCCGCAGACACTTGGGCGAGTTCAAAAAATGTCGGTCGCCATGCTAATTGATAGATATTCAGGAGTCTGAGATTGCGCCCGTCGCTCAGGAAACCCGCCGATGTGTTCAGGGGCGGTTTAAGCGGCCAATGCCCATCTGCATTGGCGCGCAGCTGTGTGCTGGGTTTTGCCGAGATATAGACGTTGGTTGTGACGATAGCCAAGTACTCCTCGTCGTTGCCATAGTCTTTGTCCTCCGTCGGCCACGGATTCCTGACTCCCTGCAGGTCGCGAAGCCCGTGGACGATTTCGTGGAAGAGCACCTCATCAGGCAGCGCGGCCGGAAAGCCCGCATAGCAGCTTTTGGGCGACGCGCCCCAGTTTTCGGGCGAAAATTCAATGTCCGCTGAACTGCCAGCTCCTGTTCCGATGAACCCGGCTGGCTGTTGGTCATAGCGCTCGTCGCGATCGCGGGTGAAGAGGTCATCGTCGCGTCCGATAAACGCGCCGCGTATGGCGGGCGCCGTGACGTTGGGATCCGGCCTGACGCCCTTTGGGTACGCAGCCGCAGGGTCGCGCGCCGTCGTGAGAGCATTGCAGTAGCCGATCGCATCGTTCCCTTTGGTGTAGGGTCCAATCGTTAGGACCTTGTCCTTTCCGGTGTTCTCGATGGCCCGGAGAATCACCTTGCCGACTGCGTTCGTCTCAATCGCTTTTAATAGCGGCTTGATGGAGTCCTGGTATTCGGGTGAGCCCGTAATCGTAATTTCGGCCATTTATAGTCCTATCGAATTGACGGACCGTGCGTCCGCTGAATAAATCATCGAAGAGCGTTTCGATGCCCGCATCCTGGCCCGGCGACAAGAGAACATTGCTCATTCGGTGCATGAGCTAATTTCCTGCATAAAACATGACGTGATATTCACGCCGCTGTGAAAGCTGCGGCTTCGGCCTGCAGCCATTCGCGAAAGCAGGCGACCTTTGGCAAGGTGGCGGCTTCCGGTAGGCCGAGGAGATAATAGGCGAACGTGGTCGGTGCGGGCAGTTCGAGCGGACAAACCAGTGTCTTATTCGCGATATGATCGGAGACCAGGCTCACGCGGGCGAGCGCCACTCCCAATCCGAGAACGGCAGCATCGATCAGCAGACCGGCTTCGCTGAAACGTTGGCCCTCACCGCAGGCCGCATCACTGCGGCCGACATGATTGAGCCAGCTCTGCCAGTCCGAGCCGCTGCCGTCGCCTTCCGTGGCCGAATCGTGAAGCAATGGCAGATCGAGAAGGGCCTCGATAGTCGCTACCGGCCCGCGCTCCGCGATCAGTCGCGGACTACACACCGGAACGACTTGATCGGGCATCAGCATCGTTACGCTGTAGCCTGGATAATTTCCGCGGCCGAAGCGGATTGCGAGGTCAATGCTGGCAGCGCGAAGATCCAGAAGGCGCGAATCTGCGATCAACTGCAACTCGATCTCCGGGTGAAGCGCGTGAAATTGTGGCAGCCGCGGAACAAGCCACCGCGATGCCACCGAAGGCAACGTGGTGACCTTCAGTCGCCGATCGTCGGCCCCCGGATCCAGATCTGCGATGGTACGTACAATGTCGGCGATCGATTGATCCACGCGTTGCGCCAATGTCTGTCCAGCGCGCGTCAGTTCGAGGCGCCGGGTGCGACGGTTGAACAATCGGATGCCGAGTTCCTCCTCGAGTGATCGCACGCGATGGCTGACCGCACTCTGGGTCAGGTGCAGTTCGCTTGCCGCCTTGGTGAAGCTCATGTGTCGGGCAGCGACCGAGAAAACCCGAAGTGTGTCAAGCGACGGCAGACGTGCCATGCTTCCTGCCTTCCAATATGCAAATCTTATGCATGAACAGTACGAACAACATTCGTTTGTCAGGACGCCGCAATGCCGACAATGCTCGGCGCCATGCCACATGAATTTCTTGGATTTCTGCGAATTAGCAGAATGTTGACGGCTTGCGAAGCGGTAAGATCGAGGCAGATGGGAAGGCTTGTTGGGCGAACGGATTGCGCGTGCCGGGCACGGCGCATTCGCACGTCTCAACCCGCTGGACAGTCGCCATGTCCTTGGTGATAATGATGAGACTTAGCGGACGTGAATCCGCCGCTGGTAGTTGGAAACAGGTCCTCTGTCTGGCATGGGGCAGCAGGAGGATGGGATGCGCACCCGACTCCCGAGGTCGATCGGACCATCGGTTGTGATCGCCTCGGATTTTACCGCAGCGCAGCGGGAAGGACTAGACAGGGAAGGATGGGCACTGCCGCGCCCTGACATGGGCGTCGAGGGTGCGAGGGGACCCGACGGCGTCCGCCTGTACAACGCGGCGCTCATCGATCCACGACAGTAAACACGCTGCACGAAAAAGGGGACCATCATGCGCGACCGGTTCTCCAGCCCGATGACGGCGGCCGTTGTTGTGGCGGCCGCTGCCGCTGCTATTTCGGTGGCAGTCCAGCGGACGTCGGCCCAAACTACCGCAGCTTCGGTGGGGGGGCTTGGCTCGGCGCTGAAGACCACTTGGGGCGAACCCGATCTGCAGGGTATTTGGACCGACGAGACCGACACGCCCTTCCAGCGCTCCCCCAAGTTTGCGAACCAGGAGTTCTTCACTGAGGCCCAGCGGGAAGAATTTGACAGAGTGCGGGCGACGCTGCGCGGCCGCGACGACCGCGGGGCGCGTGGCAGCGAGGCCGATGTCGCCGGCGCGTACAACGCGGTGTGGGGGGGCCGCAAGCGCACGGGCAAACGCACCTCGATGATCGTCGATCCACCCGACGGCAGAATCCCGCCGCTGACGCCGCAGGCCGAGCAGATTGCCGCCGCGGATCGCGACTTCCGTCTCGCCCTGATGCGGGCGACGCAGACATGCAAACTCCAGTTGCCCGGGTGTGCAGGGGGCAAATACGACCCGACACCGGCTGCTTCGCTACGCGACGAGCTTCCTCCGCGCTACAATACCGCGCGCATGAACCGCCATGACCGTCCCGAGGATGGCGCATTGGCGGATCGCTGCTTGACCCCGGGGCTACCCGAGTTTGGCGCGGGAAATGGCGGCGGGAGCTTCCGCCGGATCGTGCAGACACCAGGCGGCATCTCGATTTTCTACGATGTGGGCCAGGGACAAGGCTGGCAGCGCAACATCGTCATGAACGGCAGCCCGCACCTGCCCTCCGGCATCCGCCAGTGGTTTGGCGACTCGCGCGGCCACTGGGAGGGCGATACGCTGGTGATCGATGTAACAAACTTCAGTCCGAAAACCGATTATCGGGGCTCGCGCGAGAATTTGCATCTCGTTGAACGCTGGACGCGAACCTCTCCGACCACGCTTGAATACGCAGTTACCATCGAAGATCCAACGGTGTGGACGCATCCCTGGACTGTCAAGCAGGAGTTCACCAGGCAGAACGAAGAAGAAAACAGAATTTATTACGAGCCCCGCTGCATCGAAGGGAACAGGGGGTTTCCCGCAATGATGAAGGCGGCGCGGCAGGAAGACCGAGAGTTTGCCGCGGGACGCGGACCTGATCCGCTGACCAAGGACAATGCCTCGGGAGGTGCTGATTTGGATCCGTTGCAGCAGTAGCACGCCGCAAGGCGGAGGGAGGCTATCGTGCGTGACTGGTTCTCGGGCTCCATGACAGCGGCCGCTATCGCGGCGGCCGGCGGCGCGATCATTTCGGCGTCGATCGTGGCCGTGCAGGCTCAGGCTCCGGCGGCTTCTGTTACGGCGGCGGCCCCAGCACTGACAACGCCCTGGGGCGAGCCCGACCTGCAGGGCATCTGGACCGACGAAGGCGATACGCCTTTGCAGCGCTCGCCCAAGTTTGCGAACCAGGAGTTCTTTACCGAAGCGCAGCGAGCCGAGTTGGACAACGCACGATCCGCCTTCCTCGGCCGGGACCGGCGTTCGCAGCGCGGCACCGAAGCAGACGTGGCCGGCGCTTACAACGCGGTGTTCACGCCGATGAAGCGCACCGGCCTGCGCACCTCAAGGATTGTCGATCCGCCCAATGGGCGGCTTCCGCCCGTGACCGCAGAGTTTCAGAAGCTCGCCGCTGCCGAACGGGCATTTCGCGTCGCTCTGTTGCAATCGACCGAGACGTGCAAAAACAAGGAACCGGCGTGCAACGGCGGCAAGTACGATCCGGCCCACTCGCCGCGCTTCGAGGAGCTACCTCCCCGCTACAACACAGCCCGCATGAATCGCCACTATGGTCCGGAGGACGCCACGTTGGCGGAGCGTTGCCTGACCGGCGGGCTGCCTGAATTCGGCGGCATCAGCTTCCGCCGGATCGTGCAGAGCCCAGGGGGCATCGCGATCTTCTACGACGTGGGGCAAGGCCAAGGATGGCAGCGCAACATCGTGATGGACGGCAGTCCCCACTTGCCGGCCAGCATCCGCCAGTGGTACGGCGACTCGCGTGGCCATTGGGAGGGAAATACGCTCGTTATCGACGTGACGAACTTCAGTCCGAAGGCCGACTTTCTAGGCTCACGCGAGAACTTGCACATGGTCGAGCGTTGGACACGGAGTGGGCCAACGACGCTCGCATACGAAGTCACGGTCGAGGACCCCACGGTGTGGACGCGGCCATGGACCGCCAAACAGGAGTTCACCAAGCAGGGTGAACAGGAGAACAGAATTTATTACGAACCCCGCTGCGTCGAGGGAAACTTTGGTCTCCCGGGGCTGCTGCATGGACGGCGCCTGGAAGAGCTTGCCTTTTTGGAAGGGCGCGGCCCTGATCCGGCCACCAAGGACAGTATAAAGGTTGTTGAATTTGAGGATGATCCGCTGCAGTGACGTAGATCAAGGGAAAGCCGTCATGCGTCACCTCTTTTCGGTTTCGATGCCAGTGGGGGCCGTTGTCCTGGTCGCCGCCAGCGTCGGCGTCACGGTGTCCACCACCCCTGCGTCGGCTCAGGCTCCGGCACTGAAAACGCCCTGGGGCGAACCCGACTTGCAGGGGATTTGGACCGACGAGACTGACACGCCCCTTCAGCGCTCTCCCAAGTATGCGAACCAGGAGTTTTTCACAGCGGCACAGCGAGCCGAATTGGATCGAGAGCGAGCGGCACTGCTCCGCCGCGACAGGCGCGTGGAGCGTGGGACCGAGCTCGACGTGGCCGGCGCCTATAATGCGTTGTTCATGACGCAGAAGCGCACCGGCGCGCGCACGTCGCTGATCGTTGATCCGGTCAATGGCCGAATGCCGCCGCTGACGCCTGAAGCCCAAAAGCTTGCCGCCGCTGAGCGGGAATTTCGTCTCGCCCTGTTGCAGTCGACCGAGACGTGCAAGAACAAGTCGGTGGCCTGCAGCGGCGGCAAATACGATCCGACACCTTCGCCGCGACTGGCGGAACTTCCTCCTCGCTACAATACGGCACGGATGAATCGCCATGATGGTCCGGAGGACGGTTCGCTGGCGGACCGCTGCTTGACGGGCGGGCTGCCGGAATTTGGCGCCGCAACCGGCAGCTTCCGGCGCATCGTCCAGACGCCGGGCGGCATCTCGATTTTCTATGATGTGGGCCAGGGCCAGGGGTGGCAGCGCAACATCGTCATGGACGCAAGCCCGCATCTGCCGGCCAGTGTCCGCCAGTGGTATGGCGATTCGCGCGGCCATTGGGAGGGCAATACGCTTGTGATCGATGTGACGAACTTCAGCCCGAAAACCGACTATCAGGGCGCACGCGAGAACCTGCATCTGGTCGAGCGCTGGACGCGCACCGGGCCCACGACGCTTGAATACGTGGTGAGAATCGAGGACCCGACCGTGTGGACGCAGCCGTGGACCGTCAAGCAGGAGTTCACGAAACAGAGCGACCAGGCCAACCGGCTCTATTACGAGCCGCGCTGCATTGAAGGAAACTATGGGCTGCCGGGACTGATGCGGGGAGCACGCGTGGAGGAGCTTGCCTTTGCGGAGGGGCGAGGTCCACACCCGGCGACCAAAGACAACGCCACAGACTTTGTGGGCGTCGAAGAAGATCCGTTACAGTAGCGTCAACTAAAGTGAGGGAGGAGACTGCCATGCGCGGCCGCTATCTGGGTTCAACAATAACGGTCGCCATTGCGGCGGCCGCGGTAGGCGCAGTCATTTCGGCGTCCATCACGCAGACGTCGGGGCAGGCGCAGACGTCCGGTCAGATCAGTCGCCCACCGGCCACGGTCGGTGGCAAGCCCAACTTCAGCGGCATCTGGCAGGCCAATAACGAGGCGAACTGGGACCTGCAGGCGCATGCCGCCCGTCCCGCCGCGGTCACGCAGCAGGGCGTTTATCCCTATGATTACGCCCGGGTGCCGGCGGCACCGGTTCTCGCACTTGGGGCCGCCGGCGCCGTGCCGGGATCGCTCGGTGTCGTGCAGGGCGACGGTGAGATCCCCTACAAGCCGGAAGCCTTGGCGATGAAGAAGGAGAACGCGGAGCATTGGATTGACCGCGATCCGGAACTGAAGTGCTACCTGCCGGGCATCCCGCGCGCGATGTATTTGCCCTACCCATTCCAGATCACGCAGAGCACGAACAAGATTCACATCGCCTATGAGTTCTCCAATACGGCGCGCACGATCCATCTGGACAAGGTCGAAGGGCCGCCAGACGATACCTGGATGGGCCACTCGGTCGGACACTGGGAAGGCGACACGCTGGTCGTCGACGTGACCAATTTCAACGACCGGAGCTGGTTCGACCGCGCCGGCAATTTCCATAGCGACGCGCTTCACCTGGTCGAGCGCTTCACGTTGAGGAGCCCCGACGTCATCTGGTACGAAGTGATGATCGAGGATCCCAAGGTCTTCACGCGGCCATGGCGTATCGCCATGCCGATCTATCGCCGCGTGGAACCGAACATGCAGCTCCTCGAGTTCCGCTGCAACGAATTCGTTGAGGAGTTCATGTACGGAAATCTTCGCAAGCAGCAGTTGGTCAAGCACTGGGAAGGCGACACCATGACGATCGATATCACCCGCAAGGTGCCGCCGGGCGATCTCTTCTATCAGTGGTATGGTAGGTAAACATGGGCGGGCGCCAGATATCCGATCTGGATATCAAGCCGCCGCGGGCAAGGCGCCTGTCTTGGTTCTAGACGCGGCAGGGAGGCTATTATGCGAACGAAGCTTGCCATAACAGTCTGTGTTACGGGTCTCGCGATGGCGGGATGGACATCTTCGGCCTCGGCTCACCATGCGTTTGCGGCGGAATTCGACGCCAACAAGCCGGTGAATTTCAAAGGGACGATCACCAAGATGGAGTGGGTTAACCCCCACACCTGGTTGCACGTCGACGTGAAGAACTCCGACGGCACAGTTGTGAACTGGGCCGTCGAGGCTGGCACGCCGAACGTCCTGTTCCGGCGCGGATTCACCAAGGACTCCTTGACGCCCGGTACCGAGATCGTGATCGACGGCTACCAGTCGAAGGACGGGACCAATCGCGCCAACGGCCGCGATCTGACGTTCCCGGACGGACGCAAACTGTTCCTCGGCTCTTCCGGAACAGGTGCGCCTTACGAGCTGTCGCCTGCTGCTCCGAAGACGCAGTAATCAGAGCAACCGGGTTCGCGCTTTAGCTTCGGCGCTCACGTAGCAAGAGCGAAACTCGCGGCTGCCCTCGTCGTCGCCAGGCCGGTCCCCGCGATGACGACCCGGAGGGCAGGGCCCACATGATCGGGATGGCCGGGACAATCCCGGCCAGGACGAAAGTCTGCTGCGAGTTTCTACGTGCTGGCCGCGCCCGCGACCGTGCCTTGGCGGAATCGAAATGTCTCTTCTGGCTTTCTTCGAGCAGCTTGCAGAGCTACCGTGGAGCATCGAACTCCATGAATCGCAGTACGCTTATTCCATCGTCGAATCGATTCATGTATGGACGCTGTGCGTGTTCTTCGGCACCATAGCGATGGTGGATCTGCGCCTCCTGGGCTGGATCATGCCTGGAGTGCCGGCATCGGAATTCGCCAGGCGCATGCTGCCGTGGACCGTGGCCGGGTTCATCATCATGGTCATCACCGGCTCGCTCCTGGTCTTCGCCATACCGGTGAGAACCTATCAGAGCATTTTCTTCAGGGGTAAGATGGTTCTGCTCATTCTTGCCGGGCTGAACATCTGGCTGTTTCATTCGCGCGTTTATCCGAAGATTGCCGGTTGGGATACGGACCGCGTACCACCCAAAGCCGCCAGGGTTGCCGGCGCGCTGTCTCTGCTTCTTTGGACCTGCGTCGTCTTTTCGGGACGGATGATCGCTTATAACTGGTTCGATTGCGACCGGCAGCCGCAACCGGCTATCGTCAATTTTCTGGCGAGCTGCTTGCCAACGGATTCGGGGCACTGATGGATCTGCTGCCGTTCTTCCAGTGGTGCTACAACACGCCGGTTGGCGAAACGATACGCAATTCGAACTGGATGTTCGCCATCATCGAGGCCTTTCACCTCGCGGGCCTTGGGTTGTTGGGCGGAGCCGTGCTGATGTTGGACCTGCGCCTGCTGGGCGTGGGCCTGCGCAAACAGTCCGCGGCGCAGATCCTGGCCGCGACCCAGCCGTGGCTGCTTGGCAGCGTGGTCCTGTTGCTCGCCTCGGGCATTCCCCTGTTCCTCTCCGAAGCGATCAAGTGCCTATATAGTTTCGCGTTTTGGGTGAAGATGACCTCGCTGTTGCTGGCGCTCATTTTTACGTTCACGATTCTCCGCCGCGCGGCACAGGCGGACGCGACCTCCGAGGGACCGTTGTCGGGCCGGGCCGCGGCGGTCGTGTCGCTGGTGCTGTGGTTTGGCGTGGCGTGGGGCGGACGCTGGATCGGGTTTTCATAGCGGGCCGCAGGGCGGACTACTACTGCGTCACTCAACCATGACTAGTCACCTGGTACGGCCCGAGGCGGGTTAGGGTGCGCTAACCACTCCATCCGCCGAAGTGGTCCTTCACGCAAATGCCTGCAGACCGGTCTGGGCGCGACCCAGGATCAGCGCGTGGATGTCGTGCGTCCCCTCGTACGTGTTCACCGTCTCCAGGTTCGTCAGGTGCCGCATCACGTGGTACTCGATCTGGATGCCGTTGCCGCCGTGGATGTCCCGCGCCGTGCGAGCGATGTCGAGGGCCTTGCCGCTATTATTGCGCTTGACGAGCGACACCATTTCAGGCGTCGCGGTGCCCTGGTCGAACAAGCGGCCGACTTGGAGCGCGGCGTGAAGGCCAAGCGCGATCTCGGTCTGCATGTCGGCAAGTTTCTTCTGCACCAGTTGGGTGGCAGCGAGCGGGCGGCCAAACTGTTTGCGGTCGAGCGCGTACTGCCGGGCCCGATGCCAGCAATCTTCAGCCGCACCCATCACGCCCATGGCGATGCCGTAGCGTGCCCGGGTCAGACAGCCGAACGGCCCCTTGAGGCCCGACACATTGGGTAACAGGCTCGACTCCGGAACCACCACGCCGTCCATCACGACCTCGCCGGTGGTCGAGGTGCGCAACGAAAGCTTGCCGCCGATTTTGGGGGCCGACAGCCCTTTCATGCCCTTTTCCAGGACGAAGCCGCGGATCTCGTTACCGTGTGCCGCCGATTTGGCCCATATCACGAACACGTCGGCGAGCGGCGCGTTGGTGATCCACATCTTGGTGCCGGTCAACCGATAGCCGTCGGAAGTCTTCTCGGCCCGCGTCTTCATAGATGCCGGGTCAGAGCCGGCGTCGGGCTCGGTCAACCCGAAGCAGCCCACCCATTCGCCGCTGGCGAGCCTCGGCAAATATTTCTTGCGCTGAGTCTCGTCTCCATACGCGTAAATCGGATACATCGTGAGCGAGGACTGGACGCTCATCATCGAGCGAAATCCGGAATCGATGCGCTCGATCTCGCGTGCCACGAGGCCGTACGAAACGTAGCCCGCCTCCGCGCCCCCGTAAGATTGCGGGACGGTAACTCCCAAAAGCCCGAGCGCACCCATCTCGTTAAAGATCGCCCGATCGCTCTTCTCCTCCATGTAGGCGGCGATGACGCGCGGGAGCAATTTATCCTGCGCATATGAGCGCGCAGTGTCGCGGATCAGCCGCTCGTCCTCAGTGAGTTGGTCATCGAACCGCAAAGGATCATCCCAACGGAATACAGCCCGCGCCTCCCTGGAAACAGTGCTTGCAATCTTCGGCTCGACGGTGGTCATCCGCGGCTCCTGCAACTTCATCTCGCTCGCATTTATATGCTGCCCGGGATGCTGCCAAGGCAAGCGCCATGATCTTTTGCCGGACGGCAAAACTATAGCCAAAGCTATCTGCGAAGCGGTATTGTGTTCGCGACGGTAGGGCAAGGAATCTACAGAACCTGCATCGTCAAATGGCCTCAAAAAACGGGAGGAGACCCCATGACAAGCAAATTGCGCGTAACCGTACTGGCCGCCACGGCACTCGCCGCGCTCGGAACGGTCGCGAGCGCCCAGCAGGCCCCACAGGCGCCGAACATGACGTTCTTCGTGACTAGCGTCGGTTCCGGTAAAGGCGGCGATCTCGGCGGCCTCGCCGGCGCCGACGCCCATTGCCAGCAATTGGCAGCCACGGTGGGGGCGGGCGGCAAGACGTGGCGCGCTTACTTGAGCACCAATGCGGCGGCCCAGGGTGGCCCCGTAAACGCCCGTGACCGCATCGGCAAGGGCCCCTGGCAGAACGCCAAGGGCGTTGTCATCGCCAAGGACGTTGATGATCTGCACAGCGCGAGCAATAACCTCAACCAGCAGACCTCGCTCACCGAACGCGGCAACATGATCGCCGGTGTCGGCATGACGCCGAACTGGCATGACGCCATGACCGGCTCGCAGGCAGACGGCCGCGCATTCCCGGCGAACCTGAACCTGACCTGCAACAACTGGACGAGCAGCACCTTCGGCTCGACCATGCTTGGCCATATCGATCGCACGCCAAAGAATCCCCCCAACCTTGAGTCCTGGAATGCGGCCCACATGTCGCGCAGCTGCAGCCAGCCCGACCTGATCGCCACCGGCGGCAACGGCCTGTTCTACTGCTTCGCGGCGCAGTGAGCGCTTCGACGTTCCATTTCGCAGATGAATTTGATGGCGTAGGGCGGGTCCTTTAACCCGCCCTTTCCGACACAGTGGCGGGTTCCGCTGGAAGGGAATCCGCTTTGTGCAACATCAGGCGTAGTAATTGCACTCCTCGCACCCGCCAATTCGGAGTGGATCTCGATCGCCTCGACCTACATGTCGGCATCGTCGCGAGTTTGTGCCTGCGACCACCCCACCTGTCCTCCCCGCGAGTGGAGGAGGGTAGGGAGCAAAAACAGTCAAGGTGCCCGGGACAAGCCCGGCCACGACCCCAGGGGAGGCGTCCGTGCTTCAACCTGGCCGGAAGCCGCTCTGGAGCAGACTGCTGGCAAGGATCTGAGGTTCAGCCATGCGAGCTTCATCGTTCGGAAAGCTAGCGCTATCGGTGGCGTGGGTCGTAACGTTCGCGACCTTGATCCTTCTCGCCTACGTCCCGACCCGCGCTCAGGATCATGCCGCGCGCATTCTCTATTTCACGCATTCGGCCGGATATCGGCATGAAGTCATCCCGGTATCCCGGCAGATTTTGGAGCAGATCGGCGAAACCTCGCCGCGGTTCGAGGTCGTGACATCGGAGGATGTCGCGGTGTTCTCGTCGCAAAACTTGCGCCGGTACGGCGCCGTGATGTTCTTCACGACCGGCGAATTGCCGATGAACGATGCCCAAAGGCAGGCGCTGATCGAGTTCGTCCGCAATGGCGGCGGCTTTTTGGGCGTCCATTCAGCAACGGACACGTTTTATGAGTGGCTGGAATACGGCAAGCTCATCGGAGGCTATTTCGATCAGCATCCGTGGCACCAGGCCGTCCGGGTCGATGTTGCGGATCGGTCCGATCCGCTGGTCGCGTTCATTGGTCCGTCGATGACGCTCACCGACGAGATTTACCAGATCCGCGACTTCGACGTCGGCGGCTCCCACGTACTGCTGCGCCTCAACCCCGCCTCGGTCGATCTCACGCGCGAGAACGTGCACCAGCATCCCTACGGCTGGCCGCTGGCGTGGACTCGCGCCTACGGAAATGGCCGTGTGTTCTATACCGCCCTTGGCCACGAGGAGGCGGTGTGGCGGGACGCGCGCTATCAGGCAATGCTGCACAACGCCGTGCTCTGGGCAGCGGGCAAGTCGCCGTAGGGGGTAGTGGCGCGTGTGACTCGGATTGAACGAAGTGAAATCCGGTGCTTGCGCCGCGTCGCCGATGCGCCGAGAATATCCGAAACGCTAAAATCGCCCAGGGGAGCCCGATGCACGACATCACGAGCGATCATTGGCACGAACCGGAAGGCACCAGGAATGCCGGTTATGGCGCCTGGAAGCGGCCCAATACGCCGTATGACGATTACATGGAGGCGCAAGGGATTCCGATTTTCCGCGGCATCGGGGTGCGGCGCGTGCAGGACATGCCACTCAAGCGCTGGAACCGCATGGGCGGTAACGGCACCTTCATCCAGCTCTACGGCACTGAGGGCAAATGGGGCTGCTACGTAGTGGAGGTGCCGGGCGCCGGCGCGCTCAATCCCGAGCGCCACATGTACGAGGAGATCATGGTGGTGGTGGAGGGCCGCGGCACCACCGAGGTTTGGACCGACGACCAGAAGAAGCCGCACACGTTCGAATGGGGACGCGGCTCGATGTTCGCCATTCCGCTCAACTGCTGGCACCGCATCATCAATGCGGCCTCAAGCCCGGCGCTTATCCTGGTGGCGTCCACCGCCCCCAACGTGATGAATCTCTTTCGCGATCGCGACTGGATCTTTAATTGCCCTATGACTTTTCCGTCGCGGTTCGACGGCAGCGCGGATTTTTTCAAGCCCAAGGACGACATCGTTCCGGACCGGCTGCGCGGGCTGGCGTCGCGGCGCACCAATCTCGTTCCGGATATTTTCAACGCCGAGCTCTATCTGGATAATCGCCGCTCGCCCGGCTACAAGCGCGTGGAGCCTGACCTCGCCGGCAACGTGTTCTATGGCTTCGTGGGTGAGCATGTAACGGGCCGTTATTCCAAGGCGCACGCCCACGCCTCGGCTGCCGTCCTGGTCTGCATCAAAGGCAAGGGCTACACCTACACTTGGCCGCGATCGGTCGGCATGACGCCGTGGCGGGACGGCAAAGAAACGGAGGTCTTCCGTCAGGATTACGAGCCGGTTGGTCTCGTCACTGCGGCGCCCTACGGTGGCGACTGGTTCCACGCTCATTTCGGCATCGGCCGCGAGCCGCTGCGGCTCATCGGCTGGTATGGTCCCAACAACCATCGCAAGGACAAGGCCGGCGTTCCGGGCGAGAAAGACACCGACGAGGGCGCAATCGACGTCACCGAAGGCGGCACCGCTATTCCGTACTGGTTGGAGGACCCATTCCTGCGTAAGGAGTACGAGGAGACGCTGCGGAAAGAAGGCGTCGCCTCGCAAATGGAGGAGGCGCTGTACCGCGCTCCTGCGGCGGCGTGAGCCTGAAGCGGAGGGGCCATGGACGCGTTCCTCGCGTTTCTCGAAGGCAGCGATCTCAGCAGCTGGATTCGCGGCGACTCGATGCTGGCCTTCCCGACGATCATCACGCTGCACACGATCTGCATGGGATTCCTCGCCGGCGCGAGCGCGGCCATCGACCTGCGCATCCTCGGGGTGGCGCCCGGCATTCCGCTTTATTCGCTGCGGCCGTTCTATCCGTTGATGTGGCTGGCCTTCGCCGTCAACGCGGTGACTGGCGTGCTCATGGTGATCGGCTATCCGACCAAGCAACTCACAAACCCGTTATTCTACGTCAAGCTGTCCCTGGTCGCGGCGGGAGTCTGGCTCGTCTATCGCATTGGTACGGAGGTGTTAGGCGCGGCTGGGTCGGGGCGCAGCACGATAACGGCGCGCGCCAGATGGTTGGCCGCAGCATCGCTCGCCGGCTGGGTGGCGCTTATCGTTGCCGGCCGGTTGCTTGAGTACACGCACAGATGGGAGCTGCTCGGAATCCGCGCGCTCACCTAAGCGGGGAATTGCATCATGGATGAAATCGCCCCGTGGGAACAGTTTGTCCGCGGCACCGCTCTGCACCAATTCGTGTACCTGCATGAACCTTGGCTGTGGCCGACCTGCGAGATTCTCCATTATTTGGGGCTGTCCCTGCTGCTCGGCA
>Ga0070734_10001951_pt1 | contig 27311 bp, 24 predicted proteins | sample Coa_R1_8_FD_66444 | JGI IMG/M metagenome (GOLD analysis project Ga0070734, IMG submission 66444) | Surface soil microbial communities from Centralia Pennsylvania, which are recovering from an underground coalmine fire - Coalmine... | ecosystem: Environmental > Terrestrial > Soil > Unclassified ... | reverse complement strand
CCTTACTGCCCTCGCTTTTCATGGAATCGTGGGATACTTCGCGGACTCACTTGGCGCGTCCTACGTGAGGGCTCGGCACTTACGAACCGACCTTACGCTGTGGCGAACCGTCGACCCCTTCTGGCCGAATCAGGGTGCATTCGTGTACGTTCGACGACAGGCCGTTCTGAAGAAGGACGCATCCGGTATGGGTGGGCCGGGCGGCGCAGGCGCAGGGGCCGGTGCTGGAGTTGTCGTTGGATGCTCTCGGCCGCGAGGCGGGCCAAAGCCCCCGGCGGACGTCTTCTGCGACGGCCATTGCTGCGATGCTTGCCTCGCTCTTTGCGCCACTCCAGCATTTGAGGTGTGTTGGGAGTGCTACAATACCTGCGACACTGTGCATAGCCTCTACGACTTGCATACGGAGATCGACCGAGTTATGTCCATGAGAGGCGGTTGCACCCACCCTAACTCGCTGGCTGACTGTCTGCAATGCCCGAACAAGGGTCGTTACCTGACTTCCAATTGTAAGGATTGCATGAACGGACTCGCAGTGAACGACGATTATAGCGACTGCTGGTGCAAATGGATAGGAGAGCGGAACCCGTTTCCCCCTACAAAGCCGATCCCTCCACCTAAAGGTAATCCTTGCGCGGGGCTGTCCCCATTCTAGTCGATGCAAGTATTGACCATAGTAATTGGTATACTATCGTGCGCGCCCGCTGGGTTGGCCCGCCAGCGGCCGTCTTACGATAATCAGACGTTTGCCAAACGCCTGTCGGCAGCGGTGAGGGCTGGCGACACGGTTGAACTTGAGTCTTTAGTTCGTGACCGCCGGCGAGCCAATACCCTCGTCGGTTCGACCCCGATTCTAGTTATAGCGGCTTCAGCTAGACAGGTCAAATCGTGTGAATTCCTTCTTCAACGAGGTGCCGACCCAATGAGGCGCGGGCGCGATGGGATTAGCGCACTAGAGGCCGCGGTTGCTATGGATTCGTTGCAGGAGTGCAAGCTGTTCCGAAAATGGCCAAAGCTGATGAATGCTGTAGATGCCGGGGGTGTCGCACCGCTTTACCTTGCGAAATCATTGCCTGTCGTAAGGTTCTTGCTTTCGCATGGCGCAAATCCGACTGCGAGGGACCATGAGGGCATCCGGCCTCTTCATGTCTTCGCTGACCAGGGCCTGTCGGCTATCGTCGACTACCTCGTAAAGCATACGCGTCAAGATGTCAATACCAAGGATCGGTCCGGGAATACGCCGCTGATCTACGTGTGCCTGCACGCCAAGAACTCGAATTCACCGAAAACTGGTTCGGATCTCCAGGTGGCGAGGATATTGGTATCCGCAGGGGCCAATCCACATTTCCAAAATCGCAGTGGGGTGAGTGCTTGTAGCTTGGCGTTGCGTTCGCACTGGACCGAAATGACGTCGGTCCTTCACTGTGCGGACGGGCGCACTGGCTCGCCGGCACCGCCGCCGATCCGTCGGCGAAGGTAGCGGTTCTCTCTGCTCGAAAGAGCCAGCGCTGAGATTGTCATTCATTCCTAGCGGCCGGCACAAATATCGATTTTCTCGAAACGGACCGCTCCCTTCCCGCCATTTACTATTGGCGATCTGCGCCCGCCGCCCCTGGGCGACAAGGAGAGACACATGGTCACGACGTTCCTCTACGATTCCACAGCCTCGCCCGGCTCCGAACCGGCGCTTCAGGTTCGGCCGGGGGCTGAACCCCAGTATTTCGTGCCCGATTCGACCCACTCCGCCGCGGCGCCGCCGCAGGAAGACCCGCTCATCGTCTGGCTCGGCATCTATAACGGCGTCATCGACCACGCCACCTGCCGGCCGCAAAACAAGGACCAGTGGCGAGCCGCTTCGCGGATCACCCGCGAGATGCGCGGCCGAAGGGCGGACGAAGTGCAGCGGGAGCTATCGGCCGCGAGCCCTGACGCGTGCGAGGCGGAACGCCTCGTTCGCGACACGTTCCTCAGGGCTCTCCGCAGCCCGATCAATAGTTAAGGCGGCCGGCCCTAAGTGGGGGGGAACCGCTGCAAAGAGCCTTGCGCCGTACTCTGCCCCGTCTACCGGCGGCCGGCGCAGGCGCGCGCCTGCGCCGAGTCCCTGGCCGCGACCCGATCGGACCTCTCGACCCGGATCTATTTCGCCGTCGACGCGGACGACGACGCCGAATATGAGGGAAACCTCATCCGCGTGCCGCCCGGGCCGCGCGGCATGACCCACGCCACCAACGTCGCCGCCCTCCAACTCTGCGAGCGGTATGACCACCTCATGTGGGTGGGCTGCGATCACGCCTTCCGCACCCCGGGGTGGGACATACGCTTCCTCGACGCCATGGCCGAGCTGGGTGGCTGGGGCTTCGTATACGGCAACGACCTGCTGCAGGGCGAGAACGTGCCGACCGCCTGCATGATCAGCTCCAAGATCGTCGAGGTACTCGGCTGGATGTCGCCGCCCTGTCTGCGTCACCTCTACGTCGACAACGCGTGGCTCGAGCTCGGCCGGGGCATCGGGCGCATCCGATATCTGCAGGACGTGATCGTCGAGCACATGCACTTCAGCGTTGGCAAGTCCCCCCACGATGCGATGTACGCGGAGGTCAACTCGAATGAGGTCCACAGCGCCGACCGCGCCGCATTCGAGGAGTACCGCGCGGGCCGCATGGGGCCGGATATCGCAAGGCTCCGGGCGATCGCGGGCGCGTAAGAAAGGGCTAAGAATCGTCGCGGTCCTAGGACCATCCGGGAACAGAATCCGTCTCCTTCCGAGGGTGCGGATATCGCTTAAACGTGCAAGTAACCTCGCTTAAACATAGACAAATCATGCGCACGGATTTTAATTGCTAAGGTTACGAAACACCGGGAACTCTTATGTTTCTCTTATCGATCTAGAGGCATAGAGGTGAAGTTTCATGAAGCGCGCAGTCAGCTACGTTTTGAACGTCGACGACACCTACCTCGCGGCCTCGGTGGCCGCGGCGACCCATTTTGGCCCCGCGACCTGTTTTGTCAGTAACCGCGCCTGGAACGGCTCGGACGGCCCGTGGGAGCGCGTCGTAAAGGTTGCCGAGGCGGCCGGCGCCGAAGTGATCACCGGCGATTGGCCAGAGGAGGCTCTCCACCGAAAGGCGGCCTTGGCGGAAATGAAGCGCCGGGGCATTGATTACCTGTTGATCCCGGATGGCGACGAGGTGCCACAAGCCAAGCTCATCGAAAACCTGATCCGCATCGCCGAGGCCGACCTGGCCGACGTCGTCAACGTTGCAATGGACACTTTCTGGCAAGACGTCTGCCACGTCATTCGCCCGCGCGAGGCGTTGACCCCCGCGCTGATGGTGAAGCCCCGGACTTGCGAGCAGGTTCATATCCGCGACTATTCGGGCCCGAGACGCCTTGTGTTGGAAGCCGCCTACGGCTTGCTTTTGCATATTTCTTACGGCTTGCCAGACGAACGGATCAGGCGCAAGCTTCAAACCTGGGGCCACCGCACCGAGGTGCTCGACGATTGGTATCGGCGGGTGTGGCTCGGTTGGCGCGAGAACAAACTCATGCGGAACCTGCACCCGACAGCGCCCCAAGCCTACGGCTTCGTGGAGCACATCTCGTGTCCGCCCGAGCTCGACGAGATCGCACCGCCGCCGGAGCCTGCGGTGGAACCCGAGGGCAGGTGGCCCACCGTCTCGGTCGTCATTCCCGTTCACGGCGGGGTCGAGGATCTGCGGATCTGCCTCGACAGCCTCGCCAAGTGCCGGGACCTGCTCCACGAGGTCGTCGTGGTGGACAACGACTCGCCCGATGATTCTGCCGCGCTCGCCGCCGGCTACGAGTTCGTCACCCTCATCCGCTGCAACGCGAACGAGGGCTTCGGCAAGGCGAGCAACCTCGGCATACGCCACAGCACCGGCGAGGTCGTCGTATGCCTCAACAGCGATACCGCGGTACCGCGTGCCGGCCTTATCAGGCTCGTCCAGTCGCTGATGTCCTCCGGCTCGGTCGGGGCGGCGGGGCCGTTCACCAACCAGGCCGGGTATCACCAGCCGACGGCCCCGACCTACACCGAGCTCGCGAACCTCGACCTCTTCGCCGAGGATTTCGCGCGGCGCAGCGCTTCGGACGTGCCCGTCGAGATGCTCGTGGGCTTTTGCCTGGCCGTTCGACGATCCGCCCTCGACGAGGTCGGCCTTTTCGACGAGCAGTTCGGTATTGGACTGTACGAAGACACTGAGCTGATGTACCGTCTGCAGCGTGCGGGTTACAAGCTGTTGCTCTCGGCCCGCGCCTACGTGCACCATAAGGGATCGGCCACGCTCAACGCGGTCGTGTCAGAGCCGAATCGGCTGCTGGACGCGAACCAGGCGAAGTACATCGCGAAGTGGAAGCTCGACTTGGAGACCGGCTTTGCATCCCACCTAGCCGGCTTCGATCCTGCCCCCATCGTGTTTGCGCCCGAGCGGAAGCCCGAGGTGATTATCGAGCGCTTGAAGGGCAAGGCCCGTCGCGCCCGAATCAGCCTGTGTATCATCGCCCGGGACGAGGAGCGATGCATTCGTGCGTGCCTGGAGAGCGCGATGCTGGTCGCCTTCGAGACCATCGTCGTCGACACCGGCTCGACCGACCGCACCGCCGACATCGCCCGCGAGATGGGGGCCAGGGTTGTTTCCTTCCCCTGGACGGACAGCTTCGCCGACGCCCGCAACGAGTCGATGCGGCACGCCACCGGCGATTACATCTTCTGGGTCGATTGTGACGACACGCTCTCGCTCGCTTCGGCCGAGCTGATCCTGGACGCCGCCCTCGCCGCCGAGGCGGAGGCGTTCGTGATCCCGGTGCAGTTCGTCGAGAACGGCCAAGCCAGGGGAACGAGCGTCGACCACGTTAAGCTCTTCCGAAACTTCCCCGGGCTCAAGTGGTCGCGCCGGATTCACGAGCAGATCCTCCATGAGTTCAGCGCGCGCGGCATCACGCCGGCTCGGCTTAAGGACGCCGCCGTACTGCACACCCACTACGACTCGACACCCGAGGGGCAGGCGCGCAAACTGGCGCGAGACCGCCGCCTGCTGAATCTCCAGTTTGCGGAGGACCCTAAGGACCCCTTCACGATTTTCTGTATGGGAATGACGGAACATCACGCCAAGGTGTACGCGGCGGCGATCGATTGGCTCACGAAGGCGCTCGAGGTTTCCACGCCGCAGATGACCCACGCCCGCAAGATCTATGCGATCCTCGCGATGAGCCTCCGCGAATCGGGCCGGCCCGACGCGGCCCTGGAGGCGCTGGGCCAGGGCCTGGAGCACTTTCCGGACGACCCCGAGCTCCACTTCCACGCCGCCCTGATCCACCAGGACGCCGGCCGGCTCCAGGAGGCCGTCGACCATCTGCGGTCGTACGGCGAGGACGTCTCGGACCACTTTTCGAGCCTGGACACCGGGATCCTCACCTACAAGCGCTGGGCGCTCCTCGGCGACCTCTACACCGCGCTCGGAAATTACGATGAGGCCCGAAAGTGGTACGGCGAGTGCATGCGGCGCGAATCCTGGTTCGCGAACGCGCCGATCGGCCTGTTCGACGCTGCCCTCAAGTTCGGCGACCTCGCCCGCGCCGCCGAGCTTTTGGAGACCCTGGTCCACAGCTTCGGGCCGTGCACCGATTGGGCGGTCCGGCTGTGCCGCTACGCCGAGCGCGTCGGGGGAACGCAGAATGTGCTGCCGTACCTGGAGTCGCAGCTGTCGCGCTTCGCCCTCGCCGAGGAGCCGCGGCTGACCTATGCGCGGGTGTTGCTCGACTTCGGCCGCAAGGCGGAGGCCGCCACCCAGTTCGAGATCCTCGAGCGGTCGTTTCCTCCCCTTTCTGCCGTCGACGCCCCGCGCGTCGCGGATGCGGTGACGGCGCCTCGCCCCAAGCCCAAGCGCAAACTCGGCGAACTCCCGATCCCGGTCCAGAAGCCGAAGTCGCGCCACCGGAAGACGCTAAAGGACCTCGCCGTACCCCCGCCCGAGCGGCCGAACGAGCAGCCCCCGGCGACCGGATAAGGTCTCCTCTGACATTCCGTGCGCATTTTTTCGAAACCGAACGGGGGTCTCGTGGCATTCATATACTGAGGGTCGCCGTAACGATTCTGGAGAGCCCTGATGCACGAACCCGGTGAGGCCAGTCCGAAACAAGCTCAGAATGAGATTCGCTTCGTGTCCTGTGTGAACTGGCCCGAGGATGCCCGCGAGGCGCAGTTTGTCCGACCTCGGGTGAACGTAGCGCTCGAGGTTCGGGCCATGCTCGCGGGCTCCGGGCCAGCGTCGAGGCCGTACCAGCCCGGATCGGACGTGGCTTACTTCTGGGCGAACCGCATGGCCGACGGCGAGGGCATCATCGAATTCGACCCGCAAGGCAAGATCGTCGCGGCCGCGTTCCCGCCAAGCGGGGAGGGCTAGTAGCGGTGGCGTCCAGCGTTACGTACACGACCATTAACGGCCAGATCGTCCACGAAGTTAGATCCGGCGTCGAGGCGTTCTACGTTCCGGATCCGCTAGGAAACACAGCGGCGCTAGCCGACACGAGCGGCGGCGCCACGGACACCTGGACATATTGGCCATACGGCGAGACTCTAAGCCACGGCGGCTCTTCGACGACCCCGCTTGCTTACTTGGGCACCCTCGGTTACTTCGAGGATGTGTCCGGCCGCCTCTACGTTAGGGAGCGCTCGTTCCGAGCTGGCCTTTCGATTTGGTTGGTCGCGGCGCATCAATTTGCTCTCCTCGCCGGGGAGGCTTCCTACACTTATGGCTTCTCGATGCCCACGACAATGACGGACTTTACCGGGCTGTTCCCCTGCGGTGGAGTTCAGACCGAGTGTTCAACATATCCAGGGGGGCCTTGCGCCTATGCGAAGAGCAAACAGAAAGGGCTGGGCCTAAGTCGCGTGATCTGCTGCGACGGTGTGAAGTACCCATGCGACTTCGGTGAACTTCCAGGCAATCCGCCTGGATTCCACTCGTGTACGATAAAGCATGAAAAGGAGCATCTGTGGGAGGTCTCGTGCGATAGAAGCGGGTACTACGAACCCGACTTCGACGACCCGAGCAGGTCAGACTACTTTGAATGCATAGCGACAGCAGTCGAGTGGATCTGCCTCCTAGGGACTCGAAAAAGTGATTGTAAAGGAAAGAGTGCTGCCAAGTGCCTAAAGGACTACCACGAGGCCTTCTGCCACCTTTGCGACTACCTGGCTGAACACAACTGCGTGCCCAGATACCCAAATTGCAAGTATTGCGTGAAGGGCAAGAAGTGACTCTCCCGAGCGCTTCTATCGCCAGGTGTGCGCGGCTCTCAGGTTGCCTCATCGCGACCATGCTTAAGTTCACATGCGCATTCAGTTTGCGACCGGATTCATCGGCCGCCGAACTCGTCGCAGCGTACGGGCGGCTTCCTGTCAATGCGGTCGTCAGGGTCAGGAAAGCGACTGGTCGCGATGGCTTGAGCGAACTTATACTTACGCCAAGGGACTCACGCAAGTGGTCGCTGACGGCGACAACTCGGCATAATAAGGTTGCCGTGCGGGTTTCGGGAGTTTCGTCGCGTTGGAACAGCCCCGTTAGCTCCTTTCGCATAGCCATCGGCGCGTTGAAAAAGAACGATCTCTTACAGTTTCCGTTGGAGATCAAGACAATGCGTAGCGGCTCTTCGTGGGCATTCGGCTTTAGCTACGTTCCAGCGCGTCCCGGCGGATTCTGCATTGTCAGAGTCTCCGAGGATGGACGACTCGTGCGAGTCGTCCGGGGCAAGTAGACTCGGGCCAACCGTGCGCCCGGGCAAGGATCGCAATGAGGGTTCAGGCTTGGCGTGGTGCTATTGGCATTCGCGCTCTACACTGCTACACTACGCCGACGTTCGCGGCGCCGAAGTCCGGAAACACGCTCCCCAGCTCCCGGTTCCCCATCCGCTTCGCCAGCACCTCCGACAAGACCGAGCGGTAGTCGGTGGTCACCGCGAGATCGCCCGGCCCGTCGAGCCGGCTCTCGGAGAGCCCCGGCCACCGGCCGTACACCTTGCCGCCCTTCGTCCCGCCGCCGAGCACCGTCATCACGCTGCCATGGCCGTGGTCGGTGCCGCCGCTGCTGTTCTCGTACGCCCGGCGCCCGAACTCCGTCTGCAGCACCACCGTGACCGAGCCAAGCTCCGGCCCCAGGTCGGTCGCGAACGCGGCCAGGCTCTTGCCCACGTCGTCGAGCTGGTTGGTCAGAATCCCGCTCGTCGAGCCCTGAATGAAGTGGGTGTCCCAACCGCCGCGATCCAGGACCGCGACTTCCAGGCCCACGTCGGCCCGGATCAGGAAGGCGACCTGACGCAACGCCAGCCCCAGATCGCTCTTGGGGTACGCCGCCCCGTGGCTCGCCCGGTACGCCGCCGGGTTCAGCCGGTTCAACGTTTTGAGCACTTCCAGCGTCTCCCGCCCCGCCGTGGTCAGCACGTCCTTCCCCTCGCCGTACAGCTCCTCCAGCCCTTGCTGGAACAGCGGCTCCTGGGTCGGATCGAGGTTCAACTTGAACTCATCGAGCGATTCCATCGCGAGCGCCTCCGTCGCGCCGCTGAGCGACGTGGGCAGGGTGCCGCTCAGCGCGACCGCCCGCAGCGGCGTCTCCTTCCGGGCGGGCGTCGCGAGTAAGTGGCGCGAGAGCCAGCCCGAGGCCGAACGCTCGCCGTTCCGGTGCAAACCGCGCTCCATCGCCTCCATCGCCTCGAAGTGCGAGTGGGAGGGGTCGCCGGAGCCGACGGCGTGGACGAACGCGAGCCTGCCGTCCCGATAGAAGGGCAAGAGAGGGGCTAGCGCCGGATTGAGCCCGAAGAAGCCGTCCAGGTCGAGAAGCCTTTCCCCCGGCTTTCCGCCTGCCGCGCCCGGCCGAGGGATCGCCAACGACGGGCGCAGCTTGTAGTACGCGTCTTCGCCGTATGGGGTCACGACGTTCAGCCCGTCCATGCCGCCCCGCAGGAAGATGCTCACCAGCACGTCCCGGCGGCCGGGTACGCCCTTCGGCGCGACCGCGAGTTGGGCAAGGGCTCGGGAGCCGGCCAGCCAGCCCACCGCGCCCACCGCGGCGCCGGTCAGCACGCCGCGCCGGCTGAAGGTGGGTGCGACGCGCGGCTTGGCGACGGGCGCCGCGCTATGGCCGTGGCCGTCGCAGCTCCACCAATCGGTTCGGGGTGATTTGGGCATGGCTACCTCAGTTGAAAGTCCGGCGAGGCCAGGCAAAGCGCGGCGACCTCGGCGGGCGTGCGGGCCCGCAGCATCGGCGCGGCAGGGGGTTCGTTGCGGTTCAGCAGCACCGCATTCAGGGCGCGATCGGCGTTGGGGGCGGCGCTTCGCTTGACGAGCTCGTCGAGGTCGATCGACGTCCCGCCGATCCTGTCGTGGGCAAGCGCGAGCGCAAAGTTCCAGCGAGCCAGCAGCGACCCGGTCCACGCGGCGGCCCGGTCCGGATAGCCGTCCGGCATCGGCCACTCGTATTGGGTCTGGCTCATCTTCTTGAGGTGCTCCTGAACGCCCGGCCCGCAATCCGAGTCGGCGCCGGTGGCGCGCAGGGCGCTCACGATAAAGTCGAACGGCCGCTTCGCGACGGCCGGGCCCTCGAGCAGCTCGGGCGAAAGGAACAGCGGCCGGACCACCGCCTTGATGTCCCCTCCGGTTCGGGTGAAGGTAGCCGCGAGATCGCGCTTCATGGGATGGTTGGCGTCGCCGAGGAAGTGCCGGCACAGCTTTCCGCAGATGAAGTCCGCCGTCGCCGGATGGTTGGCGACAATCTTCAGGACCGTCTCCGCGTCCTCCTGCCCTCCGCCCGCCGGAATCCTTTGTCCCAGGACCAGCTTTTCGCCCTTGTCGTGCTTGTCGGGGTCGAACCGGAACGCGCCCTTGTGGCGGAACATCCGATCCTCGATCGTCCAGCCGGTGAAGCAGCGCGCCACCTCCTGAACATCCCTCTGCGTGTAACCCCCGTGAACGCCGAGGGTGTGAAGCTCCATCAGCTCGCGGGCGTAGTTCTCGTTGGCCACTCCGCGCACGTTGGCCTGGTTGTCCAGGTACGCGAGCATGATCGGGCTGTGAGCGACGGCGTTGAGGAGGTCGGGGAATTTGCCGAGCGTGTGCTTTCGGATGGTTTCGGTTTCGTACTTTCCGAGGCCGAAGGCGGCGAGCTCCTTGTTCTCGTAAACGTTGAAGTGGTCGGCCCAAAGATTGGCCATCCGCTCCTTGAGCTGCCACTTGCCGTACGCGGCCCGGAGAAGCGCGGCCTGGTTGAGCTGGCGCACCACGTCCTCGCGGTGGAGGTCGAGGAGGTCCATCTGCTCCTCCTGCCAGACGTCCAGCCGCGACAACTGGACGTTTAGCCGCGGAGACTCGGAGTCGTCCGGCGCGAGTTGCGCGTCGACCCAGGCTTCGAGGCCCTGGGCCTTGACCGCGGCCACGTCGCCGGGACGGGGACCGTATCCCGCCCGGTTGAGCAGGCGCGCGGCGGGGTGAACATCCCCCGCGGGAAGGGCGACGGACTTGGGCAGCTCGTTCCCCGGCAGACGCCGGGCGAGCTGGTTGCAGCCGGCGGCGGCGCCCGCGACGCCGGCTAACGCGAGAAAGCCGCGCCGAGACGTTTTCATGTTTAGGGTAGGAAGCCGTTCGTGGCGGCTTCGGGCGCTCTCAGCGTGCGGACCCCCGCGCCAAGCCCGACGAAAAAGAGTGCCGGGGCAAGGAGGAACCACCCCAGCAGGGGGGTCAGGCAAGGCACCACCACGAGTGCTGCGCCACGGCTGAGGGCGCCAAACGGGGTGACGCCGGGATCCAGCGCACGAATACGTTGCGCGGCGATCAGGGCGACGCCGGCCCCGCCTACGGCGGCGAGCGCCATCACGGTGAGCAGCACCATCATTCCAAGCAGCCGGGCGCCTGGAATAGGGTTCGGAATCAAAGCGACGCAGACCGGAGTGGCAACGAGCGCCACCGCAAAGCCGATCAAGCCATGCTTCCAGGGGCTCTCGGTGATGGCGTCGGCAGCCTGGTTGGAACGCCGGACGAAGAGTAAAGCGACGGCAACATAAAGGGCCCAAGCCGAACCGCAAAGGGCTCCGATTCCGCCGACCCAAGCAAGAACGTCTCCAATAGTCATGACATCTCCTGGCGGACACCCGCCAGCGAACTACACGCGGGGGATAGGGGCGGGAGTTCCCGCGATCCGTGCCACCCCTGGGAGCGCGGACGTCCTCGTCCGCGTCCGGACTGGGCGCGCGGACGTCCTCGTCCGCGTCTGGGGGCGCGGGTGCCTTCCCCCGCGTCCGCACACGTAGTCGACGCCCTGCGCGTCGTCGGGAATGCGTTTGGCGGCCGCACGATGCCGAAAGCGACGCGGACGAGGACGTCCGCGCTCCCAGTCCGGACGACGCACAGGGCGTCGACTACGCGGGTCACGGGTCGCTGACCCGTGGCACGTCTCCGATCAACGTTCCCTGATCCCCTCACGAATCACGACTCACGAGACCACCGGCTGAAGCCGGTGCCACACGTCCGCGCTCCCAAGCCGTGTCACGATTTATTGCGGATGTGGAGAAGGTCCCCGTCCCGGACGACGTACTCCTTCCCTTCCAGACTCATCTTTCCGGCCGAATAGGCCGCATCGAGGGAGCCCGAGGCGTCGTAGTCGCCGTAATGGACCACCTCGGCGCGGATGAAGCCCTTGGCGATGTCGTTGTGGATGGTCGCCGCCGCCTTGAGCGCGTTGGCGCCTTTGCGGAGCGGCCAGGCCCGTGTCTCGTTTTCGCCCGCCGTGAAGAAGGTGATGAGGCCGAGCGCGGAGTAGACGGCTTGAATCACCTTCTCACTGGCCGGGCGACCGAGGCCGAGCGACTCGAGGAACTCCGGCTGATCTTCCGCATCAAGCTGAGTCACTTCCTCCTCGATCGACGCGCACACCGCGAACGCCGGCGTGCCGGCGCCGGCAAGTGCCTCGATTCGCCCGGCCATGTCAGGCGCCGGCGAGGCGATTCGATCCTCATTCACGTTGAAGGCGACCACCATCGGCTTGGAGCTCAGGAACTGGTAGTTGCGGACGATCCCCTGCTCATCTTCGGTCAGCTCGAGCGAGCGGATCGGGGTCCCCGCTTCGAGCTCCGGTTTGAGGCGTGTGAAGAGAGCGTTCTCGAGGTAGTCGGGCGAACCGGGCGCCTTCGCGGTCAGCGACTTCTTGAGCCGTTCGAGGCGGTTCTCGACGATCTGAAGATCAGAGAGGACCAACTCGACGTCGACGTTCTCCTGATCCTTGAGCGGCGCGACGTCCCGAAAGTAGGGCACGGTCGGGGACTCGAACGCGCGGACGACATGGAGAAGGAGGTCCGCCTTCTTCGCCTCGTCGAGAAGCCGTTGCGAAAACGCCCGACCGCTCCCCGAGATTGGCTCGAGACTGTCGTCGAGCATGACGGTCGCCGGCGTGATCTTTTTCGGTTGAACCTGCTTGACAATGCGGTCGAATCGCTCGTCAGGCACAGGCACGGCGGTTATGTCGCCCTTGGCGAGACCGCGCGACGCCGCGCGGTAGAGGCTCGTTCGCCCGCTCTGCCCGTATCCTATCAGTGCGACTCTCATGGCTGGTTCGTGGTTCTGGCCGAGTCGAAATCGACCGCGATTCGCCTGGGCCCCAACTGGTTCGGGAGAACCCAAAACGCGTAGATCGAGGCCAGCAAAAGCAGCACCAAGAGCCAGGTGACGCGCCTGGATCTGCGCCGGGTCGCACGTGTCGACGGCTTGGCCACGGAGAGGCAGTATGGCACGGGGTCTGAAGCCCCATGGGTAAATTCAGCCGGATGTCACTCGACGCGGTCGCTTTTCGGCCGCTACGAAAAGGGTTGGAGTTCCTCGGCGAGCTTTGGATCCTGTTGTGGGACGCCATCCGACGACTTCCGACACCGCCGTTCGAGTGGCGAGAGACGGTGGGCCAGATGGCGTTCATCGGGGTTGCGTCGCTGCCGATCGTCACCCTCACGAGTTTCTTCTCCGGCTCGGTGATTGCGTTGTATCTGACCGAGTTTCTGCACCGGTACGGGGCCACAGGCTTCATCGGGGGCACGGTCGGGCTGACCGTCACCCGCGAGATGGGTCCGGTTCTCGCCGGCATCACGGTGGCTGCCCGTTGCGGTTCTTCGATGGCCTCCCAGATTGGTTCGATGGCGGTCACCGAGCAGATCGACGCCCTCAAGATGCTTTCCGTGCACCCGACCAAGTTTCTCGTCGTGCCGAGGCTGGTCGCCTCGGTGACGATGCTGCCGATTCTCGGTCTGGCAAGCGTCTATGCGGCCTCGATAGGGGGCTACATCATCACCCAGCAGCGCGGGGTCGCCGGCGCCATCTTTCTTGACTCCTATAAGCAGTACACGGGCCTCCCCGATCTTTGGAGCGGCTTGGTCAAGACGCCGGTCTTCGGCATGATCATCGCCCTTGTCGCCTGCCAGCAGGGGTTGCGGACCAAGAGCGGGGCGGTCGGCGTTGGACGGGCGACCACAAACGCGGTGGTTATCGGGATCGTTCTGGTCTACCTGGCCGACTTCGTCATCGCGTCCCTCCAGTATTAGGCCGAGCGGGTAAACACCACAGACGCTTCAGGAGAACTCGCTTGGCCCGCTTTGAGATCGACCTCGACCACCTCGTCACCACGCTCACGGACCTACTGCAAACTCCCAGTCCGACCGGAGATACCGACTACGCGGTGGCCCTGGTGGAAGGCGAGCTCTCCGCGCTCGGCGCAAAGTGCCGGCGGACGCCGAAGGGCGCTTTGATCGCCGAGCTCGACGGTCTTGCTTCGGATGCCCCAAGGGCGTTGACGGCGCACGTGGATACGCTCGGGGCCATGGTCGCGGAGGTCAAGTCGAACGGCCGGCTTCGGTTGACCGCTCTTAACGGGCTCGTGTGGCCGACGGTCGAGAGCGAGGGCGTGAACGTGGCCACCGCCTCCGGGAGGCAGGTTCGGGGGTCGCTCGTGTTCGCCAACGGTGCGGCTCACGTGAACCGCGAGGTCCACACCGCCAAGCGGGATGCGACCACGCTCGAGGTTAGGTTGGATGAGCGGACGAGCTCCGCGGAGGAGACGCGGCTGCTCGGGGTGGAAGTTGGCGACTTCGTCTACTTCGACCCCCGCGTGGAAGTGAGCCCGGCCGGGTTCGTCCGCTCCCGGTTCCTCGACGATAAGGCTTGCGTGGCCTGCGTCATCGCCGCGGTGAAGGCGATCCGCGCGGCGGACATCACCCCGGCGCAGCGCACGTCAATCCTGATCTCAAACTTCGAGGAGGTCGGCCACGGCGGGGTGGACGGGATTCCCTCCGATGTTCAAGAGCTGGTCGTGCTGGACATGGCCTGCATCGGCAAAGGGCTCCGGGGCGACGAGTTTCACTGCACGGTGTGCGTTGCCGATAGCGGAGGCCCTTACCACCGTGGCCTCACCGACAAGCTCCGCGGGATTGCGGACAGGCGGGGGATCGACCTTCGGTCGGACGTGTATCCGCACTACCAGAGCGACGGTACAGCCTACTGGCGCGCCGGGGGCACCGGGCAGGTTGCGCTCATCGGCCCGGGCGTCGATACCAGCCACGGCTATGAGCGAACCCACCAGGATGCGCTGCTGGACACCGCCGCCCTGGTGGCCGAATATTTGGTGGAAGCCTAGAACCCAGAAACCTGGCAACCCGGAACCCTAGAAACCTGGGGTTCCCTGGTACCCTATTGCCCGGCTTTTAATGAGGATTTTCACTTCGGAGAGCGTCAGCGAAGGGCACCCGGACAAGCTGGCCGATCAGATTTCAGATGCGTTGTTGGACGCCTTTCTCGAGCACGACAAAGGCTCGCGAGTCGCGATCGAGACCCTTCTGACCCGCGGCGTCGCCGTGGTCGCGGGGGAGGTGACCACCGAGGCGTACGTCGACGTGGCGCAAACCGTGCGCCAAACCGTGACCGACGCGGGTTACACCCACACGGACCTCGGATTTGACGGTAATACGTGCGGCGTGCTCGTCGCGATTCAGGGGCAATCGCCCGACATCGCGATGGGCGTGGACACCGGTGGCGCGGGCGACCAAGGGATGATGTTCGGCCTTGCGACGAAGGAGACGCCGGAACTCATGCCCCTCCCGATTGCAATCGCCCACGCTCTCACTCGACGTGCGACCGCCACGCGGCGAAAGCATCCGGACCTCGGACTACGCCCCGACGTAAAGAGCCAAGTATCGGTGGTTTACGACGACAAGGGGCCGAAAGAAATCGACACGATCGTCGTTTCCGCCCAGCACTCGCCACACCTGAGTCAGGAGGGAATCGAGGAGATCGTGCGGTCGAGGGTCATCAACCCGATTCTCGAAGAGTACAGCGAATACGTTCATGGCAAGATCACGTACCACATCAATCCGACCGGCTCGTTTGTGATCGGCGGCCCGCAGGGCGACACCGGCGTGACCGGTCGAAAGATCATCGTCGACACGTACGGCGGATTGTGCCCACACGGCGGCGGGGCCTTCAGCGGAAAGGACCCGACCAAGGTGGACCGGTCCGCGGCGTACATGGCGCGCTACGTCGCGAAGAACATCGTCACCGCGGGCCTCGCCGAAAAGGCGATGATCCAGTTTGCGTATGCGATCGGAGTTCCGCAGCCGGTGGCGATCGATATCGAAACGTACGGGACGCACAGCATCGATCCTAAACAAATCGAGGCGCGCGTGCGCAAAGCGTACGATCTTTCGCCGTCGGGGATCATCAAGCACCTCGGGCTGTTGAACATGAAATTCCTGCCGACAGCCAAGAACGGGCACTTTGGGAACCCCGAGTTTCCTTGGGAGCACACCGGGGACGCGGCTGTGCTCGCTTCTTAGGTTCTATGGATCACGACGACGCGATGGTCGGGCGGCTTATCAGCCGGCGGGAAGCGCTTGCCGCAGCCGCGCGAGCCGGGCTCGTGTTGGCTTCCGCCGCGCCTCTCGCCGCGATAAGCTCCGGCGCGCAGGGCGATACGCGAACGGTCCACCTGGTCGCGACTCCGCACCTCACCGAGGGGCCGTTCTTTGTCGACGAGAAGCTCAACCGGAGCGATCTGACCACCGGTACTAACCGGCCGTCGGTGGTGAACGGCCTACCGCTGCTCCTCGCGCTAACCATCTACCGGCAGGAGCGTTCCGGGCCGGTTCAGCTCAAAGATGCGCACGTCGACGTATGGCACGCGGACGTGAACGGCGTGTACTCGGATGAGGCCAACCCGATGAACCACGAGAATACGGCCCACCAGAACTGGTTGCGCGGCTACCAGGTCACCGATGCCATCGGTCGGGTCCAGTTCAAAACGATCTTCCCGGGGTGGTATCCGGGACGTTCGCCTCACATCCACTTTAAGGTTCGCAGCTATTCGGCCGCCGAGAAGGTCACCGCCGAGTTCACCTCGCAGCTCTTCTTCAAGGATGCCGACGCGCGGCGGATCTATGCCGCGGAGCCCTACGGCTCTCGAGGCGGGCACGAGACGACCAATGCCTATGACGGCGTTTACAACGAGTTCCAGGTCGACGGCAGGCCGGCGGGTCAATCGATGCTGCTCGACCTCGAGAAGCGCTTGTCCGGATACCAGGCCCACTTCTCCGTGCTTCTCACGGCCCCGTAGCCGCTGAAGCCGTTCCCCGGCTACACGACCGTCTTACGCGAAAGCTCTTCCCCTCGGTTCGAGCCGATGGGCTTGACCGACGCGACATTCTCCGGCGGGTAATCGAGGAGTTGGAGCCAGTCTTCCTGGGTATCCGACTTCGGAAAGATTTCGTTCTCCTTGAACTCTTGCTTCGCCGCCTCGATCAGATCGTCCAAGCTGACGCCGGTCTCCGTGCCCGGCGCGGCGATCGAGCGTTTGATCGCGCTGTCCTTCGCCCGGTCGACGATGCTCTTGAGGAGGGCGCCGGAAACGAGGTCTCGGTAGTAGAGGGTATCGCTCGAGCCGCTTCGTAGGAAGACGCGGAGAAACTCCGCGTCCTTGGCCTTGCGCCAAATGAACTCGGTCGTTGCTTCGACCAACTCCTTGCGGGCACAGTCGATTTCCCCTGCATTTCGTTTGACGACGACCGGATCGAGGGGAATCTGATCGTGAAGGTAGATGCCGAGAATCTGCTGGGTGGCTGCCTTGTCGGGGCGCGACACCTTCACTTTACGGTCGATTCGCTCCGGCCGGAGCACCGCCGGGTCGATGAAGTCCGGACGGTTGGACGTGAGCATGAGGACCACGTTTTCGAGCGATTGCAGTCCGTCGAGCTCGGCGCAGAACTGTGGAACGACCGTGTTCGAGATATTCAGGTAGCGGCCCGACGAACGCGTGCGAAGCACCGACTCGGCCTCGTCCATGAAGATGAACACGAGCCGGCCCTCCTTGGCTTTCTCGCGCGCGGTCCGAAAGATTTCGCGGACCATGCGCTCGGTTTCGCCGAGCCACATGTTCAGGATCTTCGGGCCGGAAATCGCCATGAAGTACTCCTTCACCTCATGGCCCACGCGCTTGGAATACTCCTGCGTGAGGTTGTAAGCGGTGGCTTTGCCGATCAAGGTCTTGCCGCAACCGGGAGGACCGTACAGGAGGAGTCCCTTGATCGGCTTCTTGTCGTATTTCGCGAAGATCTCGGGATAGAGCAGCGGCTGCTCGATGGTCTCGCGGATGAGGCGGATGGCGTCGTTCTGCCCTCCAACCTTTTCCCATGGGAGCTCGGGAACGTTCTCCATGAAGTAATCCCGTGTTTCGCTCTTGGTGTTGTGCTCCAAGGCGATGCGTCCGCTCGGATCCAGCCGGACCTCGTCGCCCGCGCGGATTGTTACGTCGATCAGGTCGGCGCCCCGCAACACCAGCCGGCCCTCAGAACCCGGGGTCTCTGAGCCGACGCGGAGGCGCCCGTCGGCCAGCGCCTCGGATACCTTGAGAAGCGCGCCATTCTGGCTTGCCGGCATCAAGCCGACCACGGCATAGGCATCGTTGACCCGCACCCGAGCGCCCACCGTCAATTTGTCGGAGAGGACGTTGGGGTCGACCTGGGCAACGAACTCGGTGTCGCCCAAGGCGATCATGGCAAGGCGATCGGCGCCTTCATCCTCCTGCGGCGCCCAGCCGAGGAAGACCGCCAACCGGTTTGCGGGCGCCGTGAGTTTGTCGTAGGCGTCTTCGTACTCGGCCAACATCCGCTCGGTCTCGGCGCGGTTCGTTCCCTCGGCTTCGAGCGCGGTTCGCAACGCGACGAGGTAATTCTGCAGGCGGGCATCGTCGTGCGGCGCCTGAGCTTCAACTTTGGCGAGGAGGTCTAGAACGGGACCATCCGGTTCCGAGGGCATATAGCATCTTACGCCGTCAAGGGCATCTCCGGCGTCACGATCGTCGTGAGCCTTCGTCCGCTCTCGCGAATGCATCCAGGACCGCCTCAGCGATGGCCTTCGAGGGTTCGACGTCGTAGCGAGCCGAGCCGGCGATTCGAGTCGCCTCACCGCCAACCGACAGAGTCCCGGTGACGCTCACCAAGTGGCTTCCGGATGCGTCGTCAAAGCGCTGAACGGACTCGACCACGATGACGATGTTGCGGGACCAGGATTCGAGGGCACGGGCGGTCGCTTGTGCCACGGCCATGTCGAGGTCTTCGCCGCCGTCGACGCCGCCGACGATCCGGCTTCCTACGCGGATGATCGCTTGGGTGAGGGGTTGCGGCTCTACGTGCTGGGCGACGCTGATGACCTCGAACTCTTCGGGACGGTCCGAGCCCGAATCGCGGCCCCCGAGTCCGGCGCCGCTGATCACGCTCGGTTTCAGGCGTTTGTGAGCCTGGCAGTCGGTTTGCGCCAGCTTGACGAGGTTGTCGAACATCGCCGCGTAGTGCGTGTGCTCGCGCTCTTGCGTTCGCTTTCCCCCGGCAATACCGACCGAAAAGCTGACCAGCTCGTGGAGTTCCTTGGTGTCGTCCTCAGAGATCGAATCGCGTAACGCCTTCGCCAGCCCCTGCGCCTCTTCGAGGGAGAGGAGGGTGCCGACCAGGAACTCGTCACCGCCAAAGCGGACGAGCAAATCGCGCTCCATCGCGATCACGCCGCGGAACCGCTCCGCGAGCCGGCGGAGCAGCAAGTCGCCCTGTGGGTGGCCGTAGCGCCGGTTATACAGGCTGAAGTCGTCGACGTCGATGCTGAGAATCGTGACCTCGCGGCCCTGAGACAGATTGTCGATGACCCAGTCGCGCAGCCGTTCGGCCCAAGGCAGCCCGGTGAGCGGGTCCCACATGTGGCTCAGCTCCCGCAGCAGATCGAGCGCGGAGATGAGCCCGAGAAACTGGCCGTCTTGAATGACCGGAGCGACGTCGGCGGAATGGTGGACGAACTCGACAGCCGCGTCCCGCACGCCCATTCTTCCGTCGAGTTCGAAAGCGAAGGGCTCAACCAACTCACCCACACGATGGTCGGGCTCGGCAGACGTAAGGCTCGCCTCGCTGACAAAGCCCAATACGCCGCCGGCAGAAACGACGGGGAGCCGGCTCAGTCGGTGCCCATTGAGCACGAACCGAGCCGTAGATACAAGATGATCCGGTGATACCCACACCGGCAGCATCTTGAGTGAATTGAGCGCTTGCCGCGACACTGGCTTACCGAGGAGGGAGTGTAAACCGGCTTCGTCAGAATCCGACAAGCAAACATGCGGGAATTGCAAGGTTTGCATCAATAACTTGGCAACATTGTCAGTCCCCAAACAGGCTTCGCACGGCCCGGGCAGATGCGGCGGCGGCTTCTTCGCGTAATTCGGGGGACTGTAGGATGGCGGCGGAAAGCGCCGATGCGCGCTGGTAGGCGATCGTCGGCTGGACACCAAAGAACTGGGCCACGTGCGCCTCAGACAGAGCGGCCTCCCGGAGCATCAGGTACATCGCGAGATCGGTGCCGTTTTGGCCCGGGCGGCAGGCGTTGAAGACAGTCTCGCGCAGATCCCAGTCGCTGTCGTCCCGGAAGAACATATCGAGAATGCCGCACGCCCGAAGCGTGAGAGAGGAGTCCTGCCAGTCGGCGCCGTACAGTTTCAGCCGCTTAAGTGCGCCCATCAGAGTGCGGCCGTTTCCCCGAAGTCGCGAGGCCAAGAGCTTGGTAAGTGGGGCGCTCATCGCGAGATGTTCTGCGGCAGCCATGTGTTGAAGCACCAGAACGCGTTCGATCGGCTCTGGGGCTTGGATGCAGGCCCAAGTCCAGGTTCGGGGCGCCGGGAGCAGGATCCGCAACGACCGCGCGGACTTGGCGGACGTGAAGCTGAGCATCGTGCTCTGTCCTGCGCGGACTCGCTCGCCGATGGCGGAACGCAGCGCATGTCGCAACCTCGGCTTGGGCAGCAAGTCCTGGACGTTATCGAGCAGGAGAGGAGCATCCCCTTCGGCTTGGGCAATCCCGAGAACCCACTCCGTTGCCGTGAACACGACCGGGGAGGGACCGCTACGCTTGCCCAGCCTGCCGGCTACGGAGGACAATAGGTGACTCTTGCCCCAACCGCTCGGACCCACGAGCGCGACAAACTTCTGAAGCCCGGCGGCGAAACGCTCCGCGGCCTGGATGGCCTGAGCATTGGAGGGGAGGTTCGCGAGTGAACTAAACGTCGCCTCGGGCTGGTCTACCAGAGCACGGGACAGGCGATGTTCGATGGCGGGTGATGACCCGGCGGGGACCGGTTCCTGTGTCGCGATCCGGACGTGAGAGGTCAGGGAGCGCGCGCTGGTTTCTGATGTTGCCTGGTAGTTCACGCGTCTTTTTTCGGTAGCCCAACCGCCCTAATAAGATCATTCTTACCGGCTCTCGACTTATCGTCAACCCCCGAAAATCGAAGTTTCTGAGCCTCAAAGCTCGCGCGCGCTCGCTAGAAACCTCTCATGATCTTCGTTTTTCTAGCTCTTGCGTTTTTCCTTAACTTCCCGCGGCATCCCCAAGTTATCCCCATGTAAAGGCTTTTAACGGTGGGAAATCTTTGGCCACATTCTGGCAAATGAAAAGTTAGGACTGTTCTCGCTGGAGTGGCACTTGACGCAGCTAATGGGCGTGAGCTTAGTCAGTTTGCTCTTCCGCGGCGCGAGCGCGTGGGCCTTCGCCGGGCCATGGCATCCCTCGCAAGTCACGTCGGCCAGTGACGGCGTTAGAGCCCGAGTTTTGAAGCCGATGCTGCTAGAGAGCCCCGTCACGTGGCACGAGAGGCAGTCGGGATCGCGAGCATGTCCCTGACGCTCGAGGTCAGCGAGCGCGTGGTGGTGGGCCGACCCCTTCCACTTTCGATACGCTGCTGTGTGACAACTCATGCACGCGGCTGAGCCGGCGTAGGCGGCGGTCTTGGTTCGCTCGAGTTGCTCGATCAACTTCGCTCTGTCGACCTCGTGAAGGTAGTCCCGATAGAAGCGCGATATTTTTGGGTCGTCGGCGATGTCCGGGGTCAGCTCGACTGTTCGGTAACCGAAGAAGCGGCTTCCATCGAACTCGATCCGGACGAGACTCTTGGCATAGTCGCCCGGCGTGACCAGGGTCGTTCGGCCAACCTGTTCCGGGGCGACCGGCGCCGAGCCCGCCCCCTTGTAAACGATCAGGGCCAACTCGGGAACGGCCTTCGCAAGGGCGATGGCACTCGCTTCGCTTCCACGGAACAGCAGAATGGGGGCCAGTCCCCGGCGACCCGCCTCATCGGCGAGCTCCCGCGCGGCTCGATCCGATGTGCGAGGAGTCTCCCCGGTCAGTACGGCCAAGGCGTCCGCGGAGGGGGTGATGCCGCCAATGAGAAAGGGCCCCCGCGCTGTCCAGGATGCCAAACGGTTGGCCGCGCTGGGCTCTAGCGACGTGGAAATCGTCGCGTTGTCCGTCAGTTGCTCGATCTCCTGGAGCGTCCCGCGGCCCGCTCGAACCTCCTCCTCGCCGAGGTTGACAGCATCCACGTGCATCGCTCGAAGGGAGTCGGCGAGGGCGCGCGCCTTAATCGCGCTCTGTTTGATTCCCACGAGGCCGTTCGGCGGATTCTCGTCGATCAACCCGCCGTTGACGATAAAAACACCACCCGAGCCACGCATGCCGGCGACGGCGGTTGCCAGTCGCCGGATCCCGCCGGTCATCGGAAACGTGCAGCCGCACGGGGCGAGCCGCCCTTGAAAGTCGCCCGCGATGAGGAGCGTCGTACGATCGCTTGGGCCGTTTGCGAGGGAAGCCGCGAAGATGCTGAGGCATGCCAAGGCGGGAGAGACGCCGGCCATCGAGGGGCGCCCGGGTGACATCCAGTCGCTAATCCACCATCGCCGATACGGGAATGACGATCACTTTCTGCTCGGGGTCATCCGTCTGCACCCGGATCGTCGAGCTGTACTGGCCGGGGGGGACCTGGCCGTCGAACACGATCTTTAAGACATGTTCCCACGGCTTGCCCTCGGCGACATGCTGAGTCACATGGAGATGCTTGGAGTCGTCGACCAGCAGTCCGGTCACGTGGAAAGGTTTGCGCGGTCGCGTGACCGCAATCTCCATCTCCCTCCGCCTCGGCGGGATGTGGCCGAAGTAGGCGCTTTCCGGGAACGCGACGATGCCGCGCTGGGCGAGAAGCTGAACCGTCAGAGTGCGGAACGTGGAGTCCGTTGTCGGAACGTTCAGGCTGATGTAGGTGATCCCAGGCGCGAACGGCGGGCGAACGTCGATGTTCAACTTGTATCCATTCCGGGGGCGTGACGCTTCGTTCAGCGCAGGATCGGGTAGCGACCCGGACCAAGGTTCGTACGTGACGCTGCCCGGCACGCCGGTGACGCTCGGTTGCCCGGCCAGATGAAGGGGCTCGCCTTCGACCGCAAGATAGGCGGTCAGCTCGCCGCCGGACGGACCGACGAGGATCGTGTTTCCCTCCGGCAGGAGAAAGCGGTAGCGAGCTTTGATGTTAACGTGGACCGGTATTCCTATCACCGGCCGATCCGCATCTCCAGTGACGAGAAAGACCGTCTTGGTGAGGGGGGCCTGATAGAGGTCGGTATTCATATCCAGCGGAAACAGCACAGTTCCACCGGCAGGAATCGTCTGCGTTTCGATGGTCGAGAAGCAACTGCATCCCGGGATGAGCTGGGTCTCCATTGGCGCCGCTCCGCGGTTGGTCACTTGGATCGCGAAGTGAATCGTCGTGCCCTGGAGCACCGGTTTGTCGGAGCCAGGCGACGGCGCTTCAAGCTTGAGGGGGTCGACAAATGCGATGGCCAAACCGCCGGCAACCTTTTGCTTGAGGCCGATGCAGTTCAACAAGCCATCGACAAGGGCGAAGTTATGTTGCGCGGTGACCCGTTCAAGGCCGCCCACGCCAACCGGACTCGTCCGCTTGTCGTCGCGGTACATGCAGCCGCTTGGGAAGGGCGAGTCGGCGAGGCCCAGATAGAGACCGATCCCGTAGCGCAGGTCGTTTCCAATATCCGCAATGGTGCTCAGTGCAAGCGGCGCCCCGCGTTGGAGACCGATCACGTAGTCGAACCGGAGAGCCTTGGGATCGGTCGAGAAGAACCCGGCTACGGACAGGGGTCGTATGGAGTCGGCAGACTTTCCGAGGACGGGCTCGAAGCTGATCTTCATGTCGGCACGCGCTCCGGGCTGCACGAACGTCGGGGACAGGCCCATCGTGCTCGCCCAATCGCGGAGCGCCCGATCCCGCTCGCGCTGCACCGCCGTTCGCAGTTCGGCGGGGACTTTGGAGTCGTCCCAGATGATTTTGGGTTGGCGCTGGGGCAACAGTTTGACGAGTTCGGCGGCCTTGTCGAACGCGCCGGACTCCATCGCCTGCTCGACGAGGAGCACGGCGTGCTGGTAGTCGCCGTTGGTTCCGCGCGCCAGCGCGGGCGCGGCGAGAACGTCCGGCTTGACACGGGGGATCGGTTTGCTCGGCTGGGCGAACGCCGTCAGGACGCCAAGTCCGAGAAGGCAGGCCGACAAGGCAGCCCTAAGATAAATGGAAAGAGGCCGAATCACTACCAAGGGGAGAGCAAATGTAGCGGCCGGCCCAGGGTAGTTATGCGCGAATTTCGTGCCGATTCGAGCGGTTTGGCGGAATTTTGCGGGCAGTTCGGCAACATCAACCAACGGAGGGCGGGTGAAACTATTCGACATAAGTGTTTTCGCTGGGCGGCCTCTTCAAGAAGGCCTCGATGAATCCATCAATCTCGCCGTCAAGCACACCGAGGACGTTCCCGGTTTCGTGACCGGTTCGGTGATCTTTGACCATAGTGTACGGCTGCATGACGTACGATCGAATCTGGCGCCCCCATTCCGCGGGGCCGCCGTCTCCCTTGAGCGCCTTGAGGTTCGCCTCGCTGCGGTCCTTTTCGAGCACGCTTAGCCGAGCCAACAAAACCGCCATCGCGCTCGCCCGGTTCTTGTGCTGGCTCCGCTCGTTCTGGCAGGTCACGACAAGCCCGGTGGGAAGGTGAGTGATGCGGACGGCAGACTCGGTCTTGTTCACGTGCTGCCCGCCTGCCCCGCCTGCCCGAAGAGTCTCGACTTTGAGGTCGTCCGGGTTGATATGAACTTCGTTCTCCTCGATTTCCGGGAGCACCTCCACCTTCGCGAAGCTCGTGTGGCGGCGCGCCGCCGCGTCGAAAGGCGAAATCCTAACCAGGCGATGAACCCCGTTTTCGGCTTTGAGGTAGCCATACGCGTTCTCGCCTTTCACCTCCATTTGGACTGAGCGGTAGCCGGTCACGTCGCCGGGGGTCTCGCTCATGATCTCGAGGCTGTAGCCGCGCACTTCCGCCCAGCGGGCGTACATGCGCTGCAACATTGCGGCCCAATCGCACGCCTCCGAACCGCCTGCGCCGGCATTGATCTCCAGGAGGGCGTTCCGATGGTCGTTTTCGCCGCTGAGAAGGGTTTGCAGCTCGTACCGGTCCAGATCGCGCACAAACGCCACTGCCATCCGATCAGCCTCCGCCTCGGTCTCCGGGTCGGGCTCCGCACGGAGCATCTCGTAAAGCTCGGCAATGTCACGCTCCGTCTTGTCCAGGGCAAGGAACGGCGAGGCAATCGACTTGAACCGCGAGAGCTTCCTGAACTGTTCGTTCGCGGAAGTGGGATCGTCCCAGAAGTTTGGTTCTGCCGAGCGAGCCTCTAGCTCGGCGATACGATGCTGCAGGTTGGGCAGGTCAAAGATGCCCCCTGATAGCGTCTAACCGCCCCCGGGCGGAAGACAGCGCTTCATGCTGCTCTTGGTTCAGCATGCCGGGAGTGTACTCCGAGCGCATTCCAGCTAACCGGAGAGGTCGAGAGTTCGAGCTGTCGTGCGAGCGGCGCCAGCCGCGCGGATGGTTCGCGAGAGGTGGGAGAGCTGCCGCATTCGCGTTCGCATCCCATCCATCCGGCGGGCTGCCGCTGCCTGAAGCCGGGCGTCCAGCTTGAGCGTCTCTTCTGCATCGGCAAAGTCGTCCACGGCGAGGCTCTCGAGCTCCTTTCGACGCGTCTCGACAATGGATTGAAATCCGGAAAGGTCGTTGGCGGCCAAGGCGCTTTCCGCCGCCAGCGTTAGCTTGTTGAGCCGCTCAAGCCGCGCTTTCATTGGGGACCTTCTTCGTGCTCTGATCGATGGCCACCCAGCTTTCCCGAAGCTCGGTGAAGACCATAAGTGCATGATCCACGCACTCGGGCTTGTCGTGAATATTCGCCTGGATCAACTCGTTCCACGCGTATGTGTAGAGCGACATCAGGTTCTTCGCTACCTCGCCGCCCTTCTCCATGTCGAGGCTGCCCATGAGCTCGACCACAATCTTCTGCGCCTTCTGGAGAAGCGCGTTCTGCTTCTCGTAATCCGCAAACGCCATGGCGGCTTTCCCTTGCTCCATGAACCGAATGGCGGCGTCGTAAAGCATCACGACGATTCCAACCGGTGAAGCGCCGTTGATCGCGCTCTTCTGATATTCCTGGATGTACTTTCCGTAGGCCAAGTCGACGGTCTCCGGCGGCGTGGGCCGCACAGTAGGAATATCGGCAACCCGAACCCGGTTACTCCACCTCTACTTTTCAGCTCCGAGTCCGCTGAATCGAACCCGAGGGGTTACGACAAGCGCAACCATCACTGCGAAGAGGAACCAACCAAGGGGAAGAAGGTACAGGGTGGCCTGCGTATAGTTCGGCGTTGGGCCCGTTCGGGAGTCGGCGGTGACGAACACCTGTTGCAGGCGCAGAAAGAAGAAGACAGAGGTGGTGAGGGCGCCGCCGACGAATCCGCAAGCCCCCGCCACCCCTCCTCGCCGCGCTGCGAAGATACCGATGAGCAGGGATGGGGGCAACCCGATGTAGAGGCACATGCGCACCGTGGTCGCTCGCTCCGCGTTCGGATAGGCGAGGTGAGGCCAAACGGCGAACGCGAACGCAAGCACGGCGGTGGAGAGGAACACCATGCAGCCGCCAAGCATCGCGGTGTCCATGTCCTGCACCCGCTTCGTCGAACCGGGCGCCAGCTGCTCATCGGTTCTTAGAGGTTCCATCCGGGCGTTGTTAGATTACACTTGCCGCATGACCATGCGATCCCTTGTATTCGCTGGAATGATTGCGGCAGGTTGCGGTGGTTCGGCTCTCCAGGTTGCTAGACCCGACTCTGTGATTCCGGCCGTCGACGACGCCCCCACCAAGGCGGGAGACTATAACTGGATGGACCGGCATGACGCGGTGGTGAACCGGGTGAAGCACGGAAACGTCGATCTCATCCTCGTGGGCGACTCGATCACGCACGGCTGGGGCGGCTCCCCCGACATGACGCGCGGCGACGCGATCGGCGAGCTTTGGACGCGCTACTACGCCGGCCGGAACGCGGTCAACGAGGGCTTCGGATGGGACCGAACGCAACACGTGCTGTGGCGCTTCGATCACGGGGAAATCGATGGCATTTCGCCCAAAGTTGCCGTACTGCTGATCGGGACCAATAACATCGGGTCTAACAAGCCGAGCGAGATCGTTCTTGGAATCGCGGCCATCGTCGAAGAGCTCCACGCGAAGCTTCCCTCGACCAAGGTTCTGCTTTTGGCGATCTTTCCGAGGGACGAGAAGCCGGACACGTTCAACCGCAAACAGGTTGCCGAGGTTAATGCGGCAGTGGCTTCCACGATCGGCAGGCTGGAGGGTGTGACGTTCCTCGACCTTACGAACACATTCCTCGAGCCGGACGGCACCATCTCGCGCGACGTCATGCAAGACTTCCTCCACCCGACCGCGAAAGGATATGAGATGTGGGCGAGAGCCATGGAACCCACCCTCGCCAAGCTCATGGGCGACACTGCCCACTAGCAACAACCTAAGGGCATTC
>Ga0070734_10001950_pt1 | contig 27321 bp, 20 predicted proteins | sample Coa_R1_8_FD_66444 | JGI IMG/M metagenome (GOLD analysis project Ga0070734, IMG submission 66444) | Surface soil microbial communities from Centralia Pennsylvania, which are recovering from an underground coalmine fire - Coalmine... | ecosystem: Environmental > Terrestrial > Soil > Unclassified ... | reverse complement strand
GGAAGATCACGTTCTAGCCAAAAACATCTGGTCGCAGATCAACGCGGATAAGCTTGCTTACCGCGCCTCGCAGGCGGTGGGATTCCAGCCCGAAGCATCGGGCTGCAATCGGAGATTGGTGCTGGTCACGAAGGGCCGGTTTAGATAGGTGGGATCGGTGACGACGGTTTTCACGATCATCCACGTGCTTCCGTTGCTCTCGTGCAGCAGGTCGTACCACTCAGTCACAGCGGCGCCGGCGCTGTACGGGGCTCCGTTTTTGCGCAGGTAGCCGGGCTTCAAATTCGTCGTGGTGATTTTCAGAGAACCGCCGCGCCGAGCGGCGGCTCCGGGCTGCCCTTCACCGCCGCGGCCGGCCCGGCCGCCTAGCGCGAAGACCCATTCCGCCTGGGAATAGCCTTGCAGAGTTGGCGCGCCGGACGGAGGCTGTTCGCGGGCGAAGTGCAGGATGCGCGTTTGGGTTCCGGCGTCGGCTTCGATCTTGAGGGTGTTGTCATCCTGCCAGGTGATGTGGAAACGGCCTGGAACGCGCATCAGGGCCGGCGCGCCGTAGGATTTGCATTGTTCGCCAGCGGCTTCATCCTTGGCAGGATCCCAGGCGGCCGCGACTTTTTGTCCGGCCTGGTTGAGAGGAACGCCTTCGGTGTCACCCTTCGGCGGAGTGATCATGCGGAACCGCCAGTCTTCAGTCACGATCGAAACCCAGTAACCGGTCACGTCAATCGGCGCGATGGTCCGGGCCGGCCCGCGCGGCGGAGGCGGCGGCCCACCGAACTGAGCGCACAAATACAGCGGGGCTGCGAGCATCAGCGCGAGCCTTGTCAAAACCGGGGCCGTCATGGTTTGCCTCCACTGCCGGGCGCGAGGGTTTTATACACGGCCTCGACAAACATATCCGCGGTCCAGAAGCCGCCGCGGTTGTACAGCGGATCGTAATCGAAGGTTGGTTTGGCGGCTTTCACCTGATCGAGCGTCATGCCTTTCCGGACCATGTCCAGGATGCGGTCGCGGATAATGATGGTCATCTCGCGGAAGTTGAGGACGTCACCCAGATCGCAGAGGCGCCCGTGGCCGGGAATGACGAGCGTGCCGCCCTCCTGTCCGTAGACCGGGATGATGAGATCGGCGATGCGGTTCAAGGCTTCGATATAGCCGTTAATGGTGCCGCCCGCGGCTACATCGATAATCGGATAGCTGGTGGTGACGAACAGGTCGCCGGTGGAAATGACGTCGGATTTTCGGAAGAACACGATGCTGTCGCCATCGGTGTGCGCGTTCGGGATATGGATGATATCAACGCCTTCGTTGTTGAACCACAGCTTCTTTTCATTACCGATGAAGGTATCGGTGGGCCAGGCGCCCTGCGGCGCCGCGGCCTGTCGTCCCGTGGGCGCGCTCATGCGGTCGAGCGCGTTCACGTGGGCAATGATCTGGGCGCCCTCGGCGGCTTCGGCTCCGAGATCGCCGGCCACGTTGCCCCCGGCGATGGTGCTGCCCGCCTTGCGCAAGCGCTCGTTGCCGGCGGTGTGATCGGCGTGATAATGCGTGTTGATGATGTAGCGAAGAGGTTCGCCGGAAATTTTCTTCACGGCGGCGAGAACCTTGTCGGCGACCTGCGGATATTGGCTGTCAACCAGCAGCACGCCGTCCTTGCCGGCCTGAACCGTGATGTTACCGCCGGCGCCCACGAGCATATAGACATTGCCCTGCGCCGGGAGCGTGTGCACCTCGACGGTGTCAAAGTTCTGCGGAGCGCGGGCCGGGCGCGCGGGCGCTTGCGCGAGAGCCAATCCGGCAGCGGCGAACAGGGTTGGAGGCAATCGGTTTCTCATGCTGGCTCACTTGGGCTGCACGCCAGCACCCTTCAGCCTGGCGCGGTATTCCGGATACATGGTCTTGGCGCCGCCCATCGCGGCGTCCTCGGGGATCCCGTGGCGCTGCTGGTATTCCTTGAGGAACGTGTTGGAGCCGGGCAGATGGTGGGGGATGACGCCACGCGGCCGGATGATCTCTTCGACGCTTTCGCAGGGATAGGGCGCGATCTGGCCGGCGACGCTGAAGACGTAATCGCGCGAGCGGAACAGCGGCTCTTCCAGGTAGGCCGGATCGTCGACCATCGTCACCCAGGTGAGCTGGTCATCGTGGCGGATGAAATGCTCGGTAACGACGGCGCGATCGCTGCGCGCCAACCCATTGCGCCGGAACCAGCCTTCTTTCAAATGATCGGTGGTGACGGTCAGGATGTCGCCGTCCCACGTTCCGGTGGAAAAGCCCATGGCGGTGTGCAGAGCGTAATCGGGCGGGTGCGGTCGGCCGTCCATCCAGATAGTCCGCTCCGTGCCCCACGCGAAATGGTGGAGGTGAATCGCGACCAGGTTCTGGGTATCCTTGTCATACTCTTCCCAGATGCGGATGTCGGCGAATGCCGAGGCATAGTCGGAAGGATGCACCCGGCACTGGTAGTCGGGCAGCGTGATCAAAGACGCGTCCCAGGTTTCGCCGCGCAGGCGGTCGGCGGCGTTGATGGGCAGCCCGGCGTAGTCGCCCAGTTCGGGGCCGGCCAAGCGGTCCGGAAAGTCTTCGTCGAGCCGGTTGGACCAGACGCCGGACAGATTAATTTGCGCGAAAGCGGGAACGCCCAAAAACAGGGCGAGTAATCCGGGCAAGAGCCGGAAAGCGATCTTCCGGCGCGGGAAACGATTCATGCACAACTCCTGATCCGAACAGAAGGCTTCGCAATGTAAACTTCCATGCTACTGTATCGTCCCGGCCCAGGGCGGGAGCAGGCGCGGATTTGACTGGGTTTTGACGCGGTGCGAACGCAGTTGTGCTAGGCTAGGGGCGCCGAATTTTGGAGAGGGAAATTCATGCGATTCACCTGGTTCAATTTGATGCCGTGGCCGTACCTGCCGGACGATTTCAGGGAGAAGAACCGGTCCGTGTGGGTGGACATCGATGCCAAGTTGTTCGATCCCGTCAAGGGTCACGAACTGTACAACACGTACATGGACCTGCTCGAGTACGCAGGCACGCTGGGGTTCGACGGCATCGGGGTCAACGAGCATCACCAGAACGGCTACGGGCTGATGCCTTCGCCGAACATTATCGCCGCGGGCCTGGCGCGGCGCACGGACAACGTGGCGCTGGTGGTGCTGGGCGCCTCGATCGCACTCTACAATCCGCCGCTACGCGTGGCCGAGGAGTTCGCGATGCTCGATTGCATCTCGGGCGGGCGGCTGGTGGCGGGTTTTCCAGTCGGCACGTCGATGGACACCAACTACTGCTACGGCACGATTCCGGGGTTGACGCGCGAGAAATATGCGGAAGCGCACACGCTGATCCGGCGCGCCTGGGCCGAGCGCGAGCCGTTTGCCTTCAATGGGCGGTACACCAAACTGAGATATGTCAATCTGTGGCCGCGGCCGGTGCAGCAGCCGCACCCGCCTATTCATATTCCGGGCGGCGGCTCGATCGAGACTTTCGATTTCTGTATCGATCACACCTACTCGTACTCCTACCTGAGCTTCGGCGGGTACATTCGGGGCAAGCAGTTGATGGACGGCTACTGGGAACGGGTGGCGCAGCGGAACGCGCCTGACGCCTCGCCCTACCGTGCGGGCTTCGCGCAGTTCATCTGCGTAGCCGATACCGATGCCGAAGCCGAGCGCCTCTACGCGCCGCACGTCCACTATTTCTATAACCGCTGCCTGCACGTTTATCCCGGGTTTGCGGACGCGCCGGGCTACCGGACCATCAAGACCATTCAAAAGGGCGTGCTGTCGCAATACGCGCCCGGCACGCTGTTTCAGGAGCATCCATGGAAGGACCTGGTGGAGAACGGACACGTGATCGCGGGGAGTCCCGAAACGGTCCGGCAACGCATGGAAGATCTGATCAAAGGTTTGCGAGTGGGCAACGTGTTCTGCCTGATGCAGATCGGCGACATGCCGAAGGACAAATGCATGTACTCGACGCGGCTGTTTGCGGAAAAAGTAATGCCGAAGCTGCGCAACATGTTTCCGGAGTATGACGACGATGGCCGATTCTGGTGCCATCCCTTGCCCAAGCGGGCGATTCCGGCGGAACTGGGGCAGCGGCTGGTAGGGGCCTGAGCCATGGAACTGAAAACGATTGCCACGCACCGGGTTCCGGTCCGCTATTACGAGGGAGGCGAGGGGAAGCCTCTGGTATTTCTGCACGGCGCCGGAGGGGTTGAAGCCGACCTTGGATTCCTGGACGCGCTGGCCGCGCGGTACCACGTGTATGCGCCGCTGGTGCCCGGCTACGGCGACAGCGAAGAATGTGCCGAACTGCGCGATATGCTCGATTTCACGCTGCACACGTGGGACGTAGTCGAAGCGCTCGGCGTGGAAGACCCGGTCCTGGCCGGATTCTCGATGGGCGGGATGATCGCAAGCGAAATGGCGGCGCTGGCGCCGCACGATGTCTCGCGGCTGGCGTTGATCGCGCCGGCCGGCCTGTGGCTGGATGATTTTCCGATTCCCGACATCTTTGCCATGATGCCGTACGACCTGCCGCAATACCTCTTTTATGACGTGGCCGCCGGAGCGAAGGCACTCACGGCCGGCATGGATTTGGGCGACCCGCAATTCCTGCAGAGGTTTTTAGTGCAAAACGCGCGGCAACTGGGGGCGGCGGGCAAGATTCTGTTTCCCATTCCCGAGCGGGGACTGGCGAGCCGGCTGTATCGCATCCGGGCCAAAACGCTGATCATCTGGGGCGAGAGCGACAAACTGATTCCGCCGGTCTACGCGCAAGTCTTTCAGAAACATATTGCGGGTGCGGAAGTGGCGCTGGTGCCGCGAGCGGGACACCTGGTGGCATTCGAAAAGCCTGCCGACGTGATGAGCGCGCTCGCGCGTCTGTAACGCGTTATCCCAGCCCAGCGCGCTTCAAGAGCGGGGGATATCGGGGGTCGCTGCGCAGCGGATCCAAAAAAGGATGCACCTTCAGCATCCAGCACGAGTGTTTCTGGCCGCAGGCGCGCTCGAGCCAGGCAAAGGCGCGATCGCGGTCGCCGAGCGCGCCATAGGTAGCGGCGAAATCGAGCGGGTCGGCGTCGGGTTCGCTCGTCTCGACCTGTTCCACCAATTGCCGGGATTGGGACTTCAGCCCGCAAACCGCCAGCAGATGCATCATGCGGAGCTTGGAGGTGAGCGGGAATTGGGCGGCCAGGGATTGGTATTCCCGTTCGGCTTCGGAATACTGGCCCTGCGCCTCCAAAGCCATTCCGATCAGAGTGTGGAAGGCGGGCGCATCCGGGTGCAGCGCGGCGAGAGTTCGCCATTCCTGCAGGGCGTCGCGATAGCGGTGCTGCATGAAGTAAACCATTCCTACGGAGGTGCCGGTGCCGGGCACCAGCGGATCGAGGGCCGCGGCGGCGCGCGCCTCGGCCAAAGCTTCCGGAAACCGGCCTTGCACCAGCAGAACCAGCCCAAGGTGTTGGTGAATGCTGGCATCCTGCGGGAGCAGGCGCAAGGCGGCGCGGAGTTCCTGTTCGCCTTTTTTCCACTGATCCTGCACCATGGCATGGACGTAGCCGGCCGCGGCATAAGCCGTGCCAGAGGCGGGGTCGAGTTGAAGAGCGCGGGCGGCGGCGGCGGAGGCTTTGAGCGCCGCAGCCTGCGGATCGACAAAGGAATTGGTCGCGGCGGCGGCATAGGTGGACGCCAATTCCGCATAGGCTTCGCCATACCGGGGATCCTTTTGGATCGCCCGGTTGAGCAGGCTTACCGCCTGGTCAAATTTCTCCTGCGTTCCATAGCCGCGCAGAGAGCGGGCTTTCAGCACCAGGTCGGCCGCTTCGGGATCGGGCCGCCCGCGGACCGGAGGACGCACCGCCGGTAACCAAGCCACCATCGCCGCTACGGCGATCAGAGCTGCGGCCCAAAACCAATGGCGGGGAACGGTTTTCGGCTTTGCGGGCGCCGTCTGGTGACACCGCACGAAAGCGGGCGCATACCCGCCGGCGGGAAACTCAAAGCGCCACGTCTCAGCCGAACCAGTGCTGCCGTAATAGTCAGCCAGCGCCTTGCGCACGCGGCTCATCTCGGCGCGCACGGTGGACTCCTTGCGAGGATCAAATGTCTGGGGCTTGCCGAAAACGTCGAGCGCGATGCTGTACTCGCTGATCTCGCAGCCCGCGCCGGAGAGAGCGCGCTCCACAAGATACCGCAACAGTTCGCCACGCCTTTTCGACGCAAACACCGGCGCCGCGAGGGCCCGCTCCAGGGCGAGGCGCACCTGTTCGGCAGGAATCAGCGGCGGGCCCTCACCGTGCATCGACATCGGTATTCGGGAGAGTAACTCGTTGATTTTACAGTATTGCAACGTTGCAGTGCACGTTGCGTATTGCGCAGTTCGACGACCAACTCGATAATCATGGAACTTCGGGTGCTAATTTTCAAGCAATTTGGTATTTGTACCGCGCGAATCTAACAAATTTCAAATGTCCGAACCCTGGGAAAACGACTACCGGGACGCGGCCGGCACGATCACCATCTGTATGCACTGCGGGCGTGCGCGACGGGCCGGGGCGGGGGACCATTGGGAGGTGGTTCGGGAATTTCTGATCCGGCCTCCCGCTGGAATCAGCCACGGGTTGTGTCCCGACTGCCTGGAAAAACACTATCCGCCAGGGCAGGCCTAGACTGGAATCCCGGCTCGGCCAGACGGGGTGTCGGCCAGACGGGGTACGCGCCGGCATCCGGTTGGAATATACTCCCAAGAGGCCCGTTTTTGGAAACGGAGGACAGCTATGGTGAATCGACGGACCCTGTTAAAATCCTCGCTCGCCGGCGGCGCTTTACTCGCCCGGCCGGCGCTGGCGGCTCCCACGATCGCGAAATCGGAAAGCCCGGTTGTCGATACGACCGCCGGTAAAGTTCGCGGCATCGTCAACAACGGAGTTCACGTCTTTCGCGGGATTGCTTACGGCGCGACCACTGCGGGCGCGAACCGGTTTCTGCCGGCGCGCAAGCCGGAGTCCTGGAGCGGTGTCCGCAACGCCTTCGAGAATGGGCATACCGCGGCGCAAGTTATGCCGGCGGCCAGCGCCATCGGGTTCGGGCTGCGCTCGAATGCCACGCACGGGGAAGACTGCCTGGTGCTCAATGTGTATACGCCTGGCGTGAACGACGGCCGAAAGCGGCCGGTCATGGTGTGGATTCATGGAGGCGGTTACACGTATAGCTCGGGGACGACGCTGGCCGCCGACGGCACCAACCTGGCGCGCGCGGGCGATGTAACTGTAGTTGCGCTGAACCATCGGCTGACGGTTTTCGGGCACCTGTTTCTGGCGGAGATCGGCGGGGCCCAATACGCCGACTCCGGCAATGTGGGCATTCTGGATCTGGTCTCGGCGCTGGAATGGGTGCATACGAACATCGAACGCTTCGGCGGCGATCCGGGCAACGTGACTATCTTCGGGCAATCGGGCGGAGGCGGAAAGGTGAGCACGCTGCTGGCGATGCCGGCGGCGAAGGGGCTGTTTCACAAGGCGATTGTCGAGAGCGGATCGACGCTCAAGCAACTGTCGCGGGATGCCGCACAAAAGAACACGGAAAAGTTTTTATCGAATCTCGGTTTGAAGCCGAACCAAATCGCGGAGCTGCACACGCTGCCAGCGGAAAAACTGCTGGCGGCGACGACCGGCTTGCGGCTGGGGCCGGTAGTGGATGGCAAGGCGCTGCCGCGTGATCCATTCGATCCCGATGCGCCGGAAGTTTCCGCCGACGTTCCCGTGATTATCGGTACTGCGGAGACCGAGGGCACGTATTTCGCCTCGCCCGACCTGCTGGCGCTTGATGAATCCACGATGCGTGCGCGGCTGCGGGAACGGCTCGGCGGCGATCCGGACCGCGTGGTCGAGCTGTTCCGGAAGACGCGTCCGAAGGCCACGCCGAGCCAGCTCTACTTCACGATTCTGGCGTTCCCGACCAAAGCCAACCTGCAGGCGGAACGAAAAGCGGCGCGCGCGAAGGCGCCGGCGTATCTTTATTCGATGAACTGGAAGACTCCGGTGCAGGACGGCATCCGGTTCTCGCCGCATTGTCTGGAGATTCCGTTCGTTTTTAACAACGTCTGGCACATGCCGGAGTTGGTGGGCACGGGCCCGGAAATTCAGCCGCTGGCCGATCAACTGAGCGGGGCATGGGTGGCGTTCGCGCGCAATGGAAACCCGAGCCATCCGGGAATTCCGCGGTGGCCGGCCTTCGATGCGAAAACGCGCACGACCATGCTGATCGATACTGAATGGAAAGCCGTGAGCGATTGGAACCGCGAGGAACGGCTGGCGATGCTGAAGTTCACCGAGCTGGCGATGACATAAAGCGGAGAGGCCCATGAGAATCGCGCTGTTCGTTGCATGCTTTGCGGCTTTCGCGTACGGTGAAACCGACAGTCAGCCGCTGAATGATCTGCCAAACCCGTTCCGCACGGTTCGCGACTGGGGCCATCCGCCGAACGGCGCGCCGTGGGCGGCGGTGACCGCGGTTGAAGTTTCTCCGGACGGCAGCATATACGTGGTCCACCGATGTCATGACAATTCGTGCGCGGACCGGTCGGAGCCGCCCATCCTCAAGTTCGATAAATCGGGCAAGCTGCTCAAGGCTTGGGGCGAAGGCATGTTTATTTTCCCGCACGGCGCGACGGTCGACCCGCAGGGCAACCTCTGGGTGACCGACGAGCAGATGAAAGACGGCAAAGGGATGCAGGCGTTCAAATTCAGCCCCGAAGGCAAAGTTCTGATGACGCTCGGTAAGGCGGGCGTAGCGAGCGCCGAGACTGGCCTGTTCGATGAACCGACCGATGTCGCCATTGCGCCCAACGGCGATATCTTCGTCTCGGAGGGGCACTCGGGGCCGAGACACGGCAACGACCGCATTTCGAAATTCAGCAAGGACGGGAAGTTCATCAAGTCCTGGGGAAAGCGGGGCTCCGGCAACGACGAGCTGAACGCGCCACACACGCTGGCGTTCGATTCGCAGGGGCGGCTGTTCGTCGGCGACCGCAACAACAACCGGATTCAGATTTTCGATCAGGACGGCCGCTATATCGACACCTGGCGGCAATGGGGACGGCCGAGCGGGATCTTCATTGCCAAGGACGATACGATGTACGTGGCCGATTCCGAGTCGTGGGGCAAGGACGAGCCGGGCTGGAAAAAAGGCATTCGCATCGGCAGCGCGAAAACCGGCCAGGTGAAGTATTTCATCGAAGATATGGAATCGACCACGGAAGAGCACAGCGGGGCCGAAGGCGTCGGCGTGGATTCGGCCGGCAACGTGTACGGGGCCGTGGTGCGGCGCCAGATGCTGGAAAAGCACATACCGAAATAGCGGACACAGACCGGCGCCTGATGCTCACCGCCATTACCCGCGCCGTCAGCCCGGAGATCAACCGCTGCGAGCTCGGGTATCTGACGCGTCAGGAAATTGACGTGGAGCTAGCCCGGCGGCAGCACGGGGAATATGAAGAGTGCCTGCGCGCGCTTGGGGCGCAGGTGATTTCGCTGCCCGCCGAGCCGGGGTTGCCCGACTGCATGTTCGTGGAAGATCCGGCGGTGGTAGTGGAGGAAGTCGCGGTGATGACGCGCATGGGCGCGGCGTCGCGCCGGAAAGAGGCCGAGAGTCTGGCGGCGGTGCTGGCGCGCTTCCGGCGGCTCGACTGGCTGCGCGCGCCGGCCACGCTGGAAGGCGGCGACGTACTGCGGATGGGGGCCACGCTGTTCGTGGGGCTGTCCGCGCGCACCAACCAGGCGGGAATCGGTCAATTGGCGGAAATCGTTGGACCGTTTGGCTATATCGCGCGTGGCGTGCCGGTCCGCGGCTGCCTGCACTTGAAGTCGGCTTGCTGCGCGGTCGGGGAGCGGCGGATCCTGGCGAATCGCGCGTGGATCGATACCGCCGAGTTCGACGGTTACGAGATTGTGGATATACCGGCAGAAGAGCCGGGGGCGGCCAATGTGCTCACAATCGGCGATACGGCGCTGGTGCCATCGGCGCATCCTCTCACCGCGCGTCTTCTCGAGAGACTGGGATGGCGGGTGAAACAGCTCGATATCTCAGAGTTGATGAAGGCCGAAGCCGGCCTGACGTGCTCGAGCATACTGCTGGAGACAGACTGAAGAGCCGTCTATGGCAAACGAGAAACCGCGGGCATTGGTGACCGGCGCCTCCGCCGGAATCGGAGAGACGTTCGCGCGACGGTTGCGGCGCGACGGATACGAGCTGATCCTGGTGGCGCGGCGGCGCGAGCGGCTCGAGCAACTCGCGCAAGAAATCGGCGGCGCGGAAGTGATCGTGGCCGATCTGGGCGATGAGGGCGACGTGCATCGCGTGGCGGACCGCATTGCCTCCGAGCCGCGCCTGGAGCTGTTGGTGAACAACGCGGGCTTCGGCGTGATGGGCTTGTTTTCTGATTCCGCTCTCCAAGGCCAGGAACAGATGCACCGGCTGCACGTTCTGACGACGCTGGTGCTCACGCACGCGGCGCTGCGGGGCATGATGGCGCGGAACAAAGGCGCGGTGATCAATGTGTCATCGGTGGCCGGCTTCGCTCTAACGCCCGGGAGCGTGAGTTACGGGGCGACCAAGGCGTGGATGAATGCGTTTACCGAAGGGCTCTACATGGAATTAAAGGGCGCGGGTTCCGCCGTCAAGGTGCAAGCACTATGCCCAGGTTTTACGGTGTCCGAGTTCCATGACGTAGCGCATGTCGACCGGAAGGCGATTCCGGACCGGCTGTGGATGAGGGCGGAAGACGTGGTGGATGCATCGCTCGAAGGGCTGGCGCGGGGAAAGCTGTTTGTGGTGCCGGGGGGGATCTACAAAGCTCTGGTATTCGTGGTGCAATCCATACCGAGGCGGCTGTATCGCGCCGGCTCGCTGCAATTCGCGAAGGCGACAAAACGGACGACGGCCCGCTAGGCGGAATTCGGGCCCCGCAGGGCCCGAACCGGGCTGCGATTGCTTACGCCTTCGCCGCCTTTGCCCCCTTCGCCGTGCCGGGTGCGCGGTACGCGGTTTTCATGCCCAGCGCCTTGTCGGTTTCCTGAGCGGTCATGAGCGGAATCGTTTTGGTGCGGACCAGGCCTGTCGAAGAGACAGCCAATGCGAGAGCGGCAGCGGTGACGTGGTCGGGACAATCACAGAAGACATAAACATCGGCGTCGCCGAGCGCGAAGTACACGCCCTCGAGCTTGCCGCCCAGAGAGTTTAACGCCTCGCTAACGGCCGCCTGCCGTCCGGATGCTTTGTCTTTGGCCAGACCGCGCAAGCCTTCGGGCGTGTACGATGCTTCGATGAGAAACTTCGGCATGGGGGGAGCCCTCCTTTGCAGGCGTTGATGATATCAGAAAGCTCAGGCGGACTGACATCCGGTAGCCCTGTGGTCATCCCGTTCGGCCAGCGGGGAAAATTTTCCCTGCTCCAGGGGCGCGAGTCCGCGTAAACCATTGCTGGGAAAGAGGTGCGCGGCCCTCCAAAGCTGGCCGTTTGAATGCATGGTGATCGGGAGCACATTGGGACGGAGCTTATTGTGATGAAAACGACATTATTAGCGTTCCTCTTGACAATATCGGGGGTTCGGCTTGACGCCCAAGCGGCGGAGCCGCCGACGGCGGTGTTCAAAGTGAACGCAGTCGCCAAATCGACGAAGGCGATCAATTACCGGCATCGCAGCGGTGCGACCGAGATCGATTTCGCGGGCACGGCGATTATGCGGACCGCCAAAGGACATGCGCGGGTGGAGAGCCGGCAGGGAGCGATCAGCATCGACGCCAACTTCCGCGATATCGGGTCGCCGAGCCAATTCGGCGCTGAGTATCTGACGTACGTGCTGTGGGCGGTATCGCCGGAAGGGCGGCCGAAGAACCTGGGCGAGATTCTGCTGGATGGCGGCAAGAGCCATCTGAACGTGACGACCGACTTGCAGGTGTTCGGGCTGATTGTGACGGCGGAGCCGTATTTCTCGGTGACGCAGCCGAGCGACCTGATCGTAATGGAAAACGAGGTTCGACAGGACACGCTCGGGAAGTTCGAAATCATCGACGCACAATATGAGCTGCTGCAGCGCGGGCAATATCAAAAGCTGGCCAATGTGTTGCAGCTGAAGCCCGACCCGTCGATTCCGGTGGAGATCTATGAGGCGCGCAACGCGATGCAGATTGCGCAGTCTTCGGGCGCCGACAAGTACGCGAGCGACGCGTTCCAGAAGGCGCAGACGACACTCCAGCAATCGGAGAAATATCTGCAGCAGAAGCAGCGCAAGCCGGCGATCATGATCGCGCGAGAGACGGTGCAGACGGCCGAAGATGCGCGGGTGATCGCGGTAAAGCGGCAGGAGGAAGAGGCTCTCGACAAGGAGCGGGCGGCTGCGGCGGCGCGCGAGGCCGAGGCCAAGCGCCAGGCGGAGCAGGAGCAGCGGCAGCGCGAGCAGGCCGAAGCGGAGCGGAAGGCGGAAGAAGCGCGGCGGGCACAGGCGGAAGCAGCCAAGGCGCAGGCTGACGCGGCGCGGGCGACGGCCGAAGCAGAGAAGGCGGCGGCCGAGCAGAAGCGGCTGGTTGCCGAGCTGGCGGCGGCGAAGGAAGCGGCGGAACGCGCCAAGGCGGAAGCCGCGCAGCAGGCAGCAGCGGCCGCGGCCGAAAAGGCTCAGTGGGAAGCGGCGGAAGCAGAGCGGCTGCGCCAGCAGGCCGAGCAGGAGAAGCAACAGCTGCGCGCGCAACTGCTGCAGCAGCTCAACGCGGTGCTGGAAACCAAGGATACCGATCGGGGGCTGGTGGTCACGATGGCGGATGTCCTGTTTGATAGCGGGCAATACACGCTGCGGCCGGTGGCGCGGGAAAAGCTGGCGAAGCTCTCGGGGATCGTGCTGGCACATCCGGGCTTAAAGCTGGCGGCCGAAGGGCACACCGACAGCACCGGAAGCGCCGATTTCAACCAGAGGCTTTCGGTGAAGCGCGCCCAATCGGCGGTCGATTACCTGAGCGGACAAGGGATCGCTCCGGACAACCTCTCGGCGGCCGGGTTCGGCGATACGCGGCCGATCGCGCCCAACAACACAGCGGCGGGCCGGCAGCAGAACCGGCGCGTGGAGTTGATCGTTTCGGGCGAAGCGATCGGGACGCGCATCGGACTGAATCCATCGACCGACGTGTCAATTGCCAAGTAGCTGGCGTACGGCGCGGCGGCCGGATGCAATCGCTGAGCGAACCGGAGCGCTGTCGCCTTCGTTGGTCCTCCCAGTAGACGCCCGAGTGAGCTTCGCCGCGCCGTTCACCGCGCGGACCCGCCGGGGCGGATGCAACTGGATGTGATGCTGTTTCAGGTTTCTTCGCTGCCCAACGCTGGCGTGGCAGCGCGGCCGGTGGTATTGCCAGGCTATACGCGGGCCGATATTTACCAGGGCTGGCGACCGAACGAGAGGCTGGTCGCGGCGGGGGGCGTTCAGAACGCCTTCGACCCTTCACACGTGGAGTTTATTTCGTGGGCCGGGCATATGGCGGAGGTTCCGCGGAACGCATACGTGCGGGTGACCTGGATGCTGGAGTAAGCCTCAGGGAGCATTTCCGGCCGATGCTGATTTGGCAGCCGGCTTGCATAACTCGCCCGGCTTGACTCTGACAACAAAGTTCGTGATCGCGGCATGTGGAGTGGCATTTTTCAGCAGCATGGGGGTGGAGGCGCAGGTCTCGCCCGGTCCCCTATCCAAAGCACATCACTCTTTGGATAGTCCACTAAAGTGTGCGAGTTGCCATAGTTTCGGCGCCGGGGAAGAGAAGCTGAAGTGTCTCAATTGTCATCGGGAAATCTTCGGGCTGGTCAAAGCGCACGAAGGCATGCACGGGCGCGTCGCCAACCGCGCCAAGGGTGATACCGATTGCGCGCGCTGCCACACGGAGCACTACGGCGAGCGATTCCGCATTTTCAAGTGGGAGACGTCCAAAGAAGAATTCGATCACAAGCAAGCCGGATATCCGTTAGTAGGCAAGCACGCGCAGTTGAAATGCGAAGAATGTCATAACCCCAAGCACATCTCGGCGGCAGATCGGAAGACCATTATGGTTCACGATTTGACGCAGACGTTTGAAGGTCTTCATCCGGCCTGTCTCACGTGCCACGAAGACCATCACAACGGGCAATTGAGCACGGATTGCCAGACTTGCCACGGATTTACGACCTGGAAGGCGATCAAAGAGTTCGACCACTCGACGACGCATTTTCCGCTAACGGGCAAGCACGAGAATCTCGAGTGCGCCAAGTGCCATAAGCCCACGAAAGAAGACGCCAAGGTCATTCAGTACAAAGGCCTGGATTTCAAGTCGTGCACGGGATGCCATCAGGATCCGCATCATGGAGCCTTTGCCGCGCGCTGCGAATCGTGCCACAACACGGCGAGCTGGAAACATGCGCAGATCTCGGGAGGGGCATTCGACCACAGCAAGACCAAGTTTCCGCTAAATGGAAAACACGACGGGTTGGCCTGCGATAAGTGCCACATGAATTCGGATTTCAAGAAGCCAATCGCGCACGACAAGTGCATGGACTGCCACCAGGACCAGCACAAGGGGCAGTTCGCCACCCGCGCCGATCATGGCGAATGCGGGTCGTGCCATGTCGATACCGGCTGGAAGCCCACGACATTCGTCGAGACGACGCACCAATCGACCAAGTATCCCCTGGCGGGCAAGCACCAGGGCCTGGCCTGCGCGAAGTGCCATATTCCCGCCGGCCTTGATACCAACTATCACCCGGCATTCCAAGCGTGCTCCGATTGTCACAAGGACGCGCATGCGGGGCAGTTCGCGAGCGCGCCGCACTTCAACAAGTGCGAGGACTGCCACAAGGTGGAAGGCTTTCATCCGTCCACATTCACGCTGAAGCAGCACCAGACGGTCACGTTCGCACTGAAAGGGGCGCACGCGGCGGTGGCGTGCCAGGACTGCCACCGGAAAGAAGAGGCGCCGGCGGGGGCGGACCGGAAGTACCATTTTGCCAACACCGCGTGCGAAGGCTGCCACCAGGATCCGCACCGCGGCGAGTTTCCCAAGATCCTGGCGGCGGGACTCAAGCAGGGACAGAGCGTCTGCGAAGGGTGCCATGGGTTGAAATCCTGGCGCGATTTGAAACTGTTCGACCACGGGATTACATCATTCGCACTAATGGGAAGGCATAGTGCGTTGGGTTGCTTGGATTGTCATCGCGCCGCAAGCGGGGACGCGCATACACGGATAATTCGATTCCAACCAGCGCCGGAACAGTGCATCGGGTGCCATGAAGATATCCATGCGGGGCAGTTTCAGAAGGGGTCGGAACCGGTGGATTGCGGGACGTGCCATGACGCGGTCCGCTGGACGGCGGCATTGTTCAATCACGAGGCGGCGAGCACGTTCTCGCTGGCCGGCGCACACGAAAAGGTGCCTTGTAACCTTTGCCATACAGAACGCCGCGACATCAACGGGAGAAGTGTCGTGACTTATCGGGGAACTCCCCGCGAATGCGCGACTTGCCATAAGTAAGTAACTCAATAGTAAGCAGTTAAGTAATAACTCAGTCGATTTTTCCGGGAACGAATTACACCGCTGTGCGAGATGGCACAGGGCGAGTAAGAGCGCCGTTATGCAGCGGGTGCCGAAAGCGGATGGTTCGAAAATTGCCTCTGCTGGCAACACTTGTGAAGGGACGAGGAGCCATCTGTCTGGGCCGCATCTGGAGCCTGATATTCCGGCTGTGCATGTTGCTTTTGGCAACACTAACGCCGGTTATGTTCGGACAGGACGCGGTGCGCGGACGCGTAGCGAATCCGCATGGAGCCCTGGACGTTGCCTGTGAAAATTGCCACACGACGACGGCGTGGAAGCCGATCCGGCGCCAGCCGGAGTTCAATCACAACACGCAGACCAAGTTCGCGCTGCTGGGGCTACATCAGAACGTGGCCTGCACAGGATGCCATGTCAACCTGGTCTTTTCGAAAGCGCCGACGCAGTGCTCCGAGTGTCACGCGGATCTGCACCGGCGGCAGTTCGGGTCGAACTGCCAGGAGTGCCACAGCGTGCGGGGATGGAACGTGGAGATCTCGGCACTCAAAGACCACAGCAATCGCTTCCCGCTTATTGGCGCGCACGCGGCGGCGACCTGCGACGATTGCCATCACGGCGCCGCGACCGGAGTTTATACGGGACTGAGCACGCAATGCGTGTCGTGCCACCTGCGGGATTATCAGACAGCGACGCCGTTGAATCACGTAGCGGCGAACCTGCCGACCACTTGTGAAAGCTGCCATAGCATGAACGTGTGGCAGGGGGCGCGCTTCAATCACCTGCAAGTCACGGGATTCGCGCTGACGGGGGCACACGCGACGCTGGCATGCGCGCAGTGCCACGTCGGGAACCGCTTTACGGGAACGCCGATCGCCTGTTACGGGTGCCACGTGAACGATTTCACGCACACCACGGATCCAAATCACATCGCGGCCGCATTCCCGCAAGATTGCTCGCTGTGCCATACGACGTTGACATGGTCGGGGGCAGCGTTTGATCATACGAAGCTTACGGCGTTCCCGTTGACCGGTCAGCACACCACCGTGACCTGCGCACAGTGCCACGTGGGCAACAAGTTTGTCGGAACGCCGACGGCGTGTTCGGGTTGCCACCTGCAGGACTACGCGAACACCACGAACCCGAATCATCGGGCCGCGAATTTCTCGACGACGTGCGAGACGTGCCACAACACTGCAGGGTGGCAGAACGCGACGTTCGACCACAGCGTGACGCGGTTCGCGCTGACCGGCGCACACCAGACGGTGGGATGCAACCAGTGCCACGTCAATGGGAATTTCAACAATACGCCGCTACAGTGTGCGGGCTGTCATCTGGCTGATTTCCAGAAGACGACGGCGCCGAACCACGTGGCGGCCGGGTTCCCTCAGGATTGCTCGACGTGCCACACCACGGTGCAGTGGACGGGTGCGACTTTCAATCATACTTCCACCGGATTCGCTCTGACGGGTTCCCACACCAGCGTGCAGTGCGCGCAATGCCACGTCAACAACAACTTCAGCCTGACCAGCACGGCTTGCATCACGTGCCACCTGAACGATTACAACACGGCCAACAGCCCGAACCACAAGTCGGCCGGGTTCCCGCAGGATTGCACGTTGTGTCACAACACGGTGCAGTGGAATGGCGCGACGTTCGATCATTCGACAACGGGTTTTACGCTAACGGGCGCGCACACGACGGCGCAGTGCGCGCAATGCCACGTCAGCAATAATTTCAGCCTTTCGAGCACGGCGTGCGTCACCTGCCATTTGAACGACTACAACACAGCGAACAATCCGAACCACAAGGCGGCGAATTTCCCGCAGGATTGCACAGCCTGCCATACCACGGTGCAATGGCTGGGCGCGCAGTTCAACCACACGTCAACCGGTTTTGCACTTACCGGAGCGCACACCAGCCTGCAGTGCAGCCAGTGCCACGTCAACGGCAACTATAATTTTACAAACGGCGCCTGCATTAACTGCCATCTAAACGATTTCAATACCGCGAACGCGCCCAGCCATGTGAAGGCTGGATTCCCGCAGGATTGCACGCTGTGCCACACCACGGTGCAATGGATGGGCGCCAAGTTCGACCACACCACCACCGGATTCACGCTGACCGGCACACACACGAGCCTGCAGTGCGCGCAGTGCCACGCCAACAATAATTTCAGTCTGCCGAACGGGAATTGCTGGAACTGCCACCAGAACGATTACAACGGGACGACGAATCCGCCGCACAAGGTTGCGAACTTTCCGCAGGATTGCTCGGGGTGCCACACGACGGTCAACTGGCTCGGAGCGACGTTCAACCACGCGACGACGGGATTCGCGCTGGTGGGCACTCATGCGACGCAGCAATGCACGGCGTGCCACGTCAACAACAACTACACGCTGGCGAGCGGGGCTTGCTGGAACTGCCATCAGACGGACTACAAGGGCGCGACCAACCCGCCGCACGCGGCGTCGGGGTTCCCGCAGGATTGCACGCTTTGTCATGGCACGGCGATCACGAATTGGCTGAGCGCGACATTCAATCACACCAGCACAGGATTCGCACTGGTGGGCATGCATGCCACGCTGCAATGCGCGCAGTGCCACACGAATGGCAATTACAATCTGCCGAACGGGGCCTGCTGGAATTGCCACCAGACGGATTACAGCGGGGCGAACAGCCCGCCGCACGCGGCGTCGGGGTTCCCGCAGGATTGCACGGTGTGCCACGGCACGGCCGCTACGAACTGGACGAGCGCCACCTTCAACCATTCAAATACCGGGTTTGCCCTAACCGGAACGCATACGAGCCTGCAGTGCGCGCAGTGCCACGTCAATAACAACTACAGCCTGCCTAATGGAAATTGCTGGAACTGCCACCAGACCGACTACAACGGCACGACGAATCCGCCGCACAAGGCGTCGAACTTTCCGCAGGACTGCTCGGGCTGCCATACGACCGTAAACTGGCTGGGCGCCACGTTCAACCATTCGAGTACCGGGTTCACGCTGGTGGGCGTGCACGCGACGCAGCAGTGCACGGCGTGCCACGTCAACAATAACTACACCTTGAGCAGCACGGCGTGCATCACGTGTCACCTGGCGGACTTCAATGGCACCAACAACCCGCCGCACCAGGCATCGGGATTCCCGCAGGATTGCACCATCTGCCACGGGACTTCGATCACGAACTGGACGAGCGCTACTTTCAATCACTCGACCACCGGATTCGCACTGACGGGAGCGCATACCAGCCTGCAATGCGCGCAGTGCCACGTCAATAACAACTACAGTTTGCCGAACGGGGCTTGCTGGAACTGCCACCAGACCGATTACAACGGGACGACCAATCCGCCGCACAAGGCGTCGAACTTTCCGCAGGACTGCTCGGGCTGCCATACCACTACGAACTGGCTAGGGGCCACGTTCAACCATTCGAGCACCGGGTTCACGCTGGTGGGCGTGCACGCCACGCAGCAGTGCACGGCGTGCCATGTGAACAACAACTACACGCTGAGCAGCACGGCTTGTATCACCTGCCATCAGACCGACTATAACGGGGCCAACAATCCGCCGCATGCGTCAGCAGGCTTCCCGACTGACTGCACGGTCTGTCACGGCACCACGATCACCAACTGGACGAGTGCGACTTTCAACCACTCGACGACCGGGTTTACGCTGACGGGCGCGCACACCAGCCTGCAATGCGCGCAGTGCCACGTCAACAACAATTACAGCCTGCCGAACGGGAACTGCTGGAACTGTCACCAGGCCGATTACAACGGAACCAACAACCCTCCACACGCCGCGCAGGGTTTCCCGCAGGATTGTTCGGGGTGCCACACGACGACGAACTGGCTGGGGGCGACGTTCAACCATTCGACGACAGGGTTTGCCTTGACCGGATTTCACACCAGTCTGCAATGCAGCCAGTGTCATGTGAACAATAACTACACGCTGAACAGCCCAGCGTGCTGGAACTGCCATCAGGCCGATTACAACGGAACCAACAATCCGAGCCATTCGGCCGCGAGCTTCCCGCAGGATTGCTCGCTGTGCCACTCGACTACCAACTGGTCGGGCGCCACGTTTACGCATCCGACGACGCCGCTCCAGCTGACCGGCTATCACGCCACGATGCTGACCAATAACCAGTGCAGCCTGTGTCACGTGGGGAACAACTACACATCCACACCGAGCGACTGCTGGAGCTGCCATCAGACGGATTACAACAACACGACCAATCCCAATCACGCGGCGGCCGGATTCGCGCAGACCTGCAACTCGTGCCACACGTTTACGGATTGGACCGGCGCGCAGTACAAAGCTCACGATTCCGCGTACTTTCCGATCTACAGCGGCACGCACCAGGGTAAGTGGACGCAATGCAGCGACTGCCATACGAATAGCGCGAATTACGCGGTCTTTACCTGCATTGCCTGTCACCAGCACAGCAACCAGACGCAGGTTACGCAGCAGCACAGCGGTGTCAAGAATTTCGTTTATAACGCAACGAGCTGCTACACGTGTCATCCGAAGGGGTCCGGCGGATGATGGTGGTGCGGGGGCTGCGGACGGTATTGCCGGCCGTGGTGTTGTGGTGGGCGTCGGCGCTAGGGGCCCAGGCGCCATCGGCGCGAACTACGTATCACGTGAAGCAAATCGCGGCGGGGGCCGTGTACCTGGACGGCGGCAGCGATGACGGGCTCAAGGAGGGAATGCATCTGAAGGTTTCGCGCGTGGCGGCGGGCGAGGCGGAAATGAGCAAGCAGGAGATCGGTGACATCACCATCGTGGCGGTAGCCACTATCTCCGCGGTGTGCGAGATCAAGGAGGGAGCAAAGCCGATCGAATTGGGTGACAGGGCCGACCTTTCCTATGAAGACACCCAGGCGATTGAACTGGTTCGTTCCTCAAAAACGATGCGGCACGTGGCGCAAGTGGTGTCGTTCACGGAAGGCGACCCGCTCGATGAAGAGCTCCGCGAGTACGTTCCGCACAATCCATCGCCCGAGGTAAACAAAATCCGGGGACGAATCGCGTTCGAACAGACTGCCATTTTCGATCACACATCCGGCATGCAGACCCGGCAGGAAGGATTGGTGCTGCGGCTGGACATGACGCGGATCGGCGGCAGTTACTGGAATTTTACCGGGTACTGGCACGGCCGGCTCAGCAGCCAAAGCGGCATTCCGCAGCAGCAGACGCTCAATGACCTGCTCAACCGTACGTACCAGATCGGGATGTATTACAACAATCCCAACTCGGCATACGTAGCGGGTGTAGGACGTTTTCTGCTGCCGTGGGCGCCGAGCCTCAGCACGATCGACGGCGGCTATTTCGGGCGCAGGCTGGGGAAGAAGTTCACCACCGGTATTTTCGCGGGCTCGACTCCTAATCCGACCGCCTGGAACTACGATCCTCACCGGCAAATGGCAGGCACATTCGTGGCGTACGAGACCGGCTCCTACGATACCGTGCGATTCACCAGCACGGCGGGCGCGGCGGTGACGCGGAGCCATTGGCATCCGGAGCGCGAGTTCCTATTTTTCGAGAACAACGTAATCGTGGGATCGAAGATTTCGCTTTACGACGATACGGAGGTGGATAAGCTTGCGCCGGCGCTCACGTCGGACGGAATCAGCCGCCCGCGCCTGGCGCGGAGCTTTGCGACCCTGCGGGTGCAGCCGGTGAAGCGGCTGGCGCTGGATGTAAGCCACAATTATTTTCGCGATACGCCGACGTTCGACTTGCGCCTGCTCGGCACCGGCTTGCTGGACCAGTTTCTTTTCCAGGGATTCAGCGGCGGATTCCGGCTGGACGTGTACCGCGGCGTTAATCTGTACGGCAGCCTGGGCCGGAGCAAGCGCGAGGGCGACACCGCGCCCGCGTTCAATTACATGGGGGGACTGGTTCTTCCGCGGCTGCCGATTTTGCCCCGTTTGCCGGGGCTGCCGCGCCTGCGGCTTTGGCGGTTCCTGGCCTTGCCGGGCGTACCCGGGCTGCCGGAGTTGCCAAGTTTGGCCTTGCGGACCGACTTGCGATATTCGAAGTTTTCGAGCTCGTTCGGCGCAGGCTCGTATGCGTCGGTCACCTTCAGCCGGCAGTTCACCGATAAGCTGCGCCTCGACATGCAGGCGGGCGAGCAGACGCTGGTTTCGCCCTTCACTTCGCAGACGCGCACAAAATTCGTCAACAACATGCTGGATTACCTGATTGGCAACCACTATATCCTCGGGGCAGGATGGACGTTTTATCACGGGGGAGTGCAGAACTATGACCAAACTTTCGTTAACTTCGGTTATCGTTTTTAGGAAATTGGCGCGATATTGTGTCTGTCCCCTGATACTAGCGATAGCGGCGCAGGGGGCGGAAACGATGGTTACGATCCGGCCCGATGTGGAGGTACAGCTCCCCGGCGTCCTCGAACGGGTTGGAAAGCAGGTGGAGAGATTCTGGAATTACTTTTCTTCGGTAACTTGTACCGAGGCCGTAACCCAGTCGAAAATTAGCGAAAAAGGCAAAGTCTTATTTGAGCAGAAGGAGAGTTTCGATTACTTGATCATACTGCAAGCGTCGGGAATGGACCTGGCCGTAGATGAATCGCGCGTCGAGAAGACGCATAAAGTGTCGAAGGGAAGCGCGTCGCTGCTGGAGACGAACGGTTTCTCGATTCTGACGCTGATCTTCCATCCGCTGTATCAATCCCGGTACCAATATCGGAGCCTGCCGGACGAGACGGTAGCCGGCCGCCGTTACATGCGCGTCGCATTCGAGCAGGTCGTGCAGGATCATCCGCTTTCGGTGCTGCGTGTGGGCGAGCGGGAATACCCCTTACTATGGCGCGGGACGGCGTGGATTGAACCGGCATCTTTCACGGTCACGCGCCTCCAGGCGGGCTTGGGCAGCACGATGGCCGAAACGGGATTACTCCGGCTGGATGCAGACGTCACTTACTCCGATGTTCGATTCAATGAAACCGAACATTTCTGGCTGCCGTCGCAAGCTGTAATCGAAGCGGAAACCAAGCGGCAGCACTGGCGGAATACGCATCAGTTCAGCAACTATCGCCGTTTCGAAGTTCAGACCGAGGTGAAGACCGCAGACCCGCAATGACTGTAACCGGAACTTTCAGCGACTACCTGTTGAAGCCTGCCGGCCGCCATCGGCTCGCGGTGTGGCTGCTCGCCGCTTTTTACGCCACGGTCATCGTCTGGACCCTGATTCACGGTTTCAGCTACTACCGGCTGCCGCTGGAGGACCGTCCGTACCATCCGCTGAATCGGGAACTGCGTCCGAGCGGGCCCACCGGGATTCGGCTGGGTCTGCTGGGAGTGGCGACGTTTCTGGGGATCTTTCTCTACGCGGTTCGCAAGCGATGGAAGACACTCGGCCGGATCGGCAAGACGAAGAACTGGCTGGATCTGCACGTAGTGATGGGTGTGTCGGCGCCCGTCTTGATCACCTTTCATGCCGGTTTCCGGATGCGGGGTCTCGCGGGCACTTCGTACTGGATCATGCTCGCGGTGGCGCTGAGCGGAATCGTCGGGCGGTATCTGTACTCGCAGATTCCGCGACGCATCAATGCCGCCGAGCTGTCGCTCCAGGAAATGCAGACGATGACGGACGACTTAACCAGCCAGTTGCAACGGCAAAGCCTGGTTTCGGCCGAAGAGTTGAAGCCGCTGCTGGCAGTTCCCACCAAAGCACGAGTCGAGGCAATGCCGGTTGTGACCGCTCTGCTGCTGATGGCGGCGTGTGATCTGAAGCGGCCGTTGCTGGTGGCGCGGATCCGGCGCCGCGCGCTGGTCAGCGGAGGCGGCATGAAAAATCTCTGGGGTCTGCTGCCATCGCCGGAGCCGGGGCTGGAGAAAGTCATCGATCTGGCGCGCAACCGGTCCTGGATGGCGACGAAGATCTCGTTCCTTTCCAAGACGCACCAGGTCTTTCATTTGTGGCACGTCGTTCACCGCCCGTTCAGTTACTCGTTCGCCATTCTGGTCTGTGTTCATATCTGCGTGGCGGTACTCATGGGTTATTTCTGAGAGAGTAGCAGGCATGGACACGCTGTTGACATTCCTGTTTGCCTCGGTGGTGACATTTTTCTTTTTGCGCCGGTATCTGGCGACGCTGGCCGCGCCCAAGCGGGCGGCGGCAGCGCATAGCGGCGGGACAACGGAGGCACAACCGGCTTCGAAGCCGATGATCGCGTGCCCGCGGTGCCGGAAGACGATCTCGGCGGAATCGACATTCTGCTCTTCGTGCGGCGCACCGATGTCGCTGTGGATCCTGCATCGGGCGGCGGTGCAGGACCCGGCGAACGGCTCCGCGCCGGGAGAGAAGGGAAAACCGCGGCCGGTCATCAACGCCACCCTCTGCATCGGGTGCGGAAGCTGTGTAGATGCCTGTCCCGAGACCGGCACGCTGGCGTTAGTGAGCGGCAAGGCGATTCTGTCCCATCCGGAACGGTGCGTCGGACACGCCAAATGTGTTCAGGTCTGTCCGACTTCCGCGCTCAGCCTGGCCTTCGGCAACACGCTGCAGACTTTACGGGCGCCACTCGTGAAAGAGACCTTCGAAACCAACGTCGCGGGCATTTACATCGCCGGGGAATTGTCGGGAATGGGATTGATCAAGACCGCGGTGAACGAGGGGCGGATGGCGATCGACAGCATCAAGCGCCAGCTTCAGGCGAGGGGCGAATGGGCGCCTCCGAGCGTGAATCACGAGTTCCAGATGGTTTGCTCGCAGGACGCGGATGAACCGTTTGACGTAACCATCATCGGCGCCGGTCCGGCCGGGCTGAGCGCTTCGCTCGCCGCGTTGCAGAATGGATTGCGCTATTTGACTTTGGAACAGGGCGAGGTAGCTTCCACGATTCGGAATTATCCGCGGCATAAGTTTCTGATGGCGGAGCCGGTCGAGATGCCGCTCTACGGCAGCCTATATGTAGGTGATGGCACTAAGGAATCGCTGCTGACGGTGTGGGAGGCAATTCTCGCCAACACCGGCGTCCGCGTGCGAACCAACGAAGGCGTTGAGTCGATCGCGCGGGAGGGGCCGGTATTTCTCGTGCAGACCGGTAAAGGCGTGTACCGCACGAAGAATGTGGTGCTGGCGCTGGGCAAGCGGGGAACGCCGCGCCGGCTGGGTATTCCCGGCGAGGAATTGAGCAAGGTGACCTACCGCCTGATCGAAGCGGACAGTTATCAAGATAAGGATATTTTGATAGTCGGTGGCGGCGATTCCGCCATCGAGGCGGCGCTGGCGTTGAGCAAGGCTGGGCGTAATCGCGTGACGCTTTCCTACCGCGGCACGGTATTCAACCGCGCGCGCGACCGCAATCGCAATATGGTTGAGGATGCCGAGCAGCAGGGAAGAGTGAAGATCATCCGGGAATCGCAAGTAAGCCGGATTCTCCCCCATTGCGTTCAGATAGCATCCGGCAACCGTGCTTTCGAGCTGCCGAACCACTACGTCTTCGTTCTGATCGGCGGGGAATCGCCGGAGGGTTTTCTGCGCAAAATCGGTATCGAGATTGTGGAAAAAATACTAGGAGCCGAAGAAGTACATGCCAGCTTCGCGTAAAAAATGGATCGTAATGGGCGCGAGCCTCGTTTTGATCGGGCTCGTTTCCGCATTCTTGTTGAAAGTCGCTACGCATTCCGGCACCGCAACGGCGCCCAAGGCCGCGGCCGTAGTCAGTGATAATCCGGAGCACGAGTTGAAAGAGTTGGCTGTGCAGTTGCAGAAGAAACCCGGTCACACGCCGGTATTATTGCGTATGGCGCAGTTGGAGCGGGAAAAGGGAGCACTAGATGATGCGGCGGGACATCTTCGGGAAGCTATCGAAAGCGAACCGTCGAGCCAGGACGCACATCTGGAACTGGGGCGCATTCTGTACGAGAAGAAGGATGTCAACGGGGCGATTGCGGAGACCGAGAAAGTGCTGGCTTTGAATCCGAAGCAGGTGGATGCGTTGTACAACATGGGGGCGATTTACGCGAATCTCGGCAACCCCGAGCGCGCCCGATCATATTGGGGAAAGGCAGTGGCGGCCAACGCGGCGTCGGACAGCGGCCGGAAGGCAAAGGACGGCTTGACGAAGTTGGGAGGCCGTTCCTAGACGGTTTGGAAGAAGCGCCGGATAATAGGAGAAGAAACGTGTTACGAAGCCCGGCCCGGCGGACAGGGGAGACGGGAACTCATGGGGACACGTCCGCGGGGACAGCGGGGTGGATCGCGGCCATGTCGCCGTGCATTGTGACATCCCGGATGGTGGCTCCTTGCGATCGCTGTGGACGGCCCGCTTCACCGGTGCATATGCCGCGGCGCGAACACGGTCTGTATTGCGCCGATTGCTGCCCTGTATGCTCGAAAGCCAATCAAGGATCCAAAACGGGATAGCTCCACCGGATGCTGGGAGCCTGTCGATTATGGGAACTGTATGGGTGAGATAGCGGTTGACGCGCTGCGTGGTTCCGAAGTTCTGCTGACTACCGCCTGGTTCGAGAGCATCGATGATCCGATGCTGCTTTGCGACCGGTCTTTGGTGGTACTCGCGGCCAACCGGGCAGCCGCACAGTTATTGCAGATGCCGGCCGGCGAACTGCTGTGCCGCAAAGCCGACGAATTTCTGGCTCCAGCCGCGCCTGCAGGTCCGCTCCCGAGCCCGCCGGCGCCGGCACGGCTCGAGTGGAGATGCGAATTCCAAGCGCCCAAGGGGGACCGGCGGACGTTGGAAGTTTGCGGCGTGGCGCTGCAGGACCGGATCACCGGAATCGAGGGATGGGCGCTGTCTCTGCATCAGCTTGGGGCGATTCCGGCGCCGCCGGAATTCATCGGCCACTCGGCAGTGGTCCAGGAATTACTGGAATTCGTATCACGCATCGCCGCCAGCCGCGCGACGTCGATTTTGCTGGCTGGTGAAAGCGGCACGGGCAAGGAGTTGATCGCCAAACGCCTGCATGCGCTAAGCCGGCGCGCGGGAGCCGCGTTAGTCCCGATCAACTGCGCCGCATTGCCGGAAAGCCTCCTCGAAAGCGAATTGTTCGGCTACGAGCGCGGCGCGTTTACGGGCGCGCGGGACACCAAAGAAGGGCTGCTGGAAGTGGCCGATGGCGGAACCGTGTTTCTCGACGAAATCGGGGAGATGCCCCTTCCGCTGCAGGCCAAACTCCTGCGCGTGCTCGAAGATCATACGTTCCGGCGGGTAGGGGGATCGCGCAGTATTTCGGTCGACGTCCGCGTGATTGGCGCCACGAATGCGGACCTTGAAAGAGCGATCGAAGAGCGGCGTTTTCGCAGCGATCTGTATTACCGCTTGAACGGAGTCCAGATTCGGGTACCGGCGCTGCGCGAGCGGCCCGAGGATTTGGCCGAACTGGTGAGCTACTTCCTCGATCATTTTAACCGGGTTCATGAGCGCGACATCCGCGGTGTCCATCCGGGAGCCCGGCGCCTGCTCGAGGGGCACTCCTGGCCGGGCAACGTTCGCGAACTACGCAATGTGATGGAACGTGCCGTGCTGGTGGAGCCGTCGCCTCTGATTACATCCGCCAGCCTGGCTTTGCCGAATGCGGTGAATGCATCGGGGCGGGGGGCGGCGGCCGACAAACCCGATCCCAAAGCGCGGTTTTCGCTGCTGAGCGGCGAACGAGAACTGATTGCCGCGGCTCTCGCCGAAACCAGCGGGAATCAGACGCGCGCCGCCGCCTTGCTCGGGATCGGCCGGTTTTCGCTGCGCTACAAAATGAAGAAGCTGGG
>Ga0070734_10001949_pt1 | contig 27329 bp, 25 predicted proteins | sample Coa_R1_8_FD_66444 | JGI IMG/M metagenome (GOLD analysis project Ga0070734, IMG submission 66444) | Surface soil microbial communities from Centralia Pennsylvania, which are recovering from an underground coalmine fire - Coalmine... | ecosystem: Environmental > Terrestrial > Soil > Unclassified ... | reverse complement strand
CGCCGACGTAATCACCGTGCGGACAGACCGTCCCAACGGCGTCCCCCTCTATAATCCGGTTTCGCAGATGGTTTACGCGCTCAAGGCCGACGACGTGCGGGACGTGATGGTGAACGGCCGGCCGGTGGTGCGCGACGGCCGGAGCCTGACGCTGGACGAGCCGCAGATTCTGCGCAAGGCGGCGGAATATGGCCTGCAGGTAAAGCGCTCGCTAAAGTAAATTCAGGCACCTTCGCCGCCCCGGTTATGTACCTTTATCTACATTTTGATCACCAGCGCTCTTGCTCGGCGTGAGCGCACATCCCTTAGCATCAAATTGAATGCTATGGGAGCGAAAAGCGTCCCGATTATCGACCTCACCAAGGATATCCATTCGCTGAGCGCATTCAAGCGGAATAGCCTTCGGTTCCTGCGGCGCTTGCGCGAGAGCGGGGGTCCGATGGTCCTGACCGTCAATGGCAAGGCGGAATTCGTACTGCAGGACGTGGCGTCCTATCAACGGCTGCGCGAGCAGGCAGGAGCTTCGCGGCAATTCACTGAACAGGAACGAGCGGAATAAATGCCCAACCCTTCACAGCGTAATGGCAGTCGCCTCATCTCAACCGGAGTCCGCGGACTCGATAACGTGCTGGGGGGCGGGCTGCCCGCCGGCCACCTGTACTTGATTGACGGCGACCCCGGAACGGGCAAGACGACGCTGGGCGTGCAGTTTCTACTGGAAGGTCTGGCGCAAAACGAATCGGTTCTCTATGTGACGCTATCGGAGTCAGAGCGCGAGCTGCGCGAAGTGGCCGAGTCACACGGCTGGAATTTGCGGGGGATGCACATTTTCGAGCTCCTGCCGATGGAGGAGAGTCTCAAGGCGGAAGAGCAGTACACGGTCCTTTATCCGGGCGAGGTGGAGCTGTCGACGACGCTGAAAGCGGTTCTGCAGCGTGTCGAAGAGACGCATCCGAAGCGCGTGGTGTTTGACTCGCTTTCGGAGCTACGCCTGCTATCGCGAGAACCGTTACGGTTTCGGCGGCAATTGCTGGCTTTGAAACAATACTTCGCGGGCCGGGACTGCACCGTGCTGCTGGCGGACGACCATAGCACGGGCGAAGAAGACCGCGACATCCAAAGCATCGTGCACGGCGTGGTGCGGCTGGAAAACCTGGCTCGCGAGTACGGCACGAAGCGGAGGCGTATCGAGGTATTAAAGTTGCGCGGAGTTTCCTTCCGCGAGGGCTTCCACGATTACTCGATTCGGACCGGAGGGTTGGAGGTATACCCGCGCCTGGTCGCGACCGAGCACAGGCGGGCGTTCCCGCGCGGCTTGCTGAAAAGCGGGATTCCGGAACTGGACGCGCTGCTGGGAGGCGGCCTGAACCGCGGCACCAGCACGCTGCTGATGGGACCGGCAGGCGCCGGCAAGAGCACCATCTCACTGCAGTACGCGACCGCGGCGGCAGAACAGGGAGAGTACGCCTACTATGTGACCTTTGACGAGGGCCTGCTGACGGTATTGGAACGCGCTGCAGGACTCGGCTTGGATATTGAGCCGTTGATCGAAGCGGGGAGGCTGCATCTGGAACTGGGCGATCCGGCGGAACTGTCGCCGGGCTACTTCGTGCAAAGCGTCCGAGCGCAGGTGGAACAGCGTCACACGCGAGTGGTCGTAATCGATAGTTTGAACGGATTCCTGGCAGCCATGCCGGGCGAGGACTATCTGACTATCCAGCTGCACGAACTCCTGGCTTACTTGAACAACCAGGGGGTGACCACCCTTCTGGTGATGGCTCAATATGGCGTCCTGGGTCACGGGATGGTGAACCCGGTGGACGTGAGCTACCTGGCCGACACGATTCTGCTTCTCCGATATTTCGAGAACGGCGGCGCGGTCCGTCAAGCGATCTCGGTAGTCAAGAAACGGAGCGGTCCCCACGAGCGCACCATCCGCGAACTGCAGATGGGGCCGGGGCGGATTCGGGTGGGACGGCCGCTGGCGGATTTTCAGGGCGTACTGACCGGTGTTCCCGTCTATCTCGGCGAAGAACCGTCGATGGCGGTGGGCAGCGCCGGTGAAAGAGTCGGCGGATAGCGTGGAGCGCGACTCGGTCGTTTTGTTGCATGCGCCGGTGGGACGGGATGCCAAACTGCTGCACGACCTGTTCCACCGAGCCCGAATCCACTCACAGGTGTGCCTCACGGTAGAAGAATTATGCCGCGAAATGGGGCACGGAGTGGGCGCGGTGTTCATCACGGAAGAGGCGCTGGACGCCGAATCGGTGCACCGGCTGGCCACAGTATTGCAGGAACAGGGCACGTGGTCGGATCTGCCGCTGGTGGTGCTGACCGTGGGTGGAGAACCGAGCGAAGCCAGCCGGAAGCGGCTGGCGAGACTGGAGCCGCTGGGCGACCTGACGCTGTTGGAGCGTCCACTCCGCTCCGATACGATCGTCAGTGCGGCCCGGACCGCGCTCCGCGCGCGCGCCAAGCAGTACGAGGTGCGTCGGCGCGATGCCGAACTGCAATTGGTCACCGACAATGTCCCGGTGCTCATTTCGTACATCGACCGGGCCCAGGTGTACCGCCGCGTAAATCAGACCTACACCCGTTGGTTCGGTTTGCGCCCCGAACAACTGGTGGGCCGCACGATCAAATCAGTGGTTGGCGAGCCGCATTACACAGCCGCCCAACCGTTCATCGCGCGCGCTTTAGACGGCGAGCACGTCAGCTTTGAATCACAACTCTGGGATAAAGACGGGAAGTTGCGCGACGTGGCCGTCTCCTACGCGCCGGACCGGTCGGCGGACGGGGACGTGCGCGGCCTGGTCTCGCTGGTCCAGGATATTACCGAAAGGAACAACAACGAGCGGGCTCTGCGCGACAGCGAGCGGCAATTTCGGAGCCTAGCAGATACGATCCCGAACCTGGCCTGGATGGCGGCGGCGGACGGGCATATTTTCTGGTACAACCGGCGCTGGTATGAATATACCGGCCGCACCCCCGAGGAGATGGCGGGGTGGGGCTGGCAGAGTGTGCATGACCCCCAGGTGCTGCCCGAGGTCCTGGACCGCTGGCGTGAATCGATTGCGACCGGAAAACCGTTCGAGATGGTGTTCCCGTTGCGCGGCTCCGATGGCGTCTTTCGGCCTTTCTTAACGCGGATCGTGCCGGTGCGGGACAGTTCGGGAACGGTAGCCCGGTGGTTCGGCACCAACACCGATATCGATGAACAGAAGCGAATCGAGGACGCGCTCCGGCAGGCAAACCGCAACCTGGAGGAGTTTGCCTACGTCGCCAGCCATGACTTGCAGGAGCCTTTACGCATGGTCAACGTGTATTCGCAGCTCTTGTTGAAACGCATTGGCCCCGAGACCAATCCTCAATTACAACAATATGCCGACTACATTCGAACCGGAATCCGGCGCATTGAGGAACTCATTCGGGATCTGCTGACTTATTCGCGGGTGACACATGCAAATGGCGATTCCGTCGCGGGGTATGCCGATCTGGGTTCGGCGTTGCGCCAGGCGCTGATCCGAGTGGACGCGCGCGTGCAGGAGAATCAGGCCGAGGTGAGCTTTGACCCGCTGCCGACTGTATCCGGCGACGAGGGGCAACTTTCGCACGTGTTTCAGAACCTGCTCTCGAATGCGCTGAAATACCGCAAGCGCGAGGAGACTCCGCGCATTCATATCACCGCCGAAAGGCGCGACGGCGAGTGGGTGGTGAGCGTCAGGGACAACGGCATCGGGTTCGAGCCGGAGCAGGCGGAGCGCATTTTCGGGCTTTTCAAGCGCCTGCATCGGGACGAAGAGTATCCAGGGACGGGGCTCGGGCTGGCAATTTGCAAGCATATTGTCGAGCGATATCGGGGGCGGATCTGGGCGGAATCGCAGCCCGGCGCCGGATCGACGTTTTTCGTATCGTTGCCGGGGGCGCCTTGTGACTAGGCCCCTTCGCATTTTCCTGGCCGAAGACAATCCGGGCGACGTGGAACTCGTACGCGAGTCGCTTCGCGAACACCACATCGAACACACGCTTTCGGTGGCGAGGGACGGCAGAGAAGCGAAGCGTTTCATTCAGGGCATCGAAGAGGATGCGTCTTGCCCGGATCTGTTTCTGCTGGACCTCAATCTGCCCAAGGCGGACGGCTATGAGCTGATGGACCTGCTGCGCGCGCATCCTTTGTGCGCGAATAAGCCGGTGATCGTTGTCACTTCGTCCGACGCCAAGAAGGACCGGGATCGCGCCGCTCAGATGGGAGCGGCCCGGTATTTCCGCAAATCATCGGAACTGATTGAATTCCTGCAATTGGGCCTGCTGATCCGCGAACTGGCGGAAGAGAACGGGCTTCCCGTGGGTGCGTAGACTCCCGGCTGCGGCGCGAGAGGGCCCGCCCCACTTGCCCGCTTCCCCTGTGATGTCGGATACTGGACAACCGCGGCAGGAGGCAGGTCCTTTGAGCATACGAGTCAACAACCGGCAAGTCGGAGACGTGAATGTAGTGGAGGTGATTGGCCGGATCACCATCGGCGAGGGTTCCATTGTGTTGCGTGACAGCGTGCAGGATCTCGTGCAGCGAAAACAGTTGAAGATTCTCCTTAATCTCGGCGAGGTTCCCTATATTGACAGCTCGGGAATCGGCGAGCTGGTTTCCGCTTACAGCGCGGTGACCAAGGGAGGCGGGCAATTGAAGTTGTCGAACCTCACCAAGCGCGTCAAGGATCTGCTGAAGATTAGCAGGCACGACATGCTGTTCGATATTCACGAGGAAGAAGCGACCGCGGTAAACAGCTTCAACTAGTCTTCCGGGCAGCGTTCGCATCGGCGGAGGAAGCGCGGGCGGCGACTCGGCTCCGCACTCGCACCCACATTTCCCCTTTGGGGCGTAGAGTAATGCTGGGCAGGGGCTCGACGGGATGCGCGCCGACCAGGTGGAGCTGGAAACGCTGCGCAATCGTCGCCAGCAGGAGCACGGCCTCCATCATCGCAAAAGACGCGCCGATACACTGCCGGGGACCGGCGCCAAAAGGAAAATAGGCGAACCGCGGCAGCTTACGCGAGTCTTCTCTGTTCCAGCGATCGGGATCGAACTGGAGCGGGTCGGCAAAGAAGCGGGGATCGCGGTGCATGACCCACGGGCTCATGACCACGTTGGAGCCGGCGGGAATGCGGTAGCCCGCGAGATCGAACTCCTGGATGACGCTGCGGCCCACGCCCCACGCGGGAGGATAGAGCCGCATCGATTCCTTGATGACGCCTTCGGCGTACTTCAACGAAGGCAGATCAGAAATCTCGGGCAACCTGCCCCCGAGGACGCGGTCCAATTCCTCGCGCAGCTTTTCCTCCGCCTGCGGATTCTGGGAGAGCAGCTGCCAGGCCCATGAAAGCGCCAGCGCCGTGGTCTCGTGGCCCGCGAGCAGAAACGTCATCACCTCATCGCGGATCTGCCGGTCGTCCAAACGGCTGCCGTCTTCACCGCGAGCTTCGATCAGCATCGAGAGCAGATCTCCCGCATCGTGTCCACTTTCCCGGTGCAGGCGGATGATCCGGTAGACCGTTTCGTCCAGCTTCCGAACGGCCCGGCGAAATTCGAACAGGCCGGGCCACGGCAGGAGGCGGACGAACGACGGCAGCAGCATCCTCGCTCCGGTCATATTCCGCATCAGCACATTGATGGCGCGCGAGATCTCGGGAACTCCGTCGGCGGGAACATCAAACAGCGCGCGCACCGCGATGGCCAGCGTCAGGCGCATCATTTCCTGGTGAATGTCGATCTGCGCTTCGTCCCGCCAGGCCGTGAGCATCTGCTCGGCGTAGCACGTCATGATGCCGGCATAAGCGACAATCCTCTCCCGATGAAAAGCGGGCTGGGCGAGCCGGCGGCGCTTCTTCCAGGTTTCGCCTTCGCTGGTCAGCAGGCTCTCTCCGAAAAGCCACCGGTTGGAACGGATGACGCGGTCCTTGAGGAAGTTCTGATAGTGCCGCACCAGAACGAATTCGATGAGGTCCGGGTGATTCAGGAAATAAACCCGCACCCACATCGCGCGGTAATAAAAGATGTCGCCGTACTCTTCGGCCCAGCTGCGAAATAGAGAGAGCGGGTCGCGATGGACGAGAGGGATGTTACCGATCAGAAAGTGCGGCGTGGGACCGGGGGGACGCAATGAATTCAGTGTACACCCGGGCGCGCTCGCGACTCCGGGCGCTGAGGTACACTGAGTGGCGTCGCGGCCCGTAGCGGATAAAAGCGGGTCGGCCCCAAGGAGGTCGTCAATGGTGTGGAACCGATCGGCCGGGTCCGGCGCTCTGGGAGCGGCACTGGCCGTGCTGATAGTGCTCCAGCCCGCGCACGGGCAATCCGCCAAAGCGTATACGCCCCCTCGGCTGGCCGACGGCCATCCGGATCTGCAAGGCACCTATGACCTGGGCACGCTGACTCCCCTGGAGCGGCCCGCCGGCGCCAGGCCGGTGCTCACGCGGGAAGAGGCGGAGAAACTCCAGGGCGCAGTGGCGGTGCGGCGCGAGCGCGCGAACGCTCCCAGCCGGCCGGATCGGCCCGCGCCGCCCAAAGGCGGCGACGGTTCCACGGGCGCGGCGGGCGGGACCGGCGGGTATAACAACTTCTGGCTCGATCCCGGGTCCACGTTCAACATCGTCGACGGGCAGATTCGCACGTCGCTGATCGTCGATCCTGCGGATGGGCGCATCCCTGCGTACACAGCGGCCGCTCGCCGGCGCATTGCCGCGCTGCAAGGCCGCCCGACGTCCGACGCGCAGGAGAACCGGCCCCCGGGAGCCGATCTTCCCGGCTCGTTCGATGACCCGGAACGCCGCCCGCTCGGCGAACGTTGCCTGCTCGGATTCGGTTCCACCTCCGGGCCGCCGGCCTTGCCGGACTACTTCTACAACAATCTTCATCAGATCGTGCAGACGCCGGATTCGATCATGATCTCGAGCGAGATGGTGCATGACGTACGCATTGTTCGCATGAATGCGCAGCACCTGCCGCCGGCGATTCGCCGCTGGATGGGCGATTCGATCGGCCGCTGGGAAGGCGACACCCTGGTGGTGGACACCATCAACTTCACCGACAAAACGCGATTCCGCGGCTCGACTCAAAACCTGCACGTGGTCGAACGCTTCTCGCGGCTTGACGATCAGACGCTTTTGTATCGCTTTACGATTGACGATCCGGACACGTGGGACCGGCCCTGGAGCGGCGAGTATGCCTGGCCGGCGACTGACAAACCCATTTATGAATACGCCTGCCACGAAGGCAACTACGCCCTAGGCGACATTCTGCGGGGTGCGCGGGCGCTGGAAGCGGAGGAAGGCGCGAGCGGGACAAGTCCCCGATGAATGCCCGGCCTTTGGGGTTACTTTGCCGTTGACGTCGCCTCGATCGCCGGTCCGATCTCTTTGGCGCCGTCGGTCGCTTTCGCGAAATAGTGATATTGCCCGTTGGGCCCGGCTGTCACGTCAGCAAAGCTTGTTCCGGCCACCGCCGTCTCCGAATTCAATCGCTCGGCCGGCTGTCCGCTCGTCGTGGCACTCCGGTAGACGTTATAGCCCGTTACCCCCTTCAACGTGCTCGGCTTCCAGGTAATGTAGTTGAAAGAGCATCCTTTGCCCAACGCTGCCTTGATCACTACCTGGCGCGCCGATTCGGTACATCCCAATACACCGCCGATATTCGCCGTGCAGGGAAAGCCGGGCGCATGGATCTCCATGTTGGTGATGAGCTGCACGTCCCGCACGTCAACAGTTCCGTCGTGGTTCACGTCGCAGCCGGTATTCCCTTGAGTCCACGCGGAAAAACAGAACACGCCCAGCGCTGATAGGCACATTCCGAGTGTCCGCGCGGTTGTCATGTCTATGGAGCCGATGTGCAACGCGAGTGCCACAGTTTGGCAGAAAACCTGAGAGTCTTCCGCGCCTCCAGGCACTCCTGATCAGGCGGTTATGCGATATCCGTGGTGTGCCTGCCTGGTCCTGGCGGGATGGGCGGCGTGGGCTGCAGGCGCCCCAGTCAAGCAATACCAGATCGAAACCGTGGCCGGCAGCGCCGATCTGGGCGATGGCGGTCAGGCGCTGGCGGCGGAGTTCGGAAATATTCAAGCAGTGGCGCTGGATGCCTCCGGCAATCTTTATCTCTCCGACACGGACCATCATCGGGTGCGCAAGGTTGCGGCCGATGGTACTGTCGCCACCATCGCCGGTACCGGGATCGCCGGGTTCAGTGGCGATGGAGCGCCCGCGACCGCCGCGCAGGTCAACCTCCCATACGGTATCGCGGCCGGCCCGACCGGTGAAGTCTACGTCGCCGACCTGGGCAATCACCGCGTGCGCCGGATCGCGCGCGATGGCGTAATCTCCACGGTTGCCGGCAATGGATCGTGCGGATCCACGGGTGACGGCGGGCCCGCCGCGATGGCGCTGCTGTGCGCGCCGCGCAATCTTTTGCTGGACAAATCCGGCAACCTTTATATATCCGAGTTCGACGGACACCGCGTGCGCCGCGTGTCGCCCGACGGAACCATCTTCAGAGTCGCGGGCACCGGCAAGGCCGGCTTTTCCGGTGATGGTTCTGTGGCTTTGCTCGCGCAACTGGCCTTTCCTTCAGGCCTGGCCCTGGACCGCTGGGGCGCGCTGTATATCGCCGATTCCCAGAATCAAAGGATTCGCCGCGTGACTCCGGATGGCTTGATTGATACCGTGCTCGGCGGCGCCGAAAACATCAGCCTGCTGACACCCTCGGCCGTTGCCATCGATCGCAACACAGTGATCTATGTTGCGGACCACAGTTATTCGGTCCGCGCTTATTTGCCTTCGCGAGCCTGGATCACGGTAGCCGGAACCGGTACCGCGGCCTTCGGCGGTGATGGCGGACCGGCGGCTTCGGCGCCGCTCACGAGCGCCAACGATCTGGCCGTAGGCCCGACCGGAGAGCTGTATATTGCCGATGGGATGCGCATCCGGCGCATTGATAATGACGCGGTCATCCAAACCGTGGCCGGTGACGGATACGTGCGCGCTGTCGAAGCCGGCGGAAGCGCCGCGGGAGCGCGCTTATTCCATCCCTCCGCCGTGGCGTTGGACGGGCTGGGCCATTTGTACATCGCCGATACCGGAACGCAGCGCGTGCGTAAGTTGTCGCTATCCGGATCGATCGAGACGCTCACCGGAACCGGGCTGGCCGGGTTCGCCGGCGAAAATCTGCCTGCCCCGGGCGCGTCGATGGATTCGCCGATGGGCGTGGCGCTCGATGCTGCCGGCAATGTCATCATCGCGGAAACCGGGAACCATCGGATCCGTCGTGTCGACAGGGAGGACCGCCTCTCCACCGCGGCGGGAACCGGCGCCCCCGGCCGCGGCCTCGAATACCAGCGCGCCGCGGAGACCGCTTTGCGCGCGCCTCGCGGGGTTTGCACGGGTGCGGACCAAGCCTGGTACATCCTTGACAGCGGCAATCATCGCGTGCTCGGCGTGGGTCCGGACGGCCGGGTCGTCCTGGTGGCCGGCAGCGGCACACCCGGCTTCAGCGGGGACAGCGGTCCTGCGCGGGGCGCGCAACTCAATCAGCCGGCGGCCTGCGCCCTCGATAAGGACGGCCGTCTGTTGATTGCCGACACGCTCAATCATCGCATCCGCCGGCTCACGGCGGACGGAACCATTAGCACCGTGGCGGGCACCGGCACGCCGGGTGTGAGCGGCGACGACGGCCCGGCTGCCGCGGCCCGGCTCTCGGCGCCTTCCGGAATCGCGGTGGACGCCGGCGGCTCCCTCTACATCTCCGATACCGGCAATCATCGCATTCGCCAGGTCACGCCGGACGGCATTATCCACACCATAGCCGGCGGTGATGCGAACGGCTTCGGCGGCGATGGCGGTCCGGCGCGCACCGCGCTGTTGGATTCGCCGGGCGGCCTCGCCGTCGACCCTTCCGGTGATCTGTATTTCGCCGACACCGGGAACAACCGCGTACGCCGGTTGCGGCCCGAATCCGAGCCGGCCCCTCCGCCGCCGCTGGTGCAGCTCTCCGTTGTCAATGCCGCGAGTTTGCTGGAAGGGCCGGTCGCGCCGGGCGAAATTCTCAGCATCTTCGGCGACGGCCTGGGCCCCGCGGAGGGAGTCGCCGGTCTCTTTGATCCAGCGGGAAACCTTGCCACGCAAGCGGGCGGAGCCGAGGTGCGGTTCGACGGCGCCGCCGCGCCGATCTTCTACGCACAAGCCGGCCAGATCAATCTTCAGGTTCCTTACACCGTGGCCGGTGCGGCGCAGACCGAAATGGAGATCTCGTACAACCGCAACCTTGTGGGACGCAGGATGCTGCCCGTGGCGGAAGCATCGCCCGCGCTCTTCCCAGTCGCCGCCAATCAGGATGGCTCCCCGAATTCCGCCCTTGAACCGGCGCCGCGCGGCAGCATCGTGACCTTCTACGGGACCGGCGACGGGCTTACCGACGGGATGAACCACAGCGGCCGGAGCGCGCAATTCCCCTACCCCCGGCCCACGCTTCCCGTCACGGTATCGGTTGCCGGCATCACAGCGGACGTCCTTTACGCCGGGAGCGCGCCCGAACTCGTGGGCGTCTTTCAGGTCAACGCGCGCATTCCCGGCGGCTTTGTCCCGCCGGGTCCGGCGGCCGTGGTTGTGAAGATCGGCGCCGCCTCTTCGCCGGTGTTGCACATCTGGCTGCGCTGACGCCGTTGCTATCCTGACTTCATGTCCTCGGTGGCTCTCACGATTGCCGGCTCGGACCCCAGCGGTGGCGCCGGTATTCAAGCCGATCTCAAGACCTTCCATCAGTTCGGTGTGTACGGCGAGGCGGTCGTGACTCTTCTCACTGTCCAGAATACGGTGCGCACCGACCGCGTGGAAGTGATGCCGCCGGAACTGGTTTTCGAGCAGATCCGCGCGGTGCTCGATGATATTCCGCCGGCTGCCCTGAAGACCGGCTCGCTCGGATCGGCGGAGGTGGTGCACGCGGTGGCTCGGGCGCTGGAAGGCTACCTGGCTCCGCTGGTAATCGATCCCGTGTTGATCAATAAGCACGGCGTGGCGCTGGCTTCGGAATCTGCCTGGACGGCCCTCGAAAGCGAGTTGTTGCCGCACGCGGCTCTGCTAACACCCAATGTCCCCGAGGCGGAAGCGCTCACCGGTATCCGGATTCAGACCCCGGAAGACATGCGGAAGGCGGCGCTGCGGCTGCGAGAAATGGGCGCGCGCGATGTGCTCATCAAAGGGGGGCATCTGGCCGGCCCGCCGACCGACGTGCTCCTGGTGGCGGATTCCTGGCACGAATTCCGGGCGCCGCGGCTGGAAACCCGGCACACCCACGGCACCGGCTGCGCCTATTCGGCGGCAATCACCGCCTGCCTGGCGCGCGGCATGCGCCTGCGCGACGCCGTGGCGCGCGCCAAGCAGTACATCAATGAGGCGATCCGCACCGCGCCGGGGCTTGGCCATGGCAGCGGCCCGGTCAACCATCATGCCGAGACGCGGTAGCGTTTTATTCGGCGCGGCGCCAGGAGTGTGAGGAAGCAAACGCGCGCTGATATTCTTGGGTAATGAGCAAAGCTCATCGAGTCGCCGTTTTTGATACTACGCTTCGCGATGGCGAGCAGGCCGCCGGCACGCGGCTGGGCAGCCGGGATAAGCTGACGCTGGCTCGGCAACTGGCGCGGTTGAAGGTCGACATCATAGAAGCCGGATACCCGGCCTCCTCGCCGGAAGATTTTGAGGCGGTGCAGCGCATCGCCCGTGAGGTCGAGGGCCCAACCGTCTGCGGCCTGTCGCGCGCGGTGCCCGAGGACATTGAAGCCTGCGGCAAGGCGCTGGCCAAGGCGAAGCGCCCGCGCATTCACACCGGCATCGGCGTTTCCGATATCCACATTCTCGGCAAGTTTCGCCACGAAAAATACGGCAAAACGCTGGGAGAGAAAAAAGTCAAGATGGTCCGCATGGCAGCCGACGCGGTCAAACGCGCGCGGAACCATGTCGATGACGTCGAATTCTACGCCGAGGACTCCGGCCGTGCCGAGCCGGCCTACCTGTATGAAGTGCTCGAAGCCGCGATCGACGGCGGCGCTACCGTGGTCAACATTCCCGACACCACCGGCTACACCGTGCCGGAACAATATGGCGCGCTGATTCGCGGCATCCGCGAAAACGTGCGCGGCATTCAAAAGGTGACGATCAGCGTGCATTGCCACGACGACCTGGGAATGGCGGTCGCCAATTCGCTGGCCGGCATCCTCGCCGGGGCGCGCCAGGTGGAGGGCACGATTAACGGGATCGGCGAGCGGGCCGGCAACGCCGCGCTCGAGGAGATCGTGATGGCGCTCAAAACGCGCGGCGACTACTTTGGTTTAACCACCGGAATCGACACGCGCGAGCTGCACCGCACCAGCTACCTGGTTTCCGATCTGCTTGGGATCGTCGTCCCACCAAACAAAGCGGTGATTGGCAGCAACGCGTTTTCGCATAGCTCCGGCATTCACGTCGATGGATTCCTCAAAGAGCGCACCACTTATGAGATCATGCGCCCCGAGGACGTGGGGATGGCGCAGAGCCGGGTCGTGCTGACGGCGCGCACGGGACGGGCCGGCCTGCGCGCCCGCCTGGAAAAGCTCGGTTATTCGCTCTCCAAGGAAGAGCTCGACCTGACCTACCAGCGCTTCCTCGCGGTGGCCGACAAAAAGCAGGAAGTCTTCGACGAAGACCTGGTGGCCATGATGCACGATGACCTGCACCCGGTCCCCGAAGCGTGGCAGTTGGAATACCTGCAGGTTTCGAGCGGCACCTCGGCGATTCCGACCGCCACCGTGCGCCTCCGCGTGCACGGCGAAACGCGCGAGACCGCGGCGATCGGCAACGGCCCGGTTGATGCAGTGTACAAAGCGATTGCCGCTCTGGCCGGCGATTTCGCGAAACTGGTCCGTTACGACATTCACGCCGTGACCAGCGGCACCGGCGCCATGGGCGAAGTAACGGTGCAGTTGGAAAATGGAGTGCGTCGCGCCGTCGGCCGCGGGGCGTCGACCGACGTGCTCGAGGCCAGTGCCAAAGCGTATCTTGACGGCTTGAACCGGCTGGCGCACGCGGCGTCGTGAGCCGGTCGATTCGGCCTCCGGCCGCCCGCCGATTTTCGGGCAGGCCGGAGGCGATTGCGGACCACTGCTATGAGCCCAGGTCGGCAACCTGTTGGCGAAGCGCTTCCACTTTCGCTTGTGTCTCAGCCAGCTCCAGGTGCGCGGTGACCGACTGCTTCATCTGATCGGCGCCGGACGAAACCGACGCCACGTGATTCCGGTATGTCCCCGACCCCAGGAAATTCTGATTTTCATTCAGGTGCCGGATGGCCGACTCCGTGCCGGTAGCGACCGTTACACCCGCCCTGGTGACGGAATCGAGCGCCTCCTGCTGCCAGGGCTCAATTACCTGCCTGATGGATTGAAGCCGCTCGATTCTGGCTCCGATCTGGTTCACGTGCTCCCGGACCTGCGTCAGTTCGATCGCATGGCTCTGCCAGCTGATTCCGCTATACGCAAACGATCGAAGCCGGTCCGTGCTCTCAGTCAACCGGTGCGAAGTAGCGCGGATCTCCTCCAGCAGCCGGGAAGCCTCCGATGGGAAGTTCCATCGCGTCTCGACGCCGCATGTGCATTCCTGGTTTGCCGGCGCGGCCACCCCCGGGGATACGCTGGACAGGGCGGCAAACGCAAGCAGACAAGTAGCCTTCATTAGATTGTGAAATCGCATCTTCTCTTCCTCTGAGTGTTTGAGTGTCCGCGCCCCGCCGGCAAACAGGGTTTGCGCGATGACGCGCGGATGACGGTTTATACGGGCAGCTGCGATCTTCGCAGCCGCGGGATTTGTGGTGTCTCGAATGTACGGGCGCGCCGAACCGCGTTAGTGGGCGACTAGGTCGAGCAGCCAGATCCCCCCGAACACGGCGCCCGCTCCCAAAAGGACTGCGAGCGTGACTGCGAACTGTTGGCCGAAACCGGGCCGCGGTTTCGGCGCGTCGTCTTGTGGAGAGTCGCTGCGCCCGTTCATGCGCTCCTCCCCGCAACTGCCGCGTAGGGTAGCTCCAGTGCGGCCCTTGCAGCCACTGCCGCGGGTGTCGCGACCCGCAGGACCGGGCAGTGCGGAGCGGCAGCCACGATCGCTTCGCGCAGGTTACCCGTAATCAGTAAGCCTGCCGCTTGTCTCTGGATGACCCGCCGGACCACCGCGGCGTGCGATCCCGTTTCGACCGCGACCTCGGCCGGCGCGAAGAATCGCCGGCGCAGGATTTCGATGCGCTGTTTCGCTATCGCGATGGCTGCGTCCCGGACGGGCCGATCGCGGAATAAGACCAACGGCTTCCCGGGCCCTGCGCAGACCGCCTGAATCACGGTCAGCTCGGCATCCAGGTTCCCGCTGATGTCATCCGCTTCGTGCAGAACGTATTCATCCGAGTCGTTATGAGCCAATGCGCAGGCTACCCGCCGCGCATGCATTCCACGCGCCCGGTTGGAATGCGCCGGACCCCAATCGAGCCAGACGCAGCACGCTGCTTCCGTCAGCAGTTGGTCCGCTACCGGACCGATCATCGAACTCGAACGGCCCGAAGCGCCCCGTCCGGATACCACCACCAGATGTATCTGGTTGGCGCGCGCGTATTCGAGCAGCCGCTCCGCCGCGTTGCCCCGCTCCAGACGGCATCTCACGTCTCGCTCGCCCAATTGCCGGGCGATCGCGCGCATCCGCAACATCAGCCGTTCCAGGTCATGCTTGCGTCCCGGCCATCTTTTCTCTTCGATCACGTGCAGCAGTGTGACTTCGGCGTGCCAGTATTCGATCATCCGGCGCACGGTCGGAACCAGTGCCTGGCACCCCGCAGCAAAATCGACGCCGAACAGCACACGTCTAATGGCAAACATCTGAACCTCCTATTCGTGTTCTGGTAATTAGGTGCTGCGCTCGCGCGGGCACACTGACGCTGCCCGCGTGAGTACAAGATGCGTGAAATTACTGGAGCAGTGCCGGAGGCGACCGCCCGCTAGGCCCAAGAACCGCGCCCGTAAGCAGGCGCGTGAAACGATTGCAGATGCTGTTGGCCCGCAACACGCCGGGCCATGGGCCGGGCGGTGTGCTTACTACCGCTTGCACCACACGCTTGCTGCGCGCCGGCGCATGCGACATCGCCGCGCGCGTTAGCGGGCATACCAGGGAGACGTGAGGTGCGTCTTTCCATGCTTCGGAAGAACGGGCCGTGTCGAGCAGCAGCACCGAAGCGTTTGCGAATCCGCCGGCCTGCACGACCACGCAACACAGGACCAGAGCCATTAGGCCCTGTCGGATTGTGCGCATGTAATTCACGGCTTTCCCAGATGAAGCTGATTTAATGTGTATCAGGCTGGACGCCGCAATTCAAGACGAGTGATCAAAAGATATTTCAGAGAACTTTCGCGCTGAAGCTTACTCCAGGTCCGGCGGCGTCTCCCGCGCGATCCACGTGTCGTAGTCGCTGTCATAGCCTGCGCGCAGCTGCAGGTTTCGCAGACGCTGCTCAATCGCGGCGATTTCCGCGTCCGAGAGCGGGGGCAAGCTCTCGATGCGCTCTTCCACCGCCCGCGCTTGCGCCGCGCCCCGTGCTTCCGCCGCCGCGTACAGCTTTACGTAGTCCGCGTTGCCTTCGCCGATTCCGATGTAATTCTGGATCAGTTGATTGGTCACTTCCTGGCTGTGGACGAGCGAAGCGCGAATGTTGCCTTTCCCCGTTACCACGTTGCCCACGCCGAACACGCGGTCCGAGCCCGTATATTGCGGCAGAGCCTCGCCCTTGAACGTGTAGTATTCGCCTTTCATGTTGATTCCGGGAATCACTTCCGGCACCGACCCGATCGACGAGATGACTTGCGGCGCTCGCAGTTCCTGTTCCGTGCCCGGCACCGGCTCGGCCCTGCGGCCTTCCACCTTCGTTTCCACCACCTTCAGGCCGACCAGCCGCCCGTCCTCCACCACCGGCCCCGCCACCATCCGCCGTTCCTGGAACCGGAACAGGTATTTATCGCGCGCCAGCCGCAGCATCTTTTGCCGTACCGCTTCGGTCCGGGCAATCTGCTCCGGCGTCGCGTTGTCGGGTGGCTGCGCGAGCGGCATATCCTGCTCCCGCCGCCGGTAGATCAAAAGGCACCCCTTCACGCCGAGCGATTCCGGTGACATGCCGTGCTGTTTGCAGATGGCCGCGATGCCCTTCTTCTCCAGTTCGTGCATGTCGGTCTGAACCCCGCGCGCCTTGAGCGCCCGCTCATAGTTTTCGAGCTGCAGAATCTTGACGACATCGATCGATGCCAGACCGCCGCCCACCACCAGCGTCTCGTCCGGAGCTTCGTACCACGGCCCCGCATAGCTCTTCTCATTTCGGTGGTTATACCAGTAGATGAACGGGTTCTGGTAAACCAGTCCCTTGCCGACGAACGCCTCTTCGCCCGCGATTCCCAGCTCGCGGTCCCGCCACGCTCCGTTGGCCAGAATCACGGCCGAAAATCCCCAATTCTCCAGCAACTCGTCGAAATCCAAATCGCGGCCCAGCTTGGTGGCGGGCACATACATCACGCCCGGCTTCCGCATGCGGGCATCAATCCGTCCGTATTCCTGCTTGCGCTGCTCTACGTGCCAGCGGGGCAAACCGTCTTCGATTTTTCCGTACGGTCTCTTGTTCTGTTCGATAACGGCCACGCGCGTGCCGCGGTCCGCCAGAATCTCCGCCGCTACCGATCCGGCAATGGCCCCTCCGATGATCGCTACAAAATGCTGCCCGCGTTGTCCGTTCCCGGCCATGAAAATGAGTACCCTCCAGGCTCACAATGAATCATACCTTGAGGGAATTACTCTGAGGAAATGCGTGCGGCGGTCCCAATTTGTGCTTTTAGGCGTGCGCGCGTCTGGGCCGCTCGATCGACCAGCCCGGCCCCCGTCGCGCCCGAATCGCCGCAAAATCGAGGCTTGCGAAGTCCTCCTCGTTTTCGGGCAGTTTCAGTTCCCACAAGGGGAAGAAATCTTCGCCAACACTCAACCCTTCCAGTCCCCCATGCGGACCGTACAGGATTTCATGAGTTGCATCGACGCCGAGCTTCTGCAGTTCATCGGCGAGTTGCGCCAGATCGTCGTGGATCATCGCGCGCCTCAACTTTCGTTTGCGCCGCCGTGCGGCGCTCTGCTGTTGTTCCTGGCCGGCCGCGAGTTCCGGCCGGCCCGCTCCACGGTTGCGACGTCACATCAATTCGTCGATAAACTCCTGGGCCACCACCGGTGCGATGCCCAGCCTCCGATGCGCCAGCGGCTCGCCTTCGTCCAGAATCGGCTCCGACTCGTGCAGAGCCGGAATGTCGGTCCGCTGGAAAAACTTCCCGATCGGAATCTCCTCGCCCCAGATCTGCGATTTCTCCATCGCCATGATCCAATTCGATGAGTCGTACGAGGCATCCTCCTCCAGTTTCTTGACCCGCTGCTTGAACCAGGGATACGTGTTGTCGTGATTGTAGGTTACGCATGGGCTGAACACGTCGATGAACGCGAAGCCTTTGTGCCGGATCGCTTGTTTGATCAGGTCGGTCAGGTGCTTCTGTTCGCCGCTGAATCCGCGCGCGATAAACGTCGCGCCCGCGGCCAGGGCCAGCGTGATCGGGTTGATCGGCCCCTCCACGCTCCCGAACGGCGTGCTCTTGGTTTTCATTCCGATCCGGCTGGTGGGCGAGACCTGTCCCGTTGTCAGCCCGTAAATCTGGTTGTCCATCGCCAGGTACACCAGATCGACATTGCGCCGCATCGTATGCACGAAGTGGTTGCCGCCGATACCAAACCCGTCGCCATCGCCGCCTGTCACCACCACCGTCAGCCCATGGTTGGCGAGTTTCACTCCCGTCGCGACTGCCAGCGCGCGGCCGTGCAGCGTATGCATGCCGTAGGTATTGATGTACCCCGGCAGGTTCGAAGAGCACCCGATGCCGCTGATGGTTACGATGTTCCGCGGCTCGATCTGCAGCTCGATCACCGCCTTTTGCAGCGCGGCCAGAACCCCGAAGTCGCCGCATCCCGGGCACCAGTCCGGATCGGCCTTGCCCTTCAACTCGGGCAGCGTGATTTGCTTCAAACCAGTTGTCGTAGTCGCCATATCGCCCTCCTCAGACCATGATTTCGTGCATCGGAACCGACAGCTTGGTTCGCCCGCCCATTTGTTCTTTGACCGCCTCGACAATGTGATGCGGCATGAAAGGTTCGCCGTCGTACTTGCGGATATAGCCGTCCGGCACAAAGCTGGTCTCGCTCCGCAGGTAGCGCGCGAACTGCCCGCTGAAATTATTCTCGACGATGATGGTGCGCCTGGCGTTCTTCAGGATCTCGACGATGCGGTCGCCGTGCAGCGGCACCAGCCACCGGACCTGCAGCTGGTTGGCGGTGATGCCTTCTTCGTTCAGCATCTCCACCGCCTCCTCGATTACCCCCTTGGTCGACCCCCAGCCGATCAGTGTCACCTCGGCATCCGGCGAGCCCGTCAATTCCGGCGGCGGCACTGCGGCCTCGATACCGGCGATTTTCCGCTGGCGCTTCTCCATCATCTCGCGCCGCTTGATCGGGTTCGTGAACTCGTCGCTGATCAGCACGCCGTCTTCCTGGTGTTCGTCGGTCGCGACGGTGTGCATATGTCCCGGCACGCCCGGTATGGCCCGCGGCGATACCCCGCTCTCGGTATATGCATAACGTTTGTAACCGTTGTCGCCGTTCCCGCTCGCTTCGGTAATGAGATCGCCGCGGTCGATCGCGACACTGAAATTGAGCGCTTCCGGATCCACTGCCGACGTGCCTTCCGACAACAGCAGATCGGTGAGTACGATCCCCGGACACTGATACTTGTCGACGACGTTGAATATCTCCGGAATCAGCCGGAAGCAGTCCGCGATGTCGAGCGGCGTGGCGATCACCCGCGGATAATCGCCATGCCCGGCCCCCAGCATCTGCCAGAGGTCGCCCTGCTCGGTCTTCGTCGGCACCCCTGTTGACGGCCCCGCCCGCTGCACATCGATCACCACCACCGGCGTCTCGATCATCGCCGACATACCCAGGCCTTCTGTCATCAGCGCGAATCCGCCTCCCGAGGTGGCGCACATCGCGCGGCATCCCGCGTGCGCCGCGCCGATCGCCATGTTGATCACTCCGATCTCGTCTTCTACCTGCCGCACCATGATGCCCGCTTTGCGCGCGTGGCCGGCCATCCAATGCAGCACGCCCGTCGACGGGCTCATCGGGTACGCGCAGTAGAATTTCACGCCGGCCGCCGCGCCGCCCATTGCCAGCGCCATGTTGCCCGTCAGCACGGCCTTCGGATGTTCGCCCAGCGGCACGGGGTTCGGAAAGGCTTCGAAGTGCGCTGTGGCATATTGGTACGCCGCGCGCGCCACTTCCACGTTCTCATTGACGACCGCGTCGCCCTTCTTCTTAAACTGATGCGTGAGCACTTCCTCCAGCGGTTGGAAGCCGATCCCCATCATGTTCATGGCCGCCGCTACCGCCAGCGTGTTCTGTTCCACCTTGTTGCGGCTGTTCTTCGATAACTCGCTCACCGGCAGCGCGCAGAGCCGCACGCCATCCGGAGGCGCGCCTGGATTGATGGTGTCTCCGTTATATATGACTGCTGCGCCCGGCCCTAATAATCCGAGATGCCGGTCCATCGTGTCCTGGTTGAGTGTAATCAGTAAATCGATCCGGTCGCCCATATTGGTGACGGGCTCCGGACCGGTGCGGATGGTCAGAAACGTATGCCCGCCGCGAATAATCGATTGATACGCGTTGTAGGCGTTCAGGTACAGGCCCCGTCGTGCGAATATCCGGGCGAAGATATTGCCCGGTGTCGCGACACCCTGTCCCGCGGCGCCCCCGATGGAAACCGCGAACGTATACTTCATCCCGTTCTTCCTCCCCTCCAAGTCGCTAAACCAAAACGCTATGATGCCGGATCAATCATCGGGCGGCCGATTGCGCCGCGGGAGCGAACGATTAATTTAGGTCGTCTAGCATATCCCCGCCGCCAGCCGGGAGCAAGCCCCCTGTGCGGTGTTGTCGGCGACTAGCGCGGGATCAGCGCAGGAGTTGGTTGTGCAGCCGGGCCTGAATCCTCGGCAATGCCTCTCGGGCCTCCGCATTGTCCGGCTCTAACCGCAGAGCGGTTTGGAATTCGCCCGCGGCGTCGGCGAGCTTGCCCGAAGCCTCCAGCGCGAGACCCAGGTCGGCATGGTTCTGTGCGCGATCGGGTTGGAGCGCCAGCAGCTTTTGAAATTCGGCGGCGGCCGCGCGCGGATCCGTCACCAGCAGGATGTTGCCGAGGTTCTCATGAAATGCCGCCACTCCCGGCTCGTACCGCACCGCCAGCCGTTCTTCAGCCAGCGCCTGCGCGAATTCATTGCGCTCCACGTGCGCGCTGGCCATCCAGTTGTGCAGCCAGCCCGAACTCGGAGATTGCCGCAGGGTGACCTGGAAGAGCGTGTAATCATCACGCCAGTCGCGATTGCGCGCAATCGCGATCCCGGCGCCCAACAGCAGCAGCGCCGCTCCGCCCGCCGTGGCCCAGGCGCCTTTCGAAGCAGCGAACTGGTTCCACGCCCAGGCGGCGATCCAGCAGAAACCGGCCGATGGCAGGTAAAGATAACGCTCCGCGAAAACGTTCTGGCCGACGCCGGTAAGATTCAGCGCCGGCGCCAGAGTGACGGCAATCCAAAACAGGCCGAACGCAACCAGCGGCGCTCGCACGCGAAAAAAGATCACAGCGCCCGCGGCCAGCACCAGCATCGAAACCAGCACCGCGGGTGTGAGGCTCCCGACCGGATGGAAAATATGGAAGTAGTTGAGATTTACCGGCAGCAGCAAAGCGCCCACATAATCTGCCGCCAGCACCACCCCGCTCAAAACGAATTCCATCGGGCTAAGCCGGAAAAACGCAGCTTGTCCGGGAGCCAGGCTGCCGAGCGCAGCCATTCGCATCACCAGATACACTGCCGCCGTGGCAGCCATCGCCGCATAGAGCTTAGTGTTTGCTCGCAGTCCGGTCCATCCCCGCCCGCTAAAAATAAATTCGTAGCCGGCGTAGAGCGGCAGCAGCATCGCGCCGGTTTCCTTTGTCAGCAGCGCCGCCAGATATAGCCCGCAATGCCCCGCAATCGCCCCTGCTTCCGGCGCGCCCTTTTCGCCCGCCAGCCGCCAGACACCCGCAAGCACCAGCGTGGTGACCATCAGATCGGGTGCCGAGGCGATCCAATCGACCACTTCCGTGTGAATCGGATGCACCGCAAACAGCGCGGCCCCACCTAAGGCCAGCCGGCTTGGACCTAGCCGCCGGATCAGCCCATAAACGATCACCGTGTTAGCCGCATGCAGCAAAACCATAAAAAGATGAAACGCCGACGCGCTGAAGCCCGCGACTTCATATAACGCCAGATAAACCAGAAACTGAAGCGGCCGGTAATAATTGCCGGGATGCCCTGGATCCCAGGTGGACCATACACCCGATCCGAAAATGCTCGGAATCTGCGAAACGCTCGTTACCAGTGGGTTTCGCAGCAGCTGAATCTTATCGTCGCTGATGAATCCATTGCCAACGCTGTTCGCATACACAATCGTCGCCAGCCCCGCCAGCAGCGCAGCGGGTGCCACCCATTCGGGTCGGGTTGAACGCGGTGGGGCTTGCGGCCGAGCCCCCTTTCGCCGGGCCATTCAGCCAACAGGTTAGCAGAACCGTCTTGAACTCCCGCCCGCGTCGTGTTGTATTTCTGCCCCCTGCTGTGATATTCCTGGGTGCCTGAGGAACCGCAATGGCATACGTGATAGCAGAACCGTGCATCGGCACCAAAGACACCGCTTGCGTCGACGCCTGCCCGGTCGATTGCATTCATCCGAAAAAGGATGAACCCAAGTACGCCGATTCCGAGATGCTTTACATCGACCCCATCGAATGCATCGATTGCGGCGCCTGTGTCCCGGTCTGTCCCGTCTCCGCGATCTTCGCCCTGGACGACCTCCCCGAGAAGTGGTCCGAATACACCGCCAGGAATGCGGCCTACTACGGGCGCTAGTATCGCTTCAAATTAGTTGTTTCTTGCGCTCGGCGTGGAGGCTGTTCGTTAACTTCGCTGCCGCGCCTTTTTCCGTTCCGCGGTTGTGGAATAGCCGCGGTCACGGTCGATGTCCTGCACGTGCACTGTCACCGACGTCAGTCCCGGTAATTCGCCGACAAACTGGTCGATCTCCTCGCCGAGCAGTTGTGCCGCCCGCCGCCGCACAGCCGCCGTCCGCCCCGGCGTGTCGTTCCCTGCCTGCAGCGTCGCGTGCAGAAACCGCTGCGACCCGTCGCCCCCGACGTGCGCATAATACAGCGGCACAATCGCGTGCTTGAGGTTGTGCAAATTGATCATCGGCACCAGCTCCGGTGCAGTCCGGCTTCCGTTACCCTCTGCCGCCGGTTTTTCCATCCGCATATCGGCCACCACCCGCACCAGGCGGTCAAGCAGCTTTCGCGCGTCAAAGCCGGTCGCGCGCTGGAACTCCTCCCGCAGCCATTCTTCGGGAACGTACAACCTGAGATGCGGCATCAGTCAATCACCATCGCGTATTAACAATGTATATCAGGCGATTCCCCCGCGATTTCCGCCCCAAATCCTCTCTGCGCAGGCCACCCGCGTAACATCCATAACTATTTTCATCCCCGGGTGGCGTTATCATCAAGTAAAGGTCTTATGGCGGCGCGATCCCCAGTCCGGCCCAAGCAACCGCCCTGCAAAGAGAAGCAGCGCCTCGTGGACGAGTTCATCGCCGCGGCGCGTGAACTGATTCAACTGCAAAGCCGGCAGATGGCCGCCGTTGCCGTCGGGCAGCAAGACTTCGACTCGCAATTCGATCAACCGCTGCACGAAGCGCGGCGGCGCAAAGATGAAGCCATGCGCGCCTACGCCCGCCACTTGGAACAGCACGGTTGCTAGCCGCCACCCCCCCTCGTCGAGCCTAAAACGCGAACCGCGCGCCTCCGTTGATAATCCTGCCTTCCAGCGGCGCCCATGCATCCGCTGTCCATCGTCCGTCGGACTGACGTGCCGGCAGCAGTAATGGGTCCCAACGCGTTTGACGAACATTCGTCAGGTTCTCGAGATTTAGAAACAGCTTCACGTGCTTGGCAACCCGGTGTTCGGCCATCGCTCCCACGAGGACATACGGCGTCGAGAAATCCCGGTACGGGCTGTATTCGAGCCGCTGCGTGCCGGTGTAATAGCATTCCAGCCCGATGCGCGTATCGCCTTCCTTCTCCCACATGCCGACAACTCCGAGGCTGTGCCTCGGAGTCAGGGGAACCTCGGCACGCCCGGAAGGCTCCAGCTCGCTCGTGTGAACGTACGTGTACGACGCAGTCGCGGTGAACGGCAATTCCCGCAACGTCGCCAGAAGCTCCACGCCGCGGTTCCTTGTCGGTCCTTGCAGGTTTATGATTTCATAGATTGCGCCGCGATCGACATAGACCGGATGATCGACGTTCGAGCCAAAGAGAGTGGCTGTCACCGAAACCGCCCCCACGCTATGCGTCAGATCGGCCGATGCGCTGCGGCCCCGTTCCGCTCTTGAAGGAGTCGGAAGAAGCAGTCGCGCCAGTCCCGCCGCCTCTGTTTCCTCCGTCAATGGCGTCGGAGCGTAGAAACCCTGCCCCGCGGAAATGCGGCTGGTCCATCCGCTTTTACGCATAAGAGCCGAGAGGCGAGGGCTGAAAAAGGCGCCGTACACGTTGTGAAAATCCACTCGGCCACTCGCGGAAACACTCAGCCACGAAGTTACGTTTACGTCGTCCTGCGCAAAAATGCCAGGCGCCACGTAGGTATATGCAAATCGGGGAACATCATGGGGACGAAATTCGTCTCGCTCGTCGGCAACCCCGGCAACCCAGGTATTCCTTCCCGCCATTCCCCGGATCGACACCTCGCCAAACAACAGTTCGTAGCGGTCTTTCTCGATGTCATCGCCGTACTGATGCCGGTGATCCTGGTCCGAGGCCGAAAATCGCGCTGCCACCACGAAGCGCTTGTCCAACACCCGTTGCACAGTGCCGCCGAAATCATACCGGCGCGTTTTCAACGCCTCGACGTAGGGTTGCCCCGTTTCCGGCAGCACCGCTCCCGCAACCGTGCCACCCGAGCGATCTTCATAGGTGATTCCGCCCGTCAACAGCGCTGTCCCGCCGTTCTTGTTATCCCGGAAAAACCGGGGACGGAAATTCCCGCGCGAGTAACCGGCCAGGTCAGCCCAGCCGTCGCCGTTCACGTCCTGGTGCTCCTGCCAATATCCGCCGCCTAGGAGCGACGCTCCCCAGTACGTCGTAAGCTGCGACGCAAGGAACATCGACGCGTCAGTCTCTCCCAACGATGAGCGGTTGAAAAGGAGTTCATGGACGGGCTCCGCCTCGGGACGGCGCGTGATCAGGTTGACCACACCTGCCATCGCCGCGCTTCCGTAGAGCGCCGAAGCGTTCCCCTTGATCACTTCCACCTGGCCCAGGTCCATGGGTGGAATTTGCAATAGGCCGAGACCCGTGCCTTGTTGGCCGAATAAAGGAAGGCCGTCCGATAGAAATGCCGTATAGCGGCCTCGCATTCCTTGGACCCGAACGGCCGCCGCGCCGAGCCCCGGGGAAGTTGTCTGGACCCGCATACCACCCATTTCGTTCAGCAGCATGCTGATGTCGCTCGGCCGCATCGCGATTTCCTCGTTGATCTCATCCCGAGAAACGACTTCCACGTGGAGGGGCAAGTCCTGCACCCGAACATCGTTGCGAGTCGCGTAGACGTGTACTTCTTCTTCGTGCTTTATTTGAGGCTGCAATTCGAACTGGATTTGCCATTCGTGCGCGGCATCGATATCGATCGCCTTCTGCGCCGGCAAGAATCCCTCTTTGGTCACCCCCACATCGATGTGACCGGCTTCGACCAGCAACACGGCCGCCCCATCCCGCCCGGTTCGCGCCTCTTTGCCATTCGCGGTCACTTCTGCATCGGCCACTGGAGCCGATTCGCTCGTGACTTCAACCCGAACTGTCGCCTGCGACAGCGCCGCATTTGCTCCGAGCAGCAAAAGAATAGGGAGCTTGAACCTCATGCCCGTACCAGCCTACAGCCTATCGTCACGATAGGGTCAACTCCAAACGTAGACGGGACTGAGCATTGGCGGCATTCCCGCGGCGATCAGCACTAGCCGCCCCGAATCGTTGCTCTCAGAGAAAAAAAAGAGGGGCAGGCTTTTCCGCCTGCCCCGCCGTCCCGGAAGAAAGACGGCACTCTCAACATCGGAGTGGGTCGCCCCGGCGCCATTCGGTGCAACCCTGACCGTGTTGAATTCAAGATAATCCACTCTCGCATTTAAGGGAATACAGCCGATTCTGGACTCTCGTTGAATGCGGCATGGTACGGACGGGGCAGGGCAACGCGACCGGGAAGCGGACCAGCGCCGCGATGTTTCTCAGTTGATAGAAACCGTGACCCCCGGCTGGGTAGCGTAGGAGCCCATGCTTAGCGTAATCGGCGCGGCCGGATTGGGGGAAGCCCCCTCTGGCACGACCACGTTGACTTGGACGGCTCCGTTGATGAGGTTCGGTGCCGCGCCCGCATATAGCACCTGGGCGGGTACGCCCCCGAGGGTCGCTGTCACCGGTGTGGTTGTGGCGGCAAGGATGTGGGCGATTTGGCCGTCTGTCGGCAGCGGGCTGAGGGTGCCGAATCCCGTGGCGTAAATCATGATGACGCTGCCCCGGGAAGCCGGCCTCGTCGTCGAATTGATTGTATAGTCCTGGTTGAGAATCGCTCCTGGCCCAATCCCGGTCGAGCCTAAAGTGAAAATGGCCGGCGCCGCAGGCGCCATCGGAACCGACGCCGTGACGCTTGTCGCGTTCTGCCGGACCTCCACCTTGGCCGGTTTGCTGAAATCCAATCCAAACGGCACGATCGCGTTCACCTGGCCCGCGCCCGCGTAGAGCAGAGGCGCCGGCACCCCGTTGAACAGGACTGTCGAAGAACTCCCGATCGATCCCATCAGCGTGACGATCTCACCCGGGCAGATCGGCCCGCTCAACAAACTCGCCCCGTTGAGCACTCCGCTCGGCTGCAGAGACACGCCGGTGCCGGTCTGTATCTGCACCCCAATGGCGCCCCCCTGCAGGAATATGGGCGTGCCGTCCGCCCCGGTGGCATTTAAATTGAGCAGCGTCATCTGCGCCGGACCGGCCGGTGCGTTGGAATTCACCGTGACTAGCAGCCGGATCAGTTCACCATCGCCTACCGTGCTCGCATTCATTCCGACGATCAGGCATCGGAGAACCCGCGGCTGCAGAAAAGTTGCCATCATCGCTTTACTTGAAATTCCAGCTTGCGCGCCGGGGACAACATGGACATCAAACGTCGGGTCCCAGCTCAAATCGAATTGGACGGCGCTGACCGGCTGCGCTCCATTCGCCAGCGAAAGAGAAACCGACAGACTGTCGCCCGGGTGCGCTGTCTGCCCGGGTCCCGTCAGCGTCGCGGTATAGGCCGGGCAAGTCGCCACCGCCAGCACGAACCCGACGAACCGTCGCCGCTTTGCTCCTTTCCGCAACTGTAACGAAGTTGACATCCTGCCTTAGTATATCGGCGCAATTTTGATTCGTCTCGTATTCCAAACGCATTACTAACTTAAGTACGGTACCGGCACGGTTCAATCAAACCACCTGAATGCGGAGGGCAGTGGTCGGGAAATGCCAAAATGAAGCGTGGACACCGCTCTCGGCCTTTGTGCCGTCTGCCAGCACGTCCGCCTCATTCGGTCGGCGCGCGGGAGTATGTTCTATCTGTGTGAACTTTCCTTTGTAGACCCCGCGTATCCCAAATATCCCCGCCTTCCCGTTTTGAAGTGCGCCGGATACGAAACGCGTGCTGCCGGCGAGCCGGCTCCGAAGCCGGGCAGTTGAGCCGGCTTAGTGCGCCGCAAAATTCTGAAGATAGCCGATGACCGCGGCCTCTCGCTTTTTTCGCGGCGCCCGGTCGATCGCATCGATCGTGCACCGCAGGTCCTGCCGGCACACCTGGTACACGCCATAAACCAGCGGATAGTCCCGCGTATACGTATAGTCGAAGGCCAACCCGGCATTGTTCAGGGCCGGAGCGCAGCGGTTGAAGGCGCGCGGTTCCGGTTGAATCGCGAGGCACTCCCGCTGCAGCCCGGCGAACAGCGCGCTCTACCGTTCCGCGCGGCGCGGGGCGATTTCGAAATCGGGCGCCCTGGAACAGAAGCGG
>Ga0070734_10001948_pt1 | contig 27330 bp, 23 predicted proteins | sample Coa_R1_8_FD_66444 | JGI IMG/M metagenome (GOLD analysis project Ga0070734, IMG submission 66444) | Surface soil microbial communities from Centralia Pennsylvania, which are recovering from an underground coalmine fire - Coalmine... | ecosystem: Environmental > Terrestrial > Soil > Unclassified ... | reverse complement strand
TGTTTTTGATAATCGCCGGTTTCAGGAAATGATTGCTGAAAAGATTTTAATAATGGCAACTGGACTATTTTTTGCCAGTAATCATCCTGCCATTGGTTGCCGAGATTTTCTTTCGTAGCGCGGTCAGCTTTGATAATACGAAAATATAATCTTGAAAAATTTCTATAATTTACCAGCGTTCTGAAAGGCAGATTCGGGACATTCACTTTTTCAAGCTGCATGTTCAGTTCTTTATGCAGGATTTGGTTTAGCAAATTCTGGCAATTTGCTTTTCCTTCTGAACTGTCTTTCTGCGAGATTACTTTTTCGCAAATCTCTTTTGCTTTCAGGTATGCATATCTGTTAGATGTGTCAGTGAGCGCATTATACTGAGCAGCTTTTGTTGAAAATTGTTCTGCTTGTAAATACCATGCTTGTGCAGCGGCAGGTTCGTTCTGATATTTATTAGTAATGTTTTCAAGAGATTTGAAATACAATTCATCTTTATTATCTATCACCGCATATTGATTCGCAAAAACTAATCTTTCAATATCGACATCAATCAATGCATCAGGTTTTGCGTCATTAGAATGAAATAATAATAACTGCTGAAATAATTGCAGCGCTTTAAAATGAAGAGAAGCGGAATCGCTTGCTTTGAAGTGATAATAAGCAAACACACTTTTATCAGCAAAAACTTCGGCATTATTTATTTCAAAAGCATAAGCCGGTTTATTAATATCGCGTTCATCATTCTTAAAATAATCCAACGCACGATGGGCGAGCAAATCAAACAATGTCGGTCGCAGATAGCGGACATTGCCTTTAATAATAATAGCATCAAAAGGTTCAAGCTTTGTTTGCTGCAACAGTTTTTCATTTTTGAGAGAAGCAAGGTATAGCTCGCTGATTTTTTTGTGGAAATCATCCAGGCTCCATGTAGTAATATCATCTTTCTTAAAATTAACTGTGGCAGTACGATTATAAAACCGATATCGGTTTTGTTGAAAATAATTCCAATATGCTTCTGCCAGAATGCTTGCCAGTATTGATTTCGAAGGCTCACTAATTAGTGTGATTTCTTTTTCGAGGTCATTAATATTTTTTTTCGGAGCGCCTTCCAATTTCGATTCCTGCAAATTCATTTTGTACAACAATGCCTTAATAAGCTGTGCATCGTTCTTATCTTTTTTTGCTGTTGCATAAATGGAATTCACTTCCTCTAACGCAGATTGAGTTAATCCTTTTTTAGTAATCAGCGAGTCAATTTTCTTCCATTTCTCTGCATAATTATTTTGCAGGTTCTGTGCACTGAGCTGAGCGAAACAAAAGATTGAAAATATTAGTACAGCAATATTCCTGATGTTCATGTAAAGGTTTTTTAAAGTTACTTTTTGTTTGGATAAGAGATGCAACAATATGCTTTTTTGCATAAAGAGGGAATTTAACCGCAGAGAATATCAAAGTGTGCCATGCCTAATCAAGCATGATAACTTTTGTTTAGTTATTGGAGGCGTGGTACACTTGACTAAACTCGTTGCGGAAATTTCTTTAACGTCACTATAACTCTTCTTTCTTAAACAAATCAAACCCTGCAACATCTTATTAACGAGTTCATTTTTTACTAACAATTAAAAACAAAAATTATGAAAGCAAAATTTACACTTCTTATTGCAGCAGGTTTATTAGTTTCAGTTGCAACAATGGCGCAGGATCGCGGCTATGATAATGACCATCGCGATAATGGTTTCCGCAGCGACAATCGTTACGAGCGCCGAGATAATTTCGATTACAGAACTAAAATGTTCAATCTTCAGCAACAGTTAAATCATGAAATGGATGAGCTTGACCGCGCAAGACAATGTGGTGACTGGCAGAAAGCACGCCACGAAAAACGTGAGATTGCTGAAATCCGTTTTGAAATAAAAAAACTTCAGCGCCATAAATATTTTGATAACGATTACCACGACAGGTTCTAATTGGCCTTCATTTTCATAGATAGTTTTTTAAAACAAAAACCCCCCGATTTTCATCGAGGGGGTTTTCTAGTGGTACGATCAACAACGTCCAGATGTAATATATTGAAGGCAGGCACTGCCGTGGTTTCTGTTTTATTTGAACTCTTCATCTATTATTATTGTATAAACGATTCACACAATAAAAATCTTCATTCATTTAAAACGCACAGGTTTAGCAGGAAGTAAACTTTCGGGCGAATTACTTTTTTAATTTCAAACGACTACGATTAGGATGTATTTCAGGCAGGTAACTAAGGAAAGCAGATTGTTCTTAAAAACAGAGCGAAAGTAGAGATTCGTTTTGTTATTCAAAACATAAAATCCTAACATTCTGTGGAAAAATCGAAAAATATTTTTGCTTGAAAAACCAACACAAACTCTTATGCGCAAATTTTGCTCTCGAAGAAGTACGAAAATTTTATACAATCAACTTAGCGGAAATAATTTTTATAAACTTTTCAACCATCATTTACCAATGACAACTTACTACTCGCCACTCACTTAATCACTTTCGCCATCATCGCTCCAATATCCGCAGGGCTTTTCACCACATGAATGCCACACTCTTCCATGATTTTCATTTTCGCAGCAGCCGTGTCATCAGCACCACCGATGATTGCGCCGGCATGTCCCATTCTTCTTCCGGGAGGAGCAGTTTGTCCGGCAATAAATCCAACCACCGGTTTTGTACCATTTTCTTTTATCCATCTTGCGGCATCAGCTTCCATGCTTCCACCGATTTCTCCAATCATCACGATGCCTTCTGTTTCAGGGTCGTTCATCAATAATTCAACAGCTTCTTTGGTGTTGGTGCCGATAATCGGGTCGCCACCAATGCCCACAGCTGTTGATATTCCAAGGCCGGCTTTTGCAACCTGATCGCTTGCTTCGTAAGTTAATGTTCCCGATTTAGAAACGATGCCGATTTTCCCTTTCTTGAAAACAAAGCCCGGCATGATGCCTACTTTGCATTCATCAGCAGTTATAACACCCGGACAATTCGGCCCGATTAATCGGGTAGGCTTGCCCGTTAAATAATTTTTCACTTTCACCATATCCTGCACAGGAATGCCTTCCGTGATGCACACAATCAGCGCAATGCCCGCTTCCGCAGATTCCATAATCGCGTCGGCAGCAAATGCAGGCGGAACAAAAATAATGGAAACATTTGCACCCGTTTTTTTCACGGCATCGGCAACGGTATTAAAAACGGGGCGGTCGAGATGTTGCGTACCGCCTTTGCCCGGCGTAACGCCGCCAACCACATTCGTACCGTATTCAATCATTTGTGTTGCATGAAAAGTGCCTTCCGTTCCGGTAAAGCCCTGCACAATAATCTTCGAATTTTTATTCACCAAAATGCTCATAGCAGAAAAATTATAATTTGCCCAAAAATAGGATATTCTCAGTTTCCAGTTTCAAGTTTTCAATTTCCGGTTCTTATTAATAGCAAGTTGCTGAAATTTTTTAGTTTTTTTATTAGGATACGAGCGATGGTTTTTCATAGCATCATTGTCCGCCGCGGCGGATCCGTTCATCGGTAGAATATCTATTGAGCTTTAGGCTGAGGATGTATTTTCAAAATTAATTAGTGAGTTACATGTCATGGCGAGGAACGAAGCCATCTGCTCTATGAACTAAATGCAACTTGAAATTAATTTCAAACAACAATAGTCCTAAGATTAATCATAGAGTTACCGTCATGCCTGCGCAGGCAGGTATCCCATGCATTTAGTTTGATGTTATTGTCAGTGGGATTCCCGCATTCGCGGGAATGACGGTAAGAGCGTAACTAAGTAATAAACAGCAATACTCTTAAGATGACTCAAGGAAGTTATTATCATTCCCCGGCCTTTAGTTCCCAGGCGAGTTTCCGCATTACGCATTTCCAGTCTCATGAAACCTGCGTGAGCCTCGCCTGAGAATTCATGATGATAAATGTTATACTCACTGACGCACCCAAAGGACTACAAACTCCAAACTACAAACCCGAAACTTTTTCATTTCGTCGCTAACTTTCTCGTTCTCGTCTCATTTGCAAATAAAATTCTAATTACGATATTAGTTTTGTGCCGTCATTATTTATTTCAAAACATTCAACATAAAAAACTAAGAAAATGAAAAAGAAAATCTCAATGCTCGCAGCAGCATTCATCCTCACCATCACAGTTACTTTTGCAAATGGCACAACCAAAGAAATTCCTAATGCCATACAAGCTGATTTCAGCAGACATTTTGCTACCGCTCAAAATGTGAGCTGGCAAAAAGAAAATAATTACTATCAGGCAAGCTTTGCTTTGCATGGAAATGTGCTCGTTGCTTATTACTCAAGCGATGAAGACTTTATCGGTGTTTCGCATAACATTTTATCAGACAAGCTCCCGATGATGTTGCAGGCAGGTTTGAAAATGGATTATCAAGGCTATTGGATCACAGAGTTAATGGAATTTACAGCAAAGCATCAGTCAGGTTATATCATTAAATTGGAAAATGCAGACGAGTCAGTTGTTTTAAAAAGCGATAATCTGAACAATTGGTCTGTATATAAAAAAACAAAAAAGGATTAAGATAAAGAGGTGCATTTATCTACAAAGAACCCCGCATAAATTTCAAAGTTTCATGAAATTTTTGCGGGATTTCTTGTTGAAATAGTAGAGTGCCACAGTTTCAAACCGTGGCACTCTTCTTCGATGTTGCTTCCTGCCTTTGCGTTAAACCCGTATTTTTGCACATCATGCTACAGGAAAAGATCAAGCAGCTCGCAAAACAATACTCACCGGAATTTATTGAAGCAAGACATCATTTGCATGCGCATCCCGAATTAAGCTATAAAGAATTTGAGACTTCAAAGTTTGTACAACAAAAACTCACAGAGTTTGGAATTCCATTTGAAATCAAAGCAACAACAGGGGTCATCGGTTTAATAGAAGGAAAAAATCCATCAAAAAAAATAATTGCATTGCGTGCCGATATGGACGCATTGCCGATCAAAGAAGAAAATGATGTTCCTTACAAATCACAAAATGAAGGCGTGATGCATGCGTGCGGGCATGATGTGCACACATCCGTTTTATTAGGTGCATCAAAAATTTTAAGCGAATTAAAAAATGAGTTTGAAGGAACGATAAAATTAATATTTCAGCCGGGTGAAGAAAGAAACCCCGGTGGCGCAAGTTTGTTAATTAAAGAAAATGTTCTGGAGAATCCAAAACCTGAAGCAATTGTTGCATTACATGTTCATCCGGGATTGGAAACAGGCAAATTAAGTTTCCGCAGCGGAGTCGTGATGGCAAGCGCAGATGAGATATACATTACCGTTAGAGGCAAAGGTGGCCATGCAGCCGCGCCACATATAACTTCAGATACAATTTTAATTGCATCTCACTTAGTAGTTGCCTTGCAACAAATCATTAGTCGCAACAGAAATCCGTTTTCTCCATCAGTATTAACCATTTCATCTTTTCAGGGTGGCTATACGACAAACGTCATTCCCAGCGAAGTGAAGCTGATGGGCACTTTCCGCGCCATGGACGAGGAATGGCGCTTTAAAGCGCATGAGCTTATCCGCAAGGAGGCAATTGGTTTAGTTGAAAGCATGGGCGCAGCAATTGATTTGCATATTGATGTCGGTTATCCGGTTGTTCAGAACAATGACAAGTTGAATTTATTAGCAGTTGAGCAAGCAAGCATTTACATGGGTGCAGAAAATGTTTCAGAAACGGAGATGCGCATGGGTGCAGAAGATTTCGGCTATTATACACAAAAAATTCCCGGATGTTTTTTCCGACTTGGCGTGATGAATAAAGAAAAAGGAATTACTTCAGGAGTTCATACTCCAACTTTTAATATTGATGAATCTGCGATTGAAATTGGTATGGGAATGATGGCTTGGCTGGGAAGTTCATTAAAGCCTTAAAGTTTTTCTGTAAATTCAACATTCAATTCAACAATTATGAGACTAACTGCTATCAGAATTTCTATTCTGTTGTTTTCGTTTTCTATTACTCAAAAAAATTTTTCACAAACAAAGGCTGATGACAAATACAGCCGTCAGGAAGTAATGATTCCTGCTCGTGATGGAATCAAATTGCACACTGTCATCTTCACGCCAAAAAATCAAGCAGAAGCTTTGCCTTTTTTGTTGGAGCGAACACCTTACGGCGTCAGCGATTACCCAAGCCCTGAAAAAAATGGCTACATAAAAGATATGGCTGATGATGGCTACATTTTTGTTTATCAGGATATACGTGGCCGTTACCTTTCAGAAGGCACATTTGCTATGCAGCGTTTCAATAGAAATAAAAAAGACCCGAAAGCCATTGATGAAAGCACAGATACTTACGATACCTTTAATTGGCTATTAAAAAACATCAAGAACAATAATGGCAAGGCAGGCATGTATGGTATTTCTTATGATGGCTGGACAACCGTGATGGGAGCGCTTGATCCGCATCCTGCGCTGGTAGCGGTTTCCGAGCAGGCTACTCCTTCTGATATGTTTTTGGGTGACGACTTTCATCACAATGGCGCATTTCGTTTGAGCTACGGTTTTGAATATGCTTTTATGGAAGAAGCAACTAAAACAGATTCACTTTTCCCGTTTGATAATTATGACACATATGAATGGTATTTGAAACTCGGCCCTTTATCAAACGTGAATAAAAAATATTTCTTTAATAAACTTCCGTCGTGGAATGATTTTGTGAATCACCCGAACTACGATGAGTTCTGGAAAAAGCAATCAACACCTTATCGTCTCGATTCACCACGTGTTCATATCATGAATGTTGCCGGCTGGTGGGACCAGGAAGATTTTTATGGCCCGCAAAAAGCTTATGAAAAATGGGAGAAGACGGATGTGCATCACAAGAATTATATAGTCATCGGCCCGTGGAATCATGGAGGATGGGCTGGTGGGCCTGGAGATAAATTAGGTAATATAAATTTCGACTCGCCCACAGGAGAAAAATTCAGAAAGGAGATTCAGGCGAGATGGTTTGCTTATTACCTGAAAGGAAAAGGCGACGGCAATTTTGCAGAAGCGATCACATTTCAGACTGGTAGCAACACATGGAAAAACTATGATAGCTGGCCGCCAAAAAATGCGGTAAAGAAAAATTTATATTTCCAGGCAGATGGGAAATTATCTTTTGAAAAACCGGCAACCACATCTACGGATACATATGACAGTTATATTTCAGACCCGGCGCATCCTGTCCCTTATCGCACAAGACCAATTGAAGAAACATATGGGCCAGGCTCAAGATGGTACACATGGCTCACAGAAGACCAGCGCTTCGTTAATAATCGACCTGATGTGTTGAGTTGGCAAACAGAAACATTGACAGATGATGTGACTGTTACCGGAAATATTTTTGCCAAATTATTTGCAGCAACAACCGGCAGTGACGCTGATTGGGTGGTGAAACTAATTGATGTGTATCCCGAACAATATCCGAAAGAGCCGAAAATGGCTGGTTATGAATTTATGGTGGCGAATGATGTTTTCAGAGGAAGATTCAGAAAAAGTTTTGAAACTCCTGAAGCAATGACTCCAAATAAAGTGGAAGAATACACAGTTGATTTGCATAGCTTGAATCATGTGTTTAAAAAAGGGCATAAAATAATGGTGCAGGTACAAAGCACATGGTTCCCGATTATTGACCGCAACCCGCAAAAATTTGTGCCGAATATTTTTGACGCGAAGGAAGAAGATTTTCAAATGGCAACACATAAAATTTATCGGAGCGCTGAAGCAGCTTCGCATATTGAGTTGTCAGTGATGGAGAATTAAGAAAAGTCGGCAGTTGGCAGTCATCAGTTTTCAGGCTTCACTTCAGGCTTTTTATTAATAGGATTTTTTCAAAAATTTAGAATTTTTGAAAAAATATTGCACTTATTTTAGCGCTACTGTAAAACTAAGCGTATCAATATTTAGCGATTTCTTTCTTTGATAAAATTGGACATAATCAAAAGGACCTTGTACATTTTCTTTTTTTTCTACTTTATCTAGCGCCTGAATTGATTTATCTATAATCCAATATTGGATATTTCCCATTTGCCGCTTATGGCTTATAACGATAATGAATTTGTCATTATATCCTACATTCGAAACCGAATCAACGAGAGCATATTCATCCCGTTTCGTGGCAAATGTCAGAATATTGTTTGAATCATACACGCCTTTGTTAATTGAGTAAGGCATATTTACCCACACTGGCTTCTTGACCCGATTCACAATATTTCTACAACTAAAAATCAAAGCCATTGAAAATATTGCAAATGCGAACATTCTTGACATAATATTTAATTTTAGATTTAGTTCTATTTTCAACAACCTTGTTTACTAGAGGAAGGAAGTATCTTGGCCTGTAATATCTTCTTTTGAAAGATTTATACAAGAATTTTTTCTGCTTATTTCTGCATCTGCGCATTTAATATCTGCAAATTACTCCCACTCAATTTTGCATTTGATTTTTTGTCTGCATCTATCGAGAGCTTTTCTATTTGCGAGTTGTTATCTTCAAATTGCGAATCTCTTAATCTGAGATTTGCCTCTTTGATTTTCAAAAGCTCCTTAAATTGAATGGAGCAGGAACTATCTGCCTGAATGAAAATGCCGTTGATATATTTATAAGATGAATCTTTGTAATCATTATAAGTCAAATGAAGGTTAGCTGAATTCACAAGTGCGAAATGATATGATTTGGCTTTGTTGCTGTCATCAGCCGGTTTCAATTCTGTCTCACAATAATTGACAGTGATTTTTTCAGATGAAGGAAGATATAAATTCACTTGCTGCGAACTGCGATTGATATCCGTCGTTCCATCTTTATGCGTAATAATTGAATCGCCATGAATAATCAGCGAATCTCCAACAATGGAAAACTTCACAGATTCGCGTTCGCTTTTTTCAATTTCTAATCTTAATGTGTCGGAAGGAATGATCTTGAAATTTTCCAACCCATTTGCAAAAATGTAATGAACGGTCTTTAAATCATTCTTCATATATTCTTCATCACGCACAGTTTTCATCGTAGAGAAATTACCACTCTTATATTTTGCATATAAAGCGACATGAATAGATGCAATGATAAGCACTGCTGTGAGAAAAATTCCTAATAATATTTTATTGCTTGTTCTCATATTATAGAGATTGTGTATTAAGAGAAATGTTGTTTTTTATATTTGTCGAAACGTGGTTTTAATTCGTCGAGATCCATATCCAGCAAATACATATTGCGGAAAATATTTGGGAGGTCTTTTTCTGCAAATTCATTTTTGCGGTATTGCAGCGCATTTTTATAGGCAGACGATGCCACGAAATAACCGATGCCGCGCTGGTTGTAAATAATGTCCTGCTGCTGCAAAAAATCGAAAGTGCGCATCACCGTGTTCGGGTTCACTTCCAATTGAACAGCAAACTCACGCACGGAAGGAATGCGTGCATCCGGCTTCCATTCTTTGAGCAAAATTTTCTCGCAGACATAATCCGCGATTTGTAGATATATAGCTTGTGATTCTCGGAATTGCATAACAATAGTTTTAAGCCTTTAAATTTCTTTTTCTTTCAGGCGATAAAAAGTAACTATCCAGAAAAGCGGCGCAAATGCATATTTGACAAGCGCTATCAATACATCATTAATCCAATTAGGTAGCGACACAATTTTATCTGCATCATCATCGCTGACGACTGTGCTGCCGGTTGATAATTCTGTGACATGATAAATACGATAGCTGGAAATGCCTTTGTAATAATTGCCATGTGGCATGATTGGCTGAATGATTTTCCCAACAATGAAAGTGAAAGCCAGAGAAACCAGCAATAATGCGATAACTGTTTTTATGAAACTGAATTTTGGAAAATAAACGGAGCCGAGAATAAAAGCTGATTGAATAGCAAAATATGCCAGCACAAAATAGAAAAACACATTAGGCACACCCGGTCCTTTATCAGGCAACACAAAAACATTCATCACTTTTCCTGCATCGAAAGTACTGGTGCCGATATGTGTTTTTTGCCAATGACTAAATGCAATCGCATTTGACAATTTCACCATCGAAATGTCAACGATATAAAATATCAGTGTGTAAGTGATGAAAAAAATCACAACGCCATATAATAATGCGCAAAGCAATTTTTCAAGACTGGATGCCGGCACAGAAAGAAAATTAATTCCTTTTGATTTGGAAGCAAGCTCAGCAAACAGCATGCTGCCAAATAAACAACCAACTACAGAAAGACCGAAATAATAAGTGCCTAATTGCACGCTTTCATCCAATGGTCGATATGGTTCCATGAACAAGGAGAAAATAAACCACACTAATAAAAGCCCTGCCATCGCGATGAGCGAAAGTGTATATTTTTTTTTGTTCTCCGACCAGTGCTTGCTCACAAGCATCAACCATCTGTTGAATTCGAATGATTGGTTCATATTGTTGATTTAGGCTTTAAAAACTGATTGAATGTTTTCGCGGTTGGTAACAATCGCTTTGTATAATAACTCAAGGTCGAGTTTGCTTTCTTCGCCTTCTGTGTTGGCAGAAATGATAGCACTTCCGCGCAATGAAGATTCGCTGTACAACGCCTGTTTCACTTCATCGCTGTCGAATGAAATGCGGAAAGAAAGTTTGCGGCTGATGGCATCAACTGTCTGGTCGAAAAGAATTTTCCCTTCATCAATGATGGTGATGCGGTCGATGAGGTTTTCCAAATCCTTCACCTGATGCGTGCTGATAACAATGCATTTATTTTCATCGAGTGCACCAGCCATCACTTTCCTGAACTGGCTTTTGCTCATAATGTCAAGACCATTTGTCGGCTCATCCATTAATAACAAAGAAGCATTGCTTGCCAGTCCGAAACTAATCAGCACTTTTTTCTTTTGCCCATAGCTCATGTTCTGCAAAGTGCTGTCATGAGGGATTTCAAAATCAGCAATGTATTTTTCAAATTGGCTTTTGTTGAACTTCGGATAGAATGGTGCGAGATGTTTGATGAGATGTTGCAACGGAACATCAGGCAGATAAAATTCTTCCGGCACCATAAACACTTCCTGCAGGAAAGATGGTTTTCTTTCGCCGGGTGTGAAGCCCATGATTTTTATATTGCCTTTGTCGGGAAATAAAAGACCTGCCATATTCCGTAACAAGGTGGATTTGCCTGTTCCGTTTTTGCCGAGCAAACCATAAATGTGACCGGGTTTTAGTTCGAGGCTGAGCCCTGTGAAGACCGACTTTTTCTTGTAAGCGAAGTGAAGGTTTTGAATCACTATCATATACAGTGTTTTAGTGTACTATTTAAATAGTACACATCAAAATTAGGAAATGTTTTGGGATTGCAAAATTTATTTTTAATTTTTCCACTGAGGCACTAAAACACAAAAAAATTATAGTGTATAACAGCTTTTCCAAAGCTGCAAATGAATGATAAATTCTAAGCAGTATGATAAAGCTTTGGAAAAGCTTGACTTCATTATTGATTTCAATCTTTCTTTAATTGCAAAATCAGATGGCTTCGTTCCTCGCCATGATTTGCAACTTGCTAATTAATTTTGAAAATACATCCTCAGCCTGGCGCTCAATAGTAGCACTACCGATGAACGGATTGCGATCCGCCGCGGCGGACAAGCTGCAACGATGCCTAATAGAATTACCGATGCTGGTATCAAAATAATTAAGAATTAATAATTGATAATTAATAATCGCTTGCGCAACTCATATCCGAATCTCGTATCAAATAGCCTGAATTATCCTTAACTTATCATCTGTTTCCCTTTTCGTATTTTTGCTGCCTTATTTTTAACAGACCTGTCAGGTTTTGAAAACCTGACAGGTCTTTAAAGAAATGCTTGTCACGAAAAAAATTATATGCAAAAAAAACAGTTGAGAAGAGAACAGGCGCTGGAATATCATTCCAAAGGAAGACCCGGAAAGATTGAAGTGATTCCTACCAAAGAAGCGAAAACGCAACGTGACCTTTCGCTGGCTTATTCGCCGGGCGTTGCTGAGCCTTGCAAAGAAATCCGCGATAATGTTGAGAACGTTTATAAATACACGGCAAAAGGCAATCTGGTGGCGGTTATCAGCAATGGAACAGCGGTACTTGGTTTGGGCGATATCGGTCCTGAAGCAGGCAAGCCGGTGATGGAAGGAAAGGGCGTTCTGTTCAAAATTTTTGCAGACATTGATGTGTTCGATATTGAAATCAATGAAAAGGACCCGGAGAAATTTGTGCAGATAGTGAAAGCACTGGAGCCGACTTTTGGCGGCATTAATCTCGAAGATATTAAAGCGCCTGAATGTTTTTATATCGAAACAAAACTGAAAGAGCTGCTGAAAATTCCGGTGATGCATGATGACCAGCATGGAACTGCCATCATCAGCAGTGCGGCATTGATTAATGCGCTGGAATTGCAAAAGAAAAAAATTGACAAAGTAAAGTTTGTGGTGAATGGCGCAGGAGCCGCTGCCATGGCTTGTTCCAGATTATATGTGGCGCTTGGTGCAAAGTATGAAAATTTTATACTGTTCGACAGAAAAGGAATTTTGCATGCGAACAGAGAAGACCTTGATGAAGAAAAGAAAAAATTTTCCACGACAAAACAAGCCAATTTCACGTTGCTTGATGCAATGAAAGATGCGGATGTGTTCATCGGACTTAGTGTAGGCAACACCGTTACTGAAGAGATGGTGAAAGCGATGGCGAAAAATCCGATTGTTTTTGCGATGGCAAATCCCGACCCGGAAATCAGTTATGAAGCTGCGACGGCTGCACGCAAGGATGTGATTATGGCAACAGGTAGAAGTGATTATCCAAATCAGGTGAACAATGTGCTTGGCTTTCCATTCATCTTTCGCGGCGCATTGGATGTTCGCGCCACACAAATCAATGAAGCGATGAAACTCGCTGCGGTAAAAGCTTTGGCGGAATTGGCAAAAAGCACCGTTCCCGATATTGTGAACATGGCGTATAATGAAAAAACAATTTCTTTCGGCCCGGAATATATTATCCCAAAACCACTTGACCCAAGATTGCTTTCAACGGTTGCGCCTGCGGTTGCTAAAGCGGCGATTGAGAGTGGCGTGGCACAAACAACGATTACGAACTGGGACAACTATGCCATTCAACTAAACAAAAGATTAGGTCTCGATAATCAATTGATTCGCGTGCTTGGCAACAGAGCACGCCGCGACCCGAAAAGAATTGTGTTTGCAGAAGCGGATAATCTGAAAATTTTAAAGACAGCTCAAATCGTATATGATGAAGGTGTTGCTTATCCGATATTATTAGGAAATGAACAGAAGATTCGGTCGATTGCGGCAGATAATCATATCGACATTGATGACATTCCAATCGTCGACCCACGCGGTGATGAACAGGAAGAAAAAAGAAAGCTGTTTGCCGAGACATTTTTTAAGAAAAGACAGCGCCGTGGATTTAATAAATATGAGTCAACGAAAATTATGCGAGACCGAAATCATTTCGGTTGCATGATGGTAGAAACCGGCGAAGCAGATGCAATGATTAGCGGTCTCACCAGAAATTATCCCGATGCCATTCGTCCTGCGATTCAAATCATCGGAACAGAAGAAGGCGTCAAAAAAATTGCAGGAATGTATTTGTTATTGACGAAACGCGGACCATTATTCTTGGCAGATACAACGGTTAATTTCAATCCAACAGCAGAAGAGCTTGCAGAAATTGTATTGATGACAGCGAAAGAAGTGCGCAATTTTAATTTGCTTCCGCGCATAGCGATGCTGAGCTATTCCAATTTCGGAACAAGCGATTCTCCCGAAGCAAGATTGGTTGCCGAAGCAACAAAAATCGTGAAGCAAAAAAACCCGACATTGATTGTGGATGGCGAAATGCAGGCGAGTGTTGCTTTCAATAATGATATACTCAAAGAAAATTATCCATTCAGCTCATTGGTTGATCAGGAAGTGAACACATTGATATTTCCCAACCTTGCTGCAGGCAACGTTGCGTATAATTTGTTGAAAGAAGTCGGCGGCGCAGATGCAATTGGTCCAATCTTACTTGGATTAAAAAAACCGGTGCATGTGTTGCAGCTCGGAAGTTCTGTGCGCAGCATATATAATATGTGTTTGGTTGCAGTGATTGATGCGCAGATAAAATGTAAAAGTTCTGCTGATGAATCATTGAAAAAAACAACCTGGTGGAAACGATTAAAAAAACCTGCGAAGACTGAAGTGAACGGAAATCAATAAATTTATTCAAATAAAAAAACTAATAACATGAACGCCAACATCGGGATTTCTCCGGAAAACACAAAAGCAGTTGCGGAAATATTATTTGTAGTGCTTGCTGATGAATATGTTTTGTACACGAAAACACGCAATGCGCACTGGAATGTGGAAGGCATTGACTTTTACGCAAAGCACACTTTTTTTGAAATGCAGTTTGGTGAACTGGATGAATTGATTGACGAAGTTGCTGAAAGAATCCGTTCACTCGGGCATTATACTCCGGCAACATTAAAATCATTTTTGTCGCTCACAAGATTAACCGAGCAATTGACGAATAATAATTCCAGCGCAGGTTTCATCAAAGAATTACTGAGCGACCATGAAAGCATCATCATCAAATTGCGGGAAAATATTAATCGCATTGCGAACGATCTGCAGGATGTTGGAACCAGCGATTTCCTGACCGGGCTGTTGGAAAAGCACGAAAAAATGGCGTGGTTCCTGCGCAGCCATCTGAAATAAGCCGCTTATCCTTCATAACTTTTATGATGCTGATGTTTTGTGCATCGGCAAAGAAGAAAATTGTATTTTCAAGGCTGATTCGGAAGTAAAATCAGTTTTAAATTATCTACCAAACGCGCAATGACATTTTTTACTGAATTCGGTCGCTACCTGCTGATGTTGAAAGACATGTTTTCCAAACCTGAAAATGCAAAAATGTATTGGAAGGAATTCATGCATCAATGTTCAGAAATCGGCATCGGCTCGCTCGGCATCGTTGTCATCATTTCCATTTTCATGGGTGCAGTTTCCACATTGCAAACGGCTTATCAGTTGGTGAGCCCATTCATTCCCGTTTCAACCATTGCGCAAATCGTTCGCGACACCGTTATCCTGGAATTCGCTCCCACATTGGTTTGTATCGTTCTTGCCGGAGTCATCGGCAGCAAAATTGCCAGTGAGCTTGGCAACATGCGCGTGAGCGAACAGATTGATGCGCTTGAAATCATGGGCATCAACACAAAAACATATTTAGTATTACCAAAAATAGTTGCGTCGCTTATCGTCATTCCAATGCTTGTTGTCATTTCAGCAGTGCTTGGTATTTGGGGTGGAAGATTTGCCGGAACGATGACGGGAATTATTTCCGGCGCCACATTCGATAAGGGATTGTTACAATATTTTCAGCCATACAATGTTTTTTTTGCATTGATGAAAGCATACACATTCGCATTCATCATTTCAAGCATACCTGCTTATTATGGTTATTATGTGAAAGGAGGTTCGCTCGAAATCGGAAGGTCAAGTACAAAATCTGTGGTAGTCAGTTGCGTGATGATTTTGTTTGCGGATTATGTGCTTGCAGCAATATTGTTATAGAAATTTTCTCGCAACGACGCTACATCGCTACGAGAGATTCAAAATATTTTTTATGATACCAGCATCAGTTTTCATGGCATCATCGTCCGCCGCGGCGGATCCTTTCATCGGTAGTGCAGAAAGGAACTTTAGTCTAAGTACTCGTAACGTCATAAGAAATGGTTTTTTCGTTGCGCCTTTGCGTCTTTGCGAGAAACTCAGATAGGTGAATCAGTCAAATCAGGTCAAAATCGTGGTGAATGATTGAAATTAAAAATATAAAAAAAGGGTTTGGAGATAAGACCGTCATCAATGATGTGAGCTTTACATTGCAATCAGGTAAATGCAATCTCATCATTGGTGCAAGCGGCAGTGGCAAAACCGTGATGATGAAATGCCTTGTCGGTTTATTTGAGCCCGATAGCGGAGATATTTTATATAGCGGGCAAAGTTTCACTCACATGAACAAGGAAGAGCGGAAGATGCTTCGCCAGCAAATTGGTATGCTCTTTCAAGGCTCTGCACTGTTCGATAGCATGACGGTTGAGCAAAATATTTTATTCCCGTTGAATATGTTCACCCAAAATACCTATGAAGAAAAAATGAAAAGAGTGAATGAGGTGTTAGACCGTGTGAACCTTAAAGACGTGAACAAAAAATTCCCTGCTGAGCTTAGTGGCGGCATGAAAAAAAGAGTAGGTATCGCACGAGCTATTGTTCTCAATCCAAAATATTTGTTTTGTGATGAGCCAAATTCCGGTCTCGATCCGCAAACTTCCTTATTAATAGATAAGCTCATTAAAGAAATCACTGACGAATACCAAATCACCACTGTCGTGAACACACACGACATGAACAGCGTGATGGAAATCGGCGACCATATCATCTACATGTATCATGGCATTAAAGAATGGGAAGGCAACAATAAAGAAATCATCTTCAGCAAAAATAAATTGCTCAACCAATTCATCTTCGCTTCAGAATTTCTACAAGACGCAAAAGACATGCGCATGCTCGAAGCCAAAGGTAAAATTGATAATGACAGGAATATGGATGAGTTGTTGAAGTAGATTTGTTGATAATCCTCAATGAAACTTCTCCCCTTTCTTCATCATCTCTAAAATTATTTTCATTCGCTTTTCTCTTGTCTCCGGTTTTTTGGCAGTTTGCAATCGCCATCCGATGGCATATTTATTTGCTTTATTGAGCGATTCAAAAAATGCTTTTGCCTTTTTATTTTTAGAAAGTGCTTTCAAAAAATCATCTGGCGCTTTCATGTCACTGGGAGCATCATAAGCTTTTTCCCATCTGCCATCTGCTTTTGCTTTTTCGATTTCTGCTAATCCAGAAGCTTTCATTTTGCCGAGCTTGGTTAATCTTTCAGTATGTGCAATATTCCTTTTGGACCAAATGCTTTTCGTTGTTCGTGGACAGAATTTCCTAATCCAGGATTGTTCATCATATTTTTTCACCTGCCCGTCAATCCAGCCATAGCAAAGCATTTCATCAAGGGCTTCATCATACGTGATTGATTTTTGTTCCGAACCTTTTTTGAAAAGCCTCAGCCAAATGCCTTTCGAAACAGCATGGTTTTTTGCCAGCCATTTCTCCATTTCTTTCGGTGTTTTGAAAGAAATAATTTCAAGTTCGGTTTTATCAGGAGTTTTCATGTTTTATTATTTATCGATTAATAAATATACAATGAATCCAAATTTTTTTGCAGTTGCATCCACAGACTGAAGCTCAATAGAATTCTTTCGGCACAAGAGTGCGATCCACCGCGGCGGACAAGCTGCAACGATCTCTAATAGCAATTCTTAGCCGGAAACATAATATTCAAAAGATTCACATCGACAGTTTGCCTTATTTTTGGCAACATGAAAAAACTCCTGATTGTATTCTTGCTGATTATCATTTCAAAATTTTCTTTTTCGCAAACAAATGTCGACAGCATCCTCGAAGCGGGAAGCAACTTTTATAAGATGAAGAATTATGCAAATGCTGCAAAGCTTTTTGAACAGGCTGCATTGTATTCCGACAGTAAAATTTCAAAAAGAGATTATTATTATTATGCTGCAACTTCATATGCATCTGCAAAAGACAGTACCAATAGTTTTAAATTGCTTGAATTAGCTGTTCAGTTTAGCTACAATGATGCGCTTGCTCTCAAAGATGACGATGCATTCAAGTTCATGCATGACAGCAAACGCTGGAAAAGCCTGATGAATTCCATCAAACCTTCTTACACCGGTGACCCATTGAAAGCAAAGGTGATTGACACGGATGTGAAAAATTTCTGGAGCGCTTACGACATGGTTAAAAACGACACATCACAGGCAAAAGAAATTTATGAGAATTATTATTTCAACAAAGGCACCATCGCTTTGGAGTTTTATTATATCAACAAAATTGGTTCGCTGGAAAATTTTTTGCTGATGCACAAGCTTCATGAAAAATATTATGCAAGCATCAGAAAGAATACTTTAAGAGCGGCTCAACAAAGAAATGAGTATGTGAAAAGTTTTGTGAAGCTGAAAAACATTTATCCTGCAGCAAAATTCCCGCCCATCTATTTTGTAATCGGAAAATTGCGTTCCGCAGGAACTGTTTCAAGCGATGGGCTCATTCTTGGGATTGATCAGGCATGTATGTCGCCTGATGCTGACACAACAGAACTCAGCACATGGGAAAAACATAATATCAGCACATTTAAAAACCTGCCTCATACGGTAGCACATGAGCTTGTGCATTACCAGCAAAACGGAATGGCATCTGACACTACATTGCTGAAAGAAGCGATTCTTGAAGGCATGGCGGATTTTATTGGTGAATTGATTTCAGGAAAATCTGCGAACGAGCGCTTGCTGATTTTTGCAAAGGGCAAGGAGAAAAAAATATGGGATGATTTTAAAAAGGACATGTACTTCGATAGAAAATATAACTGGATTGCGAATAGCGATCAGGAAACTCCGGACAAGCCGGCGGATTTAGGTTACTGGGCCGGCTATCAAATCTGCAAAGCATATTATGAAGAAGCAAAAGATAAGAAGCAAGCGGTTTATGATATGCTCCACATTCAGGATTATAAAAAGTTTTTAGAGATGAGCAAGTTGGATGAAAAGATAAAATAATGGCAACCCATGCATTCTTCAACATGAAAAGGACAATTTCATTTATTCTTGTTTTCCTGATCAGCATCGTTCTTTCTGCACATGAGTTCTGGCTGCAGCCTGATAAGTTTATATATGAGCCGGGTGATGAAATCAATGTCAGGTTTATGGTAGGAGAAAATTTTGAAGGAGAGAACTGGAGCGGTGATTCTTCAAAAGTGCAGTCGCTTTCATTTTATCAACACAATATTGAAGATGATTTGTCGAAAAATATTTCCGGCAAAGGCGATTCGCTTCAGTTCAATTGTTATGAGGAAGGCAATGTGATGATTGCTTTTAGCTCAAAAAATTCATTCCTGCAATTAGATGCCGCCAAATTCAATGAGTATTTAAAAGAAGATGGGTTGCAAAACGCCATTGATTATCGTCAGCAACATAGTGAAACAGATTCCGGCAGCAGGGAATATTATCAGCGCAGCGTGAAAACATTAATTCAAATCGGCAAGCAGACGGACAATATCTTTTCAAAGCAAACAGACCTTCCGATTGACATTATCCCAATTTCAAATCCCTATTTAATAAAAAAAAATGCGAAATTTTCTGCTACAATTTTCTTTAAAAAACAATTGCTTTCAAATGCATTGATAAAAATCTGGCACAGTGAAAACAACAAAACAAAAGAGCAGGAGTTAATCACTAATGAAAAAGGGGAAATCAGTTTTGATGTTTCACCAAACGGTAGGTGGATGATCAGCACGGTGAAAATGGAACATATTGACAATGATGAAAAAAGCGAATTGGCAAAGCTATTGGGGAAGCCTGACATGGGGGTATTATTAGTGAAATAGAAGCTGGCGTTTGTCTTGTTAGTATTTCTTATTTTTAGTGATGAAAATTTTTATTTGCAAATTATCATTCTTCATTTTAGGTTTTTGCATCTCTGCAAATGCGCAACAGCTTGATGAAAAAACAGCTGCTGATCTGGCGAGACTTCCGCTGCATTGCATTATCAACGAATATCCAAACAAAGTAAATCATTCTGCCGAAGCGGAAGCTGATGCAAAATTGTTACCGCATGAATTGCATCCTTCTTTTTATGGTTGTCTTGATTGGCATAGCAGCGTGCATGGGCATTGGCTATTGGTGCGTGTGCTGAAACAGTTTCCGTCAATCAGCAATCGCGATACGATAGTCGCTACACTGGATAATAGTTTTCAGCCAGAAAAAATATTAGTGGAAGCGGAGTATTTTACGAAATATAAAAACAGCAATACTTTCGAACGTACTTACGGTTGGGCATGGCTGTTAAAATTAGATGAAGAGCTGCTTACATGGAATGATCCAAAGGCAAAGCAATGGCATGAAGCATTACAACCACTCACAAAGAAAATAGTGACAATCTGGAAAGGATTTTTGCCGAAACAAACTTATCCGAACCGGACAGGCGTTCATCCAAACACCGCTTTTGGTTTGGTGTTTGCGCTTGATTGGGCGAGAGTTTCAGGCGATACTGCTTTCGAGCGCACAATCGTCGCCAAAGCAAAAGAACATTATCTGGATAATACAAATGCACCTGCATATCTGGAACCTGATGGCACTGATTTTTTATCGCCGAGTCTTGAAATAGCAGATTTGATGCGGCGTGTTCTTCCCAAACAACAATTTATTACATGGCTGAATAATTTTTATTCTGCAAAAAGTATTCAGCGTATTACAACGATGCCTTTAGTGAGTGACCGCACTGATATGATGATTGTGCATCTTGATGGTCTGAGTCTCAGCCGAGCATGGTGCATGAAAGGCATTTCGAAAATATTGCCTGCTGCACACCCATGGAAAAAATTATTTTCTGAAAAAGCGAATGAATTTTTGAAAAATGCTTTGCCTCATGTAACGAGTGGAAATTATGGCGGCGACCATTGGCTGGCAAGCTTTGCTTTGTATGCGCTTGCTGACAATTGATTTCTTTTACAGATCGAGCTCTTTTGATTTGACAGAAATAACTCTGTATTCAATTTTAGCTCCTCTTGAATTTTTAGGGGCTTTCAATACAAGCGAAGATGAAGGCTGAATATTTTGGAAATTCAAAGTTTCAGTTTTGTGCAATTTGCCGTTAGAAAGAATGTACTGCACTTCCACGGTCACTTCATCAAGATTATAAGTTGAGCGGTTCTCTACGGTTATTTCAATATCAGACAATCCGCCAAATGCTCCTACATGATAATTATTTGCTGAAGCAGTTATGAGACTGTGAATACTGTTTCTTGCATTTGCCTTTGCTTCTGATGCAGGCGATGAAGCTTGTTTCGCCGGAACTTCATTATCTTTTTTAGAAAAAGAATCCGGTTTTTGAACAAGCGCAAGCGGCTGCACTTTTATTGTGTCTTTTGTTTTTTTGTTTATATGTTTATCGGAAGCGTCTTTTTTAGTTTCAGTTAATAGTTCATTTTTTTCTGCAGCAATACTATCTGCAGGAATATTTTTTTGTAAAGAATCAGCAGCTATTTTTTTTGCAGTATCAACCTGCGATGGCGGAACAATCAATGGCTGCGGGTTTGTTACCACTGGAATATTCGTCGGTTTTGTTGTTGACGCTGGCGGTTTGGCTTCGCCACCCATCATTGTCATCGCTGCAATTACACCTGCACCGATTAGCAACAAAGAAAAGATCCCAATTAAAATTTGTTTTGGGTTTATGGGCGAAGAATAATTTCCTGATTGCTTTTGTGCTGTAGCTAATCTTTGCATCAACTCTGCGCCGTTGAACTCATTAGAAATGATTTTTTCAGGGATCCTTTTTTTTGAGCGCAATCCTTCGAGCATGGAAACATTGGTGAGCTCGTTGAAATAGTAATTTTTTTCGTGGCAGGTTTTGATAGCCTGATAGATGCTTTCCGGGTCAGCCATTTTTGTAAGATAACCGTTCGCGCCGGTTTCCATCAACGTAGAAACCATCGAATGCCCTTCGTGCATTGAAAGTATAATCACTTTCATATCTGCATGTAATTTCCGTATGGAAGTGAGTGCAGAAATCCCATCCATCACAGGCATTTGAATATCCAGCAGAATAACATCTGGGCGATTGTGCTTAAGCAGGTTCAATAATTGCATACCATTTTCAGCCTCACCAATAATTCTCACATCATTTTTTTGAGCGAGCGCAGTTTTAACACCTTCCCGGAAAAGCCTGTGATCATCGGCAATAATCACTTTGATGCTATTGATGGCGGAAAAATTATACGAGTTTTTTTGAAGATTTTTATCTGAGAAGCTTTGTTCGGGAGAAATATTTTCAGGCTCTTTTCTCCCGAGAATATTTTTTCTCATTTCAATATTTAACTTGCTTATCTGCTCATTTTCTCCAGCTCTCCCTTTTTCAGGTTTCGGTTTTTTTTCTATCGGAAGAGCAGAACGCTTTTCATTTTTATTTTCGAAACGAAAACTTTTATCTGCTTCTTCTTTATGTTCAATATCGATTCCACCGTTTGAGGAATGCCTGCTGCTTACAGGAGAAACGTGAACATAAGCCTGTAATTCTTCTATCTCGTCAGCGAAATGCCAGGCAGTGCTCCTGCCTTCAATCCAGAGCAAGTCAGTAGGCCTGATGCCGAATGATTTTAATTCGTCAAGAGTGTAGGGGCCCGATTGTTTATTGTTGCGCAGTAGTAAATATGCAAACATTCTTTAGTTTTAAAGTTTGCTAATACATCATTTTAGCGATGCAATAGTTTGCAAACGATATCTTTTGAGGTTAATCGAGGTTAGGCAGAATAAGCAGTATCCGCTCAAAGTTATTATTTCTATGATAATAATAAAATTTAATGAGTTTCAAACTTTTGCACATTTGTTATTAATCCGGTTTCACTTCAATTGCATCGTGGATAATATAAATTCCGGTTGGGTATAAACGTGAAAGTTTGTCGAAATAAGGCTGAGCTTCTTCCTGGGTTTTGAAATTGCCGACTTTCAGCTTGTAGTTTGGTGTGAGGTAAATGATATACAGTTTCAGTTCCGGATACTGCTGATAAATTTTTGCTTTTGCGGCGAATACTTTGCTTCTGTCGTTTGAAGAAATAACTAAAATGCGAAAGCCGGGAGCAATGCGCCTGCTATCACGTGTAGTGATATCATTAATTTGGATTTGCTTTTTGATTAATAGGTCAACACGTGGGTCTTTATGAACAACAGTCGTATCACTCTGCGCAAATAATTTATTTGAGAAAAATAGAATGATGATCAAAAAAAATTTCATAAAGATATTATTTTAATAACCTGCTTCCAGATTCCCCTTTAGGGGTAAGGGGCTAACGATGGCTATGCTCGCACTGCAGCCAAGCCGGCTCGCGCCTGCATCGATAAGCTGCTTTGCAAAGCTATATGTTTTAATGCCACCAGAGGCTTTGATTTTAACGTTGTCGGGCAAATTTTTTTTCATTAGCTGAACTGCTTGAATTGTTGCTCCTTTTTCTGCATAGCCTGTAGATGTCTTGACAAAATCTACGCCGGCAGTTCCATATAAAGTACAGCACCTGATAATTTCTTCATCAGTTAATATGCCACTTTCGATGATGATTTTAATGATTCTGTTTTTGTGGCGAACGATTGGTAAAATGTTATTGATTTCATTGGCGAGATATTGCCAGTCATTATTTTTTAGCGCAGCAATATTGATGACCATATCCAGTTCATCCGTGCCGTCCACCATTGCCAAAACAATTTCTGCGATTTTTGATTCAATGGCTGAATAGCCAAACGGAAAGCCAATGACTGTTGCGGCTTTGACATTCGTGTTTGCTATTAATCCTTTTGCTTCTTTCATAAAAATGGGCGGAACACAAACTGCTGCAAACTGATATCGAATAGCTTCTTCACAAACTTTTTTTACATCTGCTAATGTGGTCGTTGGTTTTAAAATAGTATGGTCGATGTATGAAGCGATGTTCATGAATAAATGATTATGAAATGAAATTAAGATTTTTTAGTTAGCCACAGATTGAACACATAGACATATGTATTGAGCGAATATGTTGTCGGTCAGGCGACCGACAATGCCGGAAGCAACAATTTTATTCAGCAATCAAATGAATCATAAAAATCAGATAAATCCCGGTTCAGACTTACATACTCCTTCTATACTGCCCACCGACTTCATACAGTGCATGCGTAATTTCTCCAAGTGAACAATACTTCACCGTTTCCATGAGCTCATCAAACAAGTTGCCGTTTTCAATTGCAACTCGTTTCAGTTCCTTCAGTTTTTCAATTGAAATTTCTTTATTGCGTTTATGAAAAGCTTTCAGATTTTCAATCTGCTGTTCTTTTTCTTCATTTGTTGAGCGAATCACTTCATTCGGAATAATAGTCGGCGAACCTTTTTTATTCAGGAAAGTATTCACGCCAACTAACGGAAGCTCGCCGGTATTTTTCTGCATTTCATAATACAAACTTTCTTCCTGAATTTTATTTCGCTGATACATTCTTTCCATGGCACCGAGAACGCCGCCTCTGTCAGTAATTCTGTCAAATTCTTTCATCACCGCTTCTTCCACCAAATTAGTAAGTTCTTCAATTGCAAAACTTCCCTGAATAAAATTTTCTGTTTTGGCAGAGCCCAGTTCACGATTGATGATGAGCTGAATGGCCATTGCTCTTCTCACACTTTCCTCTGTTGGCGTAGTGATAGCTTCATCATAGGCATTTGTGTGAAGTGAATTGCAGTTATCATAAATCGCATACAATGCCTGTAGCGTTGTGCGTATATCATTAAAATCAATTTCCTGCGCATGCAAACTTCGACCGGAAGTTTGTATATGATATTTTAATTTCTGCGAGCGACTGTTGCCATTGTATTTATGCTTAATGGCTTTTGCCCAAATCCTTCTGGCAACACGCCCAATCACACTATATTCCGCGTCCATTCCATTGCTGAAAAAGAAAGAAAGATTGGCAGCGAAATCATCAATATTCATTCCCCTGCTCAGATAATACTCAACATAAGTGAAGCCATTTGCTAAAGTGAATGCAAGCTGCGTGATAGGGTTGGCCCCGGCTTCGGCAATGTGATAACCACTGATGCTCACACTATAAAAATTCCGCACTTTATTATCAATGAAATACTGTTGTACATCACCCATTAATTTTAATGCAAACTCAGTAGAAAAAATGCATGTGTTCTGTGCCTGGTCTTCTTTTAAAATATCAGCTTGCACTGTGCCGCGAACCTGTGCTAATGTTTCTGCTTTGATTTTTTCATACACTTCTTTGGGTAACACTTCATCACCGCTCATGCCAAGCAATTTCAAACCAAGGCCATTATTTCCCTCGGGCAATCTTTCAGGCGCAGATGGATTGTAGTATGATGGCTTAATAAGCCGATGAAATTTATTATTAATTTTCTCATTCACCATTGACCATCCACCAGTCACCTCAATCCATTTCTCACACTGCTGGTCAATCGCGGCATTCATAAAAAATGCAAGGATGATAGGAGCAGGCCCATTAATCGTCATGCTCACTGAAGTTTTCGGGTCACACAAATCAAAGCCGCTGTATAATTTTTTTGCATCATCAAGTGTTGCGACACTCACACCGCTGTTGCCGACCTTTCCAAAAATATCAGGGCGTTTATCGGGGTCTTCGCCGTATAGTGTAACACTGTCAAACGCAGTGCTGAGGCGGATAGCTGGCTGATTAAGCGATACATAATGGAAGCGCTTATTCGTTCTTTCCGGGCCGCCTTCGCCTGCAAACATTCTTGTTGGGTCTTCTTCTGCTCTTTTCAAAGGAAACACTCCTGCAGTGTACGGATATTTCCCCGGAAAATTTTCCTGCACTCTCCACCGCAGAATATCGCCCCAATCTTTAAAACGTGGCACTGCAATTTTCGGGATTTGTGTGTGCGATAATGATTCAGTAAATAAAGGCTGCTGGATTATTTTTCCGCGCACATCATATTCATAAAATTTTTTCTTATAACGTGCTTTTGTTTCTTCCCATTCATCGATTAATTTTTTGCAGACAGGCATCAACTGCTTTTCAAGTTTTGATTTTTCTTCCTCCAAAATTTTCAATGAAGAATCATTTTGATTTGTATCGACAACAATTTTAATGGCGCCATCAAGCTGATATAATTTCGAAGCAATCGCAACCTGCTCTTCTGTTTTTGTATTGTAATCCCTCACGGTGTCGGCGATATCAGAGAGATAACGCGTTTTTGAAGAAGGGATAATCACTCCGCTTTCGAAGGATTTTTCAGCAATCATTTTTTCATTCCCAAAATCAACGCCAAGCTTTTCATGAATTTTTTTCGTGATGAGAACAAACAACTCATTCATTCCTTTATCATTGAACTGTGCCGCAACTGTTCCAACAACAGGAAGCTCATTGTCTTTTGCGGTAAATAAACTGTGATTGCGTTTGTATTGTTTCTTCACGTCGCTCAAAGCATCGAGTGCGCCTGCCTTGTCGGATTTATTCACAGCAATCAAATCTGCATAATCGAGCATATTGATTTTTTCCAACTGTGATGCAGCGCCATATTCTGGGGTCATCACATATAAGCTCACGTCGCAATAATCAAGAATCGATGCATCACTTTGTCCGATGCCAGCAGATTCAAGAATAATGAAATCAAATTTTTCTTCCTTGCAAATAGCGATGGCTTCTTCCACATGTGTGCTCAATGCTTTGTCATTTTCCCTCGTAGCAAGACTGCGCATATATGCACGTGGCGATGAAATGGCATTCATTCTAATTCTGTCTCCCAGCAATGCACCACCGGTTTTTTTCCTCGATGGGTCAACAGAAATAACAGCAATTGTTTTGTCAGAAAAATTATTTAGGAATCTCCGAACGATTTCATCTGTGACTGATGATTTTCCTGCTCCGCCCGTACCAGTAATTCCAAGAACCGGTATTTCTGCCGACTGCCGACTGTCAACTGCCAACCCAACTCCGTTCTCTGAATTCGTAATCTGTCTTGCAATTTTTTTAATATTTTTCCATTCGCCAAGCACAGATATATTCTTGAAATCAGCATTCCCATTCAATGAAAAATTGCAGCGGTTGAGCAGGTCCTGAATCATCCCTTCCAATCCCATTTTTCTTCCATCATCCGGCGAATAAATTTTCGTGATGCCATATCTGTGCAATTCATTAATCTCTTGCGGCAAAATTGTTCCGCCGCCGCCACCAAAAATTTTGATGTGCCCGCAGCCATTTTCGTCGAGCAAATCTTTCATGTATTTGAAAAATTCCATGTGCCCGCCCTGATAGCTGGTCACCGCAATTCCCTGCACGTCTTCTTCAATCGCGGCTTCCACAATTTCGCGCACGCTTCGATTGTGCCCGAGGTGAATAATCTCTGCGCCTTTCGCCTGCATGATGCGACGCATGATATTAATAGCAGCATCATGCCCGTCGAATAATGACGCGGCAGTGACTATGCGAATTTTATGTTGAGGAATTGAGTCCATGTGTGTGCAATCGTTTGTAATGATGCAAAAATAGCAAAACTAATGGTTGTTAGTTTTTGAAAACGTGGTGTGGCTTTGTTTATTACTGAAAATTATAGAATTGAACTGGATGTACTTAGCGGCATTGCTACTATTATACATCGTTGTGTCACTCACTTGTACGGCAACAATTCTATT
>Ga0070734_10001947_pt1 | contig 27345 bp, 19 predicted proteins | sample Coa_R1_8_FD_66444 | JGI IMG/M metagenome (GOLD analysis project Ga0070734, IMG submission 66444) | Surface soil microbial communities from Centralia Pennsylvania, which are recovering from an underground coalmine fire - Coalmine... | ecosystem: Environmental > Terrestrial > Soil > Unclassified ... | reverse complement strand
TGGAACAATCGGCATTCGCACAGGATTTATTGCGATGGGGGAATTGGACAATCAATCTGGGGCTGCGATGGGACCACTATCAACTGTTGCTCAACCGGCAGGCTGCGCAGCCGCGCATCGCCGTAGCACGGTATTTTCCGCGATCGGATTTTGGCCTGCACTTTGCTTATGACCGCGTCTTTCAGACTCCAGACTTCGAAAATATCTTGTTATCGAGTTCGGCGGCGGTCATGTCACTCGACCCAACCGATTTTCTTCGTTTGCCGGTACAACCTTCACGAGGAAATTACTACGAAGCCGGGCTCACAAAAGGTTTTGCGGGAAAGATGAGACTGGATGCGAATTACTTTCGCCGCCTCGTCAGCAATTATGCCGATGATGACCAGATTCAAAACACTTCTGTCAGCTTCCCCATCGCATTCCGCAAATCAGTCATCTACGGCGGAGAAGCCAAGCTGGAAGTACCGGATTGGCGCCACTTTTCGGGAACTCTGAGCTATTCCTACATGGTAGGAAACGCGTGGTTCCCGGTTACAGGTGGCTTATTCCTCGGCGCAGATGCAAATAACGCTTTAAGCAACACATCCGGCCACTTCCCCGTGTCGCAAGATCAACGAAACACGATCAGAGGACGCTTGCGATATCAGATCTTGCCCAGATTTTGGACCGCATTGGGCGCTCAATACAATAGTGGATTGCCATTCGAATTTGACGGTGATCCGCAGACCGTACTTGCCGAATACGGGCCACATGTTTTGGATCGCCTCAACTTCGAACAAGGGCGAATCAAACCCGCGTTTCTGGTCAATGCCTCCATCGGGGGCGAAATCTACAAATCCGACCACGCAAGCATGCGAATTCAGGCCGATGGCCAAAACCTCACCAATCTTCTGGATCTCATTGATTTTGGGGGATTATTCTCAGGAAATGCTATCGGCCCATCCAGAAGTTTCACTCTTCGGCTGACTGCAAATTTTTAAGGGAACGGCGAACCGGTTCTTTTCGTAACACTTCCGTAGACAGGGCTGGGTTTGTGGTTCTGGACGGCTCACAATTCACAAATTCACGCGTCTATCCATTGTTGTAGGAGAGAAACCATGACTAACCGGCGCTCCCTGATTGTTCGCAATCTGATTCTGGCCATTATTGGATCGCTCGCCATTCCGGCCGTGCCGGCGCAGGCTTCTGATCATTCTGGTCAGATGACCGAGGAATTCCATCAAACTTATCCGCTTTCGGCTGATGGGCGTATTGATCTCGACAATATCAATGGCGCGGTTCGGATTACCGGCTGGGACCGTAATGAAGTCAAAGTGGATGCGATTAAATACGCGAATAGCAAAGAAAAGCTGGATGATGCCCAAATCAAGGTGGATGCCGGCAGCAGCTACGTTTCGATTCGTACCGAGTACCGCGAGCATGATTTAACGTTCAACCATTTCGGCCGTAACAACCCTGCGACCGTGGAATATACGCTGATGGTGCCGAAGAATGCGCGACTGGATGAGATCAAGCTGGTAAATGGATCGCTCGAAATTATGGGTGTACGCGGTGATGTAGATGCTTCGAGCATCAATGGAGGAGTAACAGCCCGCGGCCTCGAAGGCCGTACTGAGCTTTCGACTGTAAATAGCCGCGTTGAAGTGGAGTATGCACGAGTACCGGGATCCTCCGTGGAATTATCGTCTGTGAATGGCAGCGTCGAGGTGACCCTCCCCTCCGATGCAAAGGCCGATATCGAGGCCTCCACTGTGTCGGGACACATCGAAAATGACTTTGGAATCCAAGTGAACAACCATCGCTGGGTAGGCCACGATGTACGCGCTGAACTGGGCGGAGGCGGCACGCGCATTAAATTGTCCAACGTGAACGGAAGAATCGAGATTCGACACGCCAATGACGGTAAGTCGCTAAGCCCTGCCAAAAGCTTGAATCATGACGACCGGGACGATGACGATGACGACGACTCGATCTAGTAGACTCTTATAGTTGCAGCCGCAATCAGTGCGCAAATTCTTTCATCTTGACCGCCGCGCGGCCATCCGTACAATTTAGCTGGCTGCAATTTCTGTATGCAGCGGGCGATTAGCTGCCTCTCCATGCAGCCAGCCAACTCAAATAAAAATTAGCTGCTGGAAGATCCAGCAGAGGAGTGTCCATGAATCGTGGTCGAGGAGTTTCCGCATTGTGGGTGTTGCTGGTTTTAATTTCTCCGCTATGGGCAGCAAGCAATAAGCCTGCGGGGTCGCCGATAGACGTTATCACCTACCATGGGGATTCCCTGCGCACTGGCTGGTTTTCCGCAGAAACGCAACTGAATACCAGCAATGTGAACGCCAGTTCATTCGGATTGTTAGCCACGGTGCCACTCGATGGTCGCGTGGATGCGGAGCCTCTATATCTGTATCAGGCCCAGGCAGGGAAAGTTACTTATAACGTCGTTTTTGTCGAAACGGAGAACAACAGCGTTTACGCGATTGATGCGGATAAAGGCACGGTGCTTTGGCAGAAGAATTATGGGACATCGGTACCGTATACATACAAGAATCACGACGACAATGTGTTCCCCATAATGGGCATTCTGGGGACGCCCGTCATTGACCGCGCAGCCGGCGTCATGTACTTCGTAGCCGATGTTTATAACGGAAGCCAGGACGGCTTTGTGCTACATGAGATATCGCTGCTTAACGGCCAGAATGTCGTGCCGCCTGTACTCATCAAGTTAAGCGCGAAGCTGAGCAACGGAAGCACTTGGAATTTTCAAGCGAAGAATATGCTGCAGCGCCCGGGGCTGCTTGAAGCTAACGGTGCCATCTATGTGGCCTTTGGCAGCACTTGCGATTGCGTTCCAGGACAGTCCCGCGGAATTATTGCACGGTACGACGCGAAGACACTGGCGTTTCTCGGCAGTGATGTCACGGACGCATTGCATCTGTCATCCTCGCCATACTATCTTTCGTCCATCTGGCAATCGGGCTATGGCATCGCTGCGGATAGCAACGGTGACATTTATTTCTCCACTGGCAACAGCGATCCTGGCCAGCCCAGCTATGACAAGAACTTCAACCGGCCAGACAGCATGATCCATTTGTCAGCCGATCTGACAACTCTTATAGACAGTTTCACGCCGAGCAATTACTTTTCACTTGATCGCGGCGACGCGGACGTGGGTTCCGGCGGAATGATGCTATTACCCGATCAGACCGGATCCATTCCACATCTAGCTATCAGCGGCGGCAAGGACGGACGTGCGTTTTTTATGAACCGCGATAATCTCGGCGGCTACACACAAGGCGGTCCAGACAATGTCCTGCAAGAAGTAAATGCCGGCGGATGCTGGTGCGGTCCTGCTTACTTCGTGGGATCCGACGGAAATCCTTACGTTGTGACTGGTGGTGGTAATGGCGTAACTGCCTGGCAACTGCAATTGAATGGAACGCCACAACTGGTACAGAAGAGTTCGACCGGTTCGGGACCGATAGGCGGACTGCCAGACAATGGCGGGTCGATTCCAGTCATTTCTTCGAATGGAACCACCGCCGGAAGTGCGATCGCGTGGTTTGTGCAGAAGCCACAGACGTCTTCAGACAATGATCCCGGTACGCCCGTCACGTTGCGCGCGTTTGATGCTTCGAATCTTTCGAAGCAACTTTTCTCAGCTCAGGCAGGCACGTTCACCCACGCGGTCAACAGCAATGCAAATATTGTTCCGACTGTGGCGAACGGGAAGGTTTATGTCGCAAGCAACAAGCAGCTCAATATTTTTGGCTTGCTGCCTCCAGCGGGCAGCCCTGAACGAGCGGCATTGCCGAAAGGTATTGCGGTCTCCGAGCCGGATGTTGTGAGTTGTCCTCCGGCGGAGCCCATTCAGGCCGCCGTTGCGAAGGGGGCCGACAACCATCAACTCTTCGGCAGCGTCTGCAAGGTCGAGGGCTCGACGATGCAATTGGCATTGCGGAGCCACCGCAGTGTTTCCATTGACATTACCAACGCGACGGCAGGTCCGAAGCATTTGAGCCTGACATTGGGACGCAACATCAAAGTTAAGGCAACTGTGGACGCTAAGGGCGTGGCGCATGCTACGCGGCTGGCGCCCTCGCATACCTTCGACGCGGAAACCCCCGCAGACCGGTAGGTGATAAATTAGCCCGCGACTAAACGGTTGCGGGCTGATTTACTTCTGACAAAGCTTCTGCAAAGGCATTGATCGCCTGATCAATCTGCTTTTTCGTGATGATCAACGGCGGCTGGAAGCGGATGACGTTGCCGTTCACTCCCCCCACTCCGACCAACACTCCCTGACGGAACAATGCATCACGAACAGCTTCTGCTTCCGCGGTTGCGGGCGTGAGCTTTTCGTCCTTGATGAGTTCGACGCCGATCATCAATCCCAAGCCGCGGACTTCGCCAATGAGCGGATTCTGTTTCTGCAGGGCACGCAGCTTTGCCATGGCGTAGTTTCCTGTTTCCGTAGCACGCGCCGCGAGATTTTCTTTCTCCATGAATTCGATATTGGCCAAGGCTGCGGCGCAAGAAACAGGGTTGCCGCCGAATGTGGAGAGATGATCGCCGGGTTTGTAGGCAGCGGCGATTTCGGGACGAGTGGTGTATCCGCTAAGCGGAAATCCGTCAGCGATGCCCTTGGCGGTGCAAAGAATGTCTGGCTCGACACCGAAATGCTCGATGGCAAACATTTTGCCGGTACGGGCGAAACCGGTTTGGACTTCATCGCAGATAAACAGGATGCCGTGCTTGTCGAGAACTTTCTTAATTTCTTTAAAGTAGTTGGACGGAGGTACGATGATGCCTCCCTCGCCCCAGACGGGTTCGGAAATGAATGCGGCGACATCGCCCGCTGTCGAGAACCGAATAACATCTTCGAGCGCTTTGGCACACTGGCGGCCACACTCTTCGGGGTCTTTCGGCCAATTGGAGCGATAGGTATAAGGTACCGGTGCAAAGGCAATGCCCGGAGCGTAGGGGCCTCCACGTTTTTTACGGCCCTGATTGCCGGTGATGCTGAGCGTACCCCAACTGCGTCCGTGAAAACTAGCGTGGAGCGCGATGAATTCGTGCTTACCCGAGTAGAGGCGCGCGAGTTTCATGGCGCCTTCTATGGCTTCCGCACCGCCGTTGCCAAAGAATGTTTTGGTTAGACCGCGCGGAGCAATATGGGCTATTTTTTCTGCGAGATCTCCCACGGGCTGCGCATGGTAAAGATAAGACTGGCAGTGGATAAGTTTATCCATCTGCTTTTTCGCGGCCTCGATAACCTGCGGATTATTATGGCCAGCATTAACTACTGAAATTCCGGCGAAGCAGTCGAGGTATTCGCGACCATTGACGTCGGTGATGGTGCAATCTTTCGCGTGATCGATGACGATCGGCGCGACCGACTTGAGGAAACCGGTCATGACGTAATCTTTGTATTGCTGAATCGTATTGGACATTTATGCCTCGTATAAATTCTGCCGAGCTTCGCTCAGTTAGGCAGATGAGGACATCTGCCCCTACGTTAATTATTTAAAACTTGCGTGAGTGTTCTTTGGCCCAGCGCTCGACCACGATTTTCTTTTCCGTATAAAACTCGATGGCATCTCGCCCCTGGGCATGCATGATGCCGAAGAAGCTGTCTTTCCAGCCACTAAATGGGAAATACGCCATGGGCGCCGCGACACCGATGTTGATACCAATATTCCCCGCTGGAGCTTCATAGCGAAAACGGCGCGCGGCCGAGCCGCTCGAAGTAAATAAAGACGCCTGATTGCCGAAGGCGCTGCGTTCGAGAAAGGCAATGGCTTCGTCCATGTCGTTAGCGTGAACGAGACTGAGCACCGGGCCGAAGATTTCCGTGTCGGCTAATTCGCTGGTGGCAGGAACGTTGTCGAGGATCGTCGGCTTTACGAAATTACCCGACTCACTCCGGGGAATTTTCGGATTACGGCCATCTACCAAGACTTTTGCACCATCTTTTTCGCCTTTCGCGATCAATGCCTCGACGCGCGTTTTGCTTTGCGGGGTGATAACCGGGCCCATCTGCACGCCATCTTCGAGGCCATTGCCTACTTTAAGAGAACTGGCAGCGTCGGCAATGGAGTCGCGAAAAGTCTTTTGCGCTTCTCCAACGGTGACCGCAACGGAAACGGCGAGGCAACGCTGGCCGGCACATCCAAACGCGCTATCAGTGATGATCTGCGTGGCACTCGCCATATCGGCATCGGGCAAAACGATGACGTGGTTCTTTGCGCCGCCCTGGCACTGGGCGCGCTTGCCGTTGGCTCCAGCGCGGGCATAAACGTAACGCGCGACGGGAGTGGACCCGACAAAACTGATGGCGCGGACTGCGGGGTGGTCGAGCAACGCGTCCACGACAGGCTTGCCGCCATTGAGAAGATTTACGACACCTTTCGGAATGCCGCATTGATCCAGAAGTTCAAACGCCCGGCGCATGGTGAGCGGTACGCGCTCCGAGGGCTTCATAATGAGCGTGTTGCCGGTCGCGATGGCGTAAGGCAAAAACCAGAATGGAATCATTCCGGGAAAATTGAACGGCGTGATGGCAGCGACCACGCCGAGCGGTTGCCGGATCATGGTTTCGTCAATGCCGCGAGCCACATCTTCCAGGTTGTAGCCTTGCATCATCGTGGGGATGCCGCAGGCGACTTCGACATTCTCGATGGCCCGGCGAAGTTCGGCTTTAGCCTCGGCGAAAGTCTTGCCGTTTTCCTGCGTGATGATCCGGCCCAGTTCGTCAACGTGTTCCTCCAGCAGCATCTTCAATTTGAAGAGTGGCTGAATGCGATCTTCCGGCGGAGTGCGGCGCCAAGCCGGATAAGCAGCGGCGGCGGCCTCAATGACGGCCTTTACTTCGTTGGGCGTTGAGCTCGGAGTTTGCGCGATGGTTTCGCCGGTCGCGGGATTGACGACCTCCATCCATTCACTGGTGGAGGAATCAATCCATTGTCCGTTGAAGTAATTAGGAACTCTGGTTAAAGACGGTGCAGCAACTAACATTACTTAAACCTCAGCAATCGCGAAGAGTAGCGCCGGCATGTGGCGCGTTTGTTCAAAAGCAGATTCCTTGGGCTACGCCCGCTAGGAATGAAAAAAATGAAAAAATCGTTAGGCCAGTTGAACGGTGGCCTCTTTCTTATCCCTATCAAACACAAGAGTCAAGGCAGCTTCGATAACATCCATGCCTTCGTCAAGTTGCGCGTCGGTGACGACGAGCGGTACCAGCACGCGAATCACATTGCCGTATGAACCGGCGGTGATCGTGATTAATCCATGCTCATAGCAGTATTGTGTGATCTTTTTGGTTTCCTCAGCAGCAGGCTCTTTGGTTGCGGGATTTTTTACCAGTTCCAGCGCCTGCATCCCGCCCAGACCACGGACATCGCCGATCATAGGCCAACGACGCTGCCATTCTTTGGCGCGCTTCTGAAAACGTTCGCCGAGTTTGCGTGAACGAGCAAGCAGGTCTTCTTTCTCGAAGAGATCAAAAACGGCAAGTGCGGCCGCGCACGAAAGCGGATTGCCGGCAAATGTTCCGCCGAGGCCACCGGGGCCGGGGGCATCCATAATTTCGGCACGGCCAGTGACCGCCGCTAGTGGCAAACCGCCGCCGAGAGATTTTGCGGTTACAAGAATGTCGGGATCAATATCGTATTGCTCGCAGGCAAATAATGTTCCGGTGCGACCGAAGCCGCTTTGCACTTCGTCCGCGATAAAGAGTACGCCGCGCTTGTGGCAAATCTCCATGAGGACCTTGAAAAACTCTTTGGGCGGGGCGACAAATCCGCCTTCCCCGAGAACCGGCTCGGCGATTACCGCTGCAACATCTTCTGATGCAACCACGCGCTTGAATGTGTCTTCAAGATGGCGCGCACAAAATAAATCGCACGATGGATACTTCAGCGAATAAGAGCAGCGATAGCAATAGGCATACGGGATGCGGTAAACATCGCCCGGGAGAGGCGCGAATCCGGCCTTGTAGGGATGCGTCTTGCTCGTCAGCGAGAGCGCCATCATGGTGCGCCCATGGAAAGCGTCTTCGAATGCGATGATCCCGGCGCGGCCAGTGTGAGCACGTGCAATTTTGACGGCATTCTCGACTGCTTCAGCGCCGGAGTTCACAAATAAAGTCTTCTTTGGCGATGTGCCAGGAACAGCTTTGTTCATGCGCTCCGCGAGTTCGACATAATTTTCATACGCGGTCACCTGCACGCAGGTGTGCATAAATTTATCGAGCTGGCCACGAACCGCATCAACCACAGCCTCGCGGCGATGCCCGATATTGATGCAACCGATGCCGCCGGCAAAATCGATATAGCGATTGCCGTCCACGTCTTGGAGCCACGCGTCTTCGGCTTTGGCTACATAGACTGGCGTGGCATGTGAAAGGCCACGCGGAACCGCAGCTGTGCGGCGCTCCGTGAGGGCTTTTGACTTTGGCCCAGGGATCGCAGTTTTAATCTGAATTGTTCCCATATTTACGTCACCACTTCTTGATTCTCAGTACCAGCCAATCGGCGCTTCGTTCAAGTTGATGTGTACTTGCTTGGTTTCGAGATACTCTTCGATACCCCACGGCCCCAGTTCGCGTCCGAAGCCGGATTGCTTATAGCCGCCCCATGGCGCTTCGACGTAAGTCGGCTGCATGTGGTTCACCCAAACGATGCCCACGCGCAAGGCTTTCACCGCACGGAACGCTTTAAAGATGTCGCGTGTCCAGACTGCAGCAGCCAAGCCATAAGGTGAATCATTGGCAATTTTAATGGCATCTTTTTCGTCTTCGAATGGAATGACGGAAGCCACAGGGCCGAAGATTTCTTCACGGGCGATACGAGAGCTATTGTCCACGTCGTAGAAAATGGTCGGCTCGACGTAGTAGCCTTTGGCGAAATCTTTCGGACGTCCTCCACCAAAAGCGAGCTTGGCTTCTAGCTTGCCGATCTCCTGATATTCACGCACGCGGTCGTATTGATCTTTGCTGACGAGCGGGCCCATCTTGGTATCACGATCGAGCGGAGCGCCGAGTTTCACTTTCTTGGCTTTCTCGGTCATTGCTTCGACGAATTTCTTGTAGATGGATTTCTGCACCAGAATGCGGCTTCCGGCAGAGCAGACTTCACCCTGATTCACGAACACGCCAAATAACGCACCGTCTATCGCAGCTTCAAAATCGGCATCAGCAAAAAAGATATTCGGAGATTTTCCGCCCAGTTCCAAAGTGACGCGCTTCACTGTATCGGCAGCCTGTTTCACGATGATTTTGCCTACGGCGGCACTACCTGTAAATGCAATTTTGTTCACATCGGGATGCTGCACCAGCGGCGCGCCACAAGTCTCACCAAATCCGGTGATAACGTTGACCACGCCCGGTGGAAGTCCGATTTCGTTGAACCACTTGGCGACTTCGAGCGCGGTCATGGGAGTTTGCTCAGCCGGCTTGAGAACCATCGTGCATCCGGCGGCAATGGCGGGAGCCAGCTTCCATGCGGCCATCGCAAGAGGATAATTCCAGGGAATGATCTGGCCGGCGACTCCCATTGGCTCTTTCATGGTGAGGCTGACGGCATTGTCTGGCACGGGGTTAACAAACCCTAGAATCTTGGTCGCGAGGCCGCCGTAATACTCGAAGCAGGTTGCTACATCGGTAATGTCATATTCGGCTTCGACGATGGGTTTGCCAGTGTTGCGGGCTTCCATCTCGGCCAGCATAGGGATGTTCTCGCGGATTTTATTAGCCAGACGGAAGAGCACACGACCGCGTTCCTGTGCAGTCGTCGTCGCCCAAGGGCCGTCATCAAAAGCAGCCTTGGCTGCTGCGACCGCGCGGTTTACGTCCTCCGGTCCTGCATCAGGAACTTGCGCAATGACTTCCTCAGTGGAGGGATCGTAAACGGGAAATGTTTTCTTGGACGCGCTGTCGGTCCACTCACCATTGATGTAGAGCTGATAATTGCGAACATCGGTTTTAATTCCACCGGGCATAATAGTTCTCCAAATCTGTTTTCATACTGAGGAAACGGTAGTTTCCACGGGAACCGCGCGCGCCACCTTGTGCCGACCATAAACAAAAAAGAAAAATGCGGCGAGGCCAATAAAAAATGCCGTCAAGCCAATCATCGTTATCTCATAACGAAAGACTGAAGTGATCTGCTTCGCCGGCGAAAATGCCAGCCCAATACCGAGCATTGTTGTCAGGAATCCGCTGGTGCCTGCAAGAGCCATTACGCCCCGGCTGTACCGGACAGGTTTCGAGGATGAATCCATCGCGAACTTCACCAGCGCGCCAAACACATAAAGAAATGGTATGAGTTGTAGAACAACTGCAAGCGAAAGCATGGTCTGAAAAGCTTCCTGCACTCCGCCAGTCGCCGCAAAATTGATGATCACCAAAACCAACGAAACTGCCCCCTGCACAATAAGAGCTGCATAAGGTGTGGCGTACTTGGGATGGACTTTACCGAGCCACGAGGGCATGTAGGAATCGAGCCCGGCGACAAAAGGAATGCGCGCAGAGCCGCCCATCCAGGCGGAGCCAATTCCAGCAATCGACAAACTCAACATCAAAGCAAAGGGCGGGATAATCCAACCAATGCCGACTTTTGCGGCCATGTGACCAACGGCCTGTACGATTCCCTGCAAAACGCTGATGTCATTCTTGCTGACCGCGATTAGCAACGTCAGCGTCGTGCCGATATAGAGAGCGCCGGAGATAATTCCTCCCCAAGCAACGGCACCAGGCAAAGTCTTGGCGGGATCGCGGATTTCGTCGCCCATGACGGAAGCAAGTTCCAGTCCGACGAGACCGAAGCAGATCACACCGAAAGAGTTCATGACAAAGCGTGGATCAGCGGGAATGCGAAAATCGGCAGCGGTAATCGTCGTCCCGAAGCGCAGCCAAACAACTATTCCCAAGCCAATTAAAACTGCCGCTGCCACCGCTGTGCCGATTGCCCCGAGATTGTTCAGCCACTTCCCCACGCCGAGACCAACGATATTTAGGACCGTCAAAACAACGAGAAGTGCCGTCGAAGCAATCAGAGCAAACGTTTTGCTGTCGCCGAGTGCCTGATGGCTGGGCCCGAGCACAAAGACTGAGACGCCCACGAAATACAGCATGACAGTCGGCACATAGAGCATGTTGTTGGTCCAATAGCACCAGCCGGAGAGGAATCCGTGGAAGTCGCCGAAGACTTCTTTCGCCCAGAGATAAACTCCGCCTTCACCCGGATAGCGCCCCGCGAGTTCGATGACCGCGATGCCCTGCGGCCAGAAAAAAAGAACCAGCGAAATGATCCAGAGCCAGACGGTGACGCCACCGTTGGCAGCAATCGAAGGAACAACATTTAAATTGAAAACGGCAACGACAAACAGCAATACGAGGTCTGAGCGCCCAAGAACGCGCTTGAGGTGTGGCGAGCCGTCATTGCTGTGATCAGACAAACTAAATCCTGATTAAAAAGGCGGATGGGGAGACATCCGCCCGTTTACTGGCTAGTGACCGGCCATGACCGGCTCTTTGCCCACACGCTCCTGCTGCACTTTTGCGAGGGTAGGAGCGACATCATCGAACGCGGCAAGATGCTTATCAATGTCGGCATCTGTATGCTGCACGGAAATCGTCCACTGCTCATCCCACCAATAAGGCTGCGCCATCACGCCGCGATTGACCATGGCGAACCAGTAGTAGCGCCAGAGGTCGGTGTCAATGGTCGTCCAATCGCGGTAGTTGCGAATTTCTTTCGGGAACAGCATCAGTGCGCCATTGGCGCCTGCGCTGGCAATGTAGCCCTGGATACCGGTTTTGGCTACGATTTTGCGATAGCCTTCCGTCAGCTTCTTGCTGAGCTTGTCCACATGCGCATAATTCTCACGCGTAAGTACATGGCGAAAAGTCGCTAAGCCAGCCGCCATTGAAACCGGATTCGTGTTATAGGTCCCACCATGGAAAACTTTGTGCTGCGAGATCAAATCCATGACTGCACGGCTGGCGCCAAACGCAGCCAAAGGCAACCCACCCCCAATGGATTTCGCCAGGCAAATCATGTCCGGCTTTACGCCAAAGTATTCGGAAGCGCCGGCCCATCCGAGCTTCGCGCCGGTTTTCACCTCGTCGAAAATCAGCAGTGCGCCATTTTTATCGGCGATATCACGTAGCCCTTGCAGGAAGCCAGGTTCCGGCATGCAGAGACCCACGTTCATCAAGATCGGCTCAAGGATGATGGCGGCAATTTGCCCCGAAAACTGTTTAAAGCGATGCTCCACTGAGTTCAGATCGTTGAATGTGGCGATAGTGACGTTATCAATGCTGGCTTTAGGCACACCCAATCCACCCGGAACGGAAGTTGGAGCGTTGATGTCTCCAAACTCCGGTGCGTGCGGCTTCACGCTGACAAGAGCTGCATCGTGCAAGCCGTGATAAGCCCCCTCAAATTTCAAGATTTTGTCGCGGCCAGTTGCCGCGCGGGCCATGCGAACAGCGTGCATGGTCACTTCAGTTCCGCTATTGCCGAAGCGGCACATTTCTACGGGAAAACGCGTGCAGACTTCTTCAGCGAGTTCCCATTCCATATCGTGGGGCATGCCGAACATCGTGCCAGTGGAAAGGCGCTTTTCGGCGGCCTTCATCACGGCGGGATGGCAATGGCCTGCCATCAACGCGCCGAAAGTCAGGTTGTGGTCAATGTATTCATTGCCATCGAGATCGCGGAACTTGCTGCCCCCAGCGTCTTTTACAAAAATCGGATAGGGGTCGTAGGCGCGATAATTGCTGGCAACACCCAGCGGAATGCGTTTGAGGTTTTTCTTGTGGGCCTCGGCGGACTTCGGCGTTCGCCGCTCGTAAGTGGCGATCTCTTTTTCTAATTCGGGGTACATCGGATTGTCTCCAGAAATGCTCAAGCCGGGTGAGCGGCTATTAGATTTGTGTCCGGGCGGCGGAACCGCCCGGAATTACTGCAAACAACAGGTCGGACTAAAAGTAGAACTTCAATGCAAATTGTATCAAGCGCGGGTCGTGAGCTTGCAAAATCTGGCCGAATGTCGAATTGGTGAAATTCCCGTCCGGGTTAAAGAATTGAGTTTTGTTCGCGATATTAAAAATATCCGTACGGAACTGGAAATACTTCGCTTCGCTGATCGCGACCCGCTTGGAAAATGTTATGTCGGTGTTGTTGAGTCCGGGCCCGCAACAGATGGAACGCGGGGTGGTTGCGAATTGGCCAAGTGTTGGATCGCTGAATTGTGCCGGATTTAAATATTGGTGATTCGGTGAGGTCTTGGGATTGAGAATTTGCACTGGTCCGCTCAACTGCGGAGCCGCAGCACCCAAGAAGAAAATACTGCTGATGAGTTCGTTGTCATCCTGGGTTTGCAGGCGAATGGGGAATCCGCTCTGGAACTGCGTAATTCCCGAGATGGACCAATCATCCAGCAGCTTGCCTTTGAAACCGCTGTATTTCGGTATCGGCAATTCCCAGTAGTAATTGACGACAAACCGTTGTTTGGAGTTGAACAAAGACAACGCTCGGCTCTTTCCGAAATTAAAGGGATTGAGCGTCTCTTCGAAGCTGGAAGCCTGGTCAAGCGATTTGCTGAAAGTATAGGCTGCCTGTAACTGGAGGCCATGCGAAAAACGCTTTTCCAACATGGTCTGGAACGAGTTGTAGGCGGAGTTGGCAATTGTATCTTCTGCGAAGATGCTGGCGAATACTGGCACGCCGTTCGTGGGGCAATTGACGCCGGTCAGTGGATTGCAATTGGGTGAGGAATAGGGCCGTAGGCCAACCAGGGTGATGCCGTTCGGCGCCACGGAGCCGATAGATGTTCCGCCCGGAATCGTCATCGTTCCGCCGTTAGCACCTCCGTAAGGCAATACAAGGCCGCCCGCCGGGGCGACTGCGGCAGGACTGATCACGTAGGGTGCATCCTCAGCAAAGGGTCCGCAGGTGGTCTGGTTACCGCTTCCATCCGTGACCCATGCCGGATTCTGGTTAGAAAGGGCAATGATGCCCAAACAAGTTTGCGGATTGGAAGGATTGATGTCGTGCGATGCGAGCAACCGGTGACCTTGCGACCCGACGTAGCCAATATTCCAAACCAGATCTTTCGCGAGCTCACGCGAGATATTGAAGTTGTATTGCGCCGTGTATTGCGTACGCAAATGAGGTTGAAATTCACCGTACAGCAAGATTGGTTCAAGATTTACCCAGCCCGGATCCTGCCCCTTAGTCGGACTCAAAACTCCGTTGAATCCGTTGGGATACACAGTTCCATTCAGTCCTATGAATGGAGTATTGAAAAACGTACTGGATAGAATCGGACTGCTGCCGAAGGGCGGTTCCGCTCCGAATTGCTCCAGCACGAGCTGTTCAATCGGATTGTAGAAAAGACCCCAACCGGTGCGAATGCTGGTTTTGCCGTTGCTCCCGAACAACTTACCCAAAATTCCGCTGTCGAAGTTTGGGCTGTAAGCCAATCCAACGCGCGGTGCAAAAGCCTTGTAGTAAGTCGAAGTCAGACCGGCTGGCACGCCGGTATCACCCGGAACAACCAATCCAGTTGGGCAATTAGCCAGCGGAGTATTTGTGCAGGGGTAGATCGTGCTGGTTTGGCCGGGCCGGAAGGTTTGCACGTGTTGCGCGATATCAGTCAGCGGGGTATCAAGTTCCCAGCGCAAACCGTAGTTCAACGTAAGGTTGGGACGAAGTTTCCAGCTGTCCTGAGCAAACAAATAGAGCCCGGTATTTCGAACATCCTCGCGCTGGGCAGAGCCCTGCGAATAGCTGTCCGCCAAGCCTAAAAGGAAGTTGGGATAATTATCGGCAGAAACCACAGCGTCCGGGTTGGCGCCACCGAAGGTGTAATCGCCGTTTACGTTGTAATAAAGAGTCTGGTCGAAACGCGAACGGCGAATGTCCGCGCCAAACTTCATGGTGTGGGAGCCCTTCACCCAGCTCAAACTGTCCGCCCACTGGAAGCTGTTGCCGACCTGCGGAAGTTCGCCTTCAAAGTTGTTGCCTATGACCGCTCCCCCGGAAATCGTGATGAACGGCAGACCTGTATGAATCGCGGGAAGGCCCGGTGTGATTCCAGCTTTTCCCGGTGCAATGCCACTGCCGGCTATGATGCTATTAATCGCGGAGGAATCTGAAGTCCCGGTAAAGCAGAACGCACTGGCAGCGCCAGTACAGAAACTCTGGACAGCGCCGGTTGTCTGTGGATGCTGGAACGTCCCTTGCCCTTCCCGCAAATACGTAAACCGGGCTTCGTTCACCACGGAGTTGCTCAACGTCCATGTATGACTCAAGTTCCACTGTTGCAAACGCTGATCAACGATGCCACCAAAACCAGGAACCGTCGCGCCTCCCGCCTGGAAATTATCAAAAGGCTGGAGATTACGTTCATCCAGGAAATAATAATAAGCAGTAAAGTTCTGCTTATCGTTGATGCGATGATCGAAGCGCACCGTGAATTGATCCTGATCATCGGAACTGGCGGGAACCCCTTGGAATGTGCCGTCAGGCCGGTTGGCTTGCGGAATGTAAATCTGCATCAGATTCAGCGCAACCGGGTCCATACAGGGGATTGGAATTTGTGCCGTCGGGAAGACATTCGTCCAAGATGCCCCCGCTATGGGCAGCGTGCCGCCAAGGGAAGTAATCGCACTGGAACATCCCGGACGGCCGTTCAGAGCATCTGCCACAGTCTGGTCGGCGATGCTGCCGGAAAAAGCGTTACCGCCTCCAGAAAAGTTTCCAGTCTGCTCTGCAGATGTCGGTACAGGCACGGTTTCACCAGAAATTCCCTGCCTAACGCGGCGCCCCTCATACGAAGTAAAGAAGAACGTCCGGTCTTTCTTGATGGGGCCACCGAATGTCCCACCGAATTGGTTCTGGTTGGATTGCGGTTTTACGCTGTTGAAATAGCCTTGCGCATTTAGAACTTTATTGCGGAAATACTCGTAAACATCGCCGTGAAAGCCATTGCTGCCGGATTTAGTGACCACATTCACGACAGCCCCGGAGTTGCGGCCGTACTCAGCATCAAATGTATTGGTGATAACGCGAAATTCTTCGATGCTATCCGGCGTCGGCTGAACCGCGGCTGCGTTCACAAATTGGTCATTGGCATCGCCGCCATTTACGCTGAAGTTATTCGCGCGGCCGCGGCCTCCGTTGACTGAAACCGAACCAGCTTTATCGCTGCCGTAAAATGTGCTCCCGCTACTTCCCAACTGGCTCTGTACACCCGGCTGAAGTTGCAGAAATTGATAGGTGTCGCGTGCGTTCAAGGGGAGTTCGTTGACCGAGCGATTATCCACAATCGCGCCAAGCTGCGTGCTGGTCGTATCCACCAGCGGCGCCTCGGACGTAACTTCTACGGTCTCTTGCTGAGTTCCAACCTGCAACGTCGAGTTCAGAGTAATGACCGCGTTAATGTCCACGACGACGTTTTTCTGGACATTCTTTTTAAATCCTTTATTTTCAAAATCGACTTCGTAGGTTGCAGGCTGGACTTCGACCAGGATGTAATCGCCGCTGTCGTTGGTCGTGGTCGTGCGTTCGATGCCAGTGGCCTGATTGGTAAGCGTGACGGTGACGCCGGAGAGAACTGCACCACTAGGGTCGGCAACCCGGCCGATGATTCTGCCGCCAGTACTTTGAGCGAATAAGGCGGAGCAAGTCAGAATGCAAACTACTGCCAGCAGCCACCGGGCCGCGCAGCGAACGGTTGTCGCCATTGAACCCTCCAAGAGACGGATGGAAGTCAGAACCGATTTTGTAACTTTGTCCCGGCGATCTAAATGATTGCTTGCGCCAGAAACAAACCTTGCTATAATCGCGCAAGGTTAGAAGAAGCGCCGCGTACTGTCAAGCGGAAAATCGTTCCCCCGCGAATATAGCCCCGAGTCAATTCTTAGGCGAGACATTTATGAAGGCGAAGGGGACAAAACCATATCTTAAAATCGGCGATGTGGCCGCTCTGGCAGGCGTGTCTTCGTCGGTGATCCGGTCCTGGGAAAATCTCGGCCTGGTTACTCCCCAGCGCAGCGACAGCAAATACCGTCTTTACTCGGTAAACGACGTCAAGATTCTCAAACGCGCCGGCTTCCTGCGCAAAGTAAAAGGACTGAACGCCCCTGCGATCGTGCAAATGCTGAAGCAGGAAGGCCGGATTCGCCAGCGCGCGAATGGAACAACAGCGTTGGGTACGCGCTTGCGGCAATTGCGCTTAAAACGAGGAGCATCGTTGGCGGAAGTCGCCAGTGCAGCAGGAATTTCTGTAGGGTTCCTGAGCGCACTTGAACGCTCACAAATGAGCGCTTCGATCGGAACACTCCAAAGACTGGCCCGCTTTCACAAGACCAACATCCTGGATTTTTTCGGTGGGGATGGAGCCTCTGGACCTTTGGTCCGCCCCGATAAGAGGAAAATCCTGGAAGCGGGTCCCGGAGTGCGCATGGAACTGCTTGCTTTAGGCAACACCGTAATGGAGCCACACTTGTTCCGCATCGCGCCACAAGCGGGCAGTGAAGAATCGTATGCGCATGAGGGCGAGGAGTTCCTGCATGTATTACGCGGTGAATTCCAGATTTCACTGGAGGGAGAAGAATATCTATTGAAACCGGGTGACAGTTTCTATTTTGAAAGCGCCACTCCTCACCGTTGGAGCAATCCCGGGCGAACGGAGACTTGGGTGCTCTGGGTCAACACCCCCCCTACTTTCTAAGATGCACTTCATGGGCATCACCCGCCGGCGCATCGCCGTGCTCGTATGGCTTCCCTACCGTCATATAAATCACTCCGCTAACGAGAACAATGATGGTCGTGAGAATCATTCCATAATTCTGATACCAGGGATCATTCGGGCTGCGTGGCCATACCATATTCACAATCGCGCTTAGGCCATAGAGTAGCGCAGCGATATTTACCGGCCAAGCCCAAGCGCCAAGACGAAATTGGCCGCTGGGTTGCCAGCCTTTGGCACGGGCATAGATTGCACCCAGCACAATCATTTGGAATGCAACATAAATTCCTGCGGAGCCGAAAACAATAATGGTCCGAGTCGCATCTTCCAGAAACAGCCCAGTGACAGCGATGAGGGCAGGGACAAATCCAGCCAAAAGCAAGGCTGCAACCGGCATGTGTGTATGCGGAGACAATCGGCTCAGGCGGTCGCTTCCAAAAATCATGCGGTCGCGGGCGTAAGCAAAAAGGAGTCGGCTCGTCGCCGCTTGCAAACTCAGCAAGCACGAAAAGAAAGAGACGAGCACAACCGCAATTACCGCGCGCAGTCCAGTTTCCCCTAAAGCTCCGCGAAGCGCTGTTACAACAGGATCAGGATCCTTGCCAGAAATAGCCGCCGCCATGTCGGGTACAGCGAGAATCAAAGCCAAACACACAAGAATTGCCGCAGCGCCGCCGATGTAGATGGTCATGCGCATGGCTTTAGGAATTGCAGTGCCAGGGTTCGGCGTCTCCTCGGCGACGTCTCCGCAAGCTTCGAAGCCGTAGTATGCGAACATCGCGGCCACGCTGGAGGCGAGAAATGCGGGCAGGTAGTGGCCGTTTGAACCTAAATTGAAAGTCTGAAAGACGACACCAAAATTTTGATGACGGGCAAACAAGATCAAGTACGATCCGACTAAAACGGCGCCAACCAACTCGCAGATAAATCCAAACATCGCTACTCGTCCCAGCAATTTCGTTCCACTTACATTTAAGAGTGTCGTCGCGACAATCATTCCTACGGCCGTCCAAATCTCTCCCGCATGGGACATCTGTAAACCGAGAACTTGCGCCAGATAGGGAGCACCTCCGACGGCGACCGCCGCGATGGTCGTGCATAGCGCCCACAAATAAACCCAACCTGCCATCCAAGCCCAACGTTTACCGACAAGCCGCCGCGCCCAAGGATACAATCCCCCGGAAATAGGAAACTGGGAAACAATCTCACCGAAGATGAGGCAAACCAGCCATTGGCCAAAGCCTACGCCAATGTAGCTCCAAAACATTGGAGGTCCGCCCGCCGTGATCGCCAAAGCAAAAACGGTATAAACGCCGACCACTGGCGAGAGGTAAGTAAAACCAAGAGAAAAGTTCTGCCACAAGCTCATAGTGCGGTCGAACTTGGAGCTATAGCCCAGCGATTGCAGTTGCGCGGAATCTGCGTCAGGCGCGTGAGTTTGGTCTATCAATTTGAGCCACCCCGAATCTATTGCGGATGAAGCACCAAAAGGTTGCGGAATTATAGCAAGGTTGTGGCGAATTGGGGATTCGATTCGTGACTGGCATAGTAAACTAGAAGAGAGTACATTCCAGCCGATAATCTGGTCAGCAACTCCCGAAAGGACATTCATACTTTGAGTTCAGGCATTCGCAACATCGCCATCATCGCGCACGTGGACCACGGCAAGACCACTTTGGTGGACGCGTTACTGCAGCAGAGCGGCACTTTCCGCGCCAATGAAACCCACGTGGACCGAATCATGGATTCCAACGATCTCGAACGCGAACGCGGCATCACGATCCTTGCTAAAAACACCGCCGTGTTTCACGACGGCGTGAAAATCAATATTGTGGATACACCCGGACACAGCGACTTCGGCGGTGAAGTTGAACGTGCATTAAAAATGGTGGATGGAGTCATGTTGCTGGTGGATGCCAGCGAGGGCCCTTTGCCGCAAACCCGCTACGTGCTGGGCAAAGCGCTTGAAGCAAAACTGCCACCAATACTTGTCATAAATAAGATTGATCGCCCTGACGCCCGGCCACAGGAAGTCTTAAACGAAGTCTATGACCTCTTTATTGACCTCGATGCCAAAGAAGAGCAGCTGGACTTCCCTGTCCTCTATACAAATGCCAAAGCGGGTACGGCCTCGACTGACGCGAAAACTCAGGGTGAGAATCTGGAGCCTCTTTTTCAAGCGATTCTGAACACAATCCCTCAACCCAAGGGCGATCCGCAGAGTACATTGCAGATCCTTGTCGCCAACCTTGATTACAGCGATTACCTTGGAAGACTGGCGATCGCGCGCGTGTTCAATGGCACCATGCGAACAGGCGAAGAAGTCGGCATTGCCAAGCTTGACGGATCGCTGCACAAGACAAAGATCACAAAGCTGTTTTCGTTCGAAGGCCTCAAGCGAACTGATATTACAGAAACGACCCTTGGTGACATCATCGCGGTCGCCGGTGTGGAAGGCATCACGATCGGCGAAACGATAACCGATGCGGAAAATCCATCTCCCCTCCCGCCAATCACAATTGACGAGCCCACTATCGCGATGCAATTTACGGTGAACACTTCCCCCTTTGCTGGCCGCGAAGGGCAATTTGTCACTTCGCGCAATCTGCGCGACCGCCTGCAAAAAGAATTGCTGACCAATGTTTCACTACGCGTGGAAGACACCGATAGTACCGACGCTTTCGTAGTGATGGGACGCGGTGAATTGCAGCTTTCCATCCTCATCGAGATGATGCGCCGGGAAGGCTATGAGCTGATGGTTGGCAAACCAGAAATCGTGACTAAACGCGTGAATGGGCGATTGATGGAGCCCGTTGAACGTCTTACCGTGGACGTTCCAGAAAACTTCGTAGGCGTCGTCATGGAGCAACTTGGCACGCGCAAAGCGGAAGTCGTCAATATGCATAATCACGGCTATGGGCGGGTGCGAATTGAGTTCAAAGTGGCCAGCCGGGGTCTGATCGGGCTTCGCAGTCAACTGCTTACCGATACGCGTGGAACCATCGTCATGAATTCACTCTTTGACGGCTATACAGAATGGCAAGGCGAAATTCCACATCGACTTACAGGGGCGCTTGTTTCTGACCGCGACGGCGTGACTACTCCTTATTCACTCTATAACTTACAAGAGCGCGGCGAGCTTTTTGTTGGCCCTACAATTGATGTTTACGAAGGCATGATCGTTGGCGAAAATGCAAAAGACAATGACCTTGACGTGAACGTTGTCCGCGAGAAAAAACTGACGAACATGCGTTCCTCCACGTCGGACATGGCAATTCGCCTTGTACCGCATCGCCAGTTGAACCTTGAGCAAGCCATTGAATTCATTGCCGATGATGAATTCGTCGAAGTCACGCCCAAGAGCCTGCGTTTGCGCAAAAAGGTATTGCAAGGCAATATGCGCAAGAAGAAGTCTCTCGTGGCGGTGGAAGACGAAAAATAATGTCCCGCAAATCCAGCCAACCTAAGCTCAACCCGGCTGGAATCAAAATGTATCTCGTTCCTTGCAGTTGCGGAACTACTTTTGCGGTCTCGAAGGACTACGATCAGAAAGGTTCCACTTGGAGCCGTTATCTGACCTGCCCGCAATGCGGAAAACGCCACGACCCCAAAAACCGCCTGCTACAACTGGGCTATCAACACGATGGATTTTGGAAAGTGGATGAGTGTTAGTCGCGGGCTAATCCTATTTTGCTAAACAACTTGCCATTCAGAAAAGACCTGCTATACTTCTCGCCGCATTTGATTGTAACTCCGGCTTTTCAAGTGAGGCCAACCAGCCTCCGCTTCTTCGCCGCAGTCGCCACGTTCAAATAGCTCAACTCGAGGCTATTCGCTTGAAGAATATTTTCGTCGGCAATCTGGATTTTCACACTGGGGAAGATGAATTGCGACAATTGTTTTCGACTTATGGACAGGTGGACCGTGTCAGCATCATGACTGATCGCGATACTGGCCGTTCTCGCGGCTTCGGCTTTGTCGAGATGACAAACTCCGAGGAAGGCGAGAAAGCGATTGCCGGCATTAACGGCAGCCAGGTTGGCGGGCGCACGCTCAATGTGAACGAAGCCCGGCCCAAGGCGGATCGTCCCAGCGGCGGTGGTGGTGGACGCGGTGGATTCGGTGGCGGACGAGGCGGACGGGATGGCGGTCGCGATCGCGGCGGTCATGGCGGCGGGGGCGGCGGACGCGGACGCTGGTAGTTCTGGTTGACGTCATTGATGGCGGTTCTTCCCGCATGTAAACTAAACACTCCGGTGTGCGCCCGTAGCTCAGCTGGATAGAGCGGCAGCCTCCGGAGCTGTAGGTCGGGAGTTCGAATCTCTCCGGGCGCACCATGTCCCTGCGATCCCACACTGACGCCGCATACATTCGAATACCGCCTAATCGGTGACGAGTTTCATCCCTAAACAATTCTAAAAAAATTTCTTGTCGAAGAAAATCCAGTTTCTGGCTTCGTCCGTACCTCCACCGTGGAAGAGTTTTCACCCACTTGTGGAGGAAGTCATGAAAAAAATGCTTTTGAGCGCTTTGCTGATGCTGAGTGGCTCTTTGTTTACCGCTTCAGCACAGGAACCAGCCTTGTTTCCAAATCAAACATTTGGTTTCGGCGCTAACCAGTTACTCACATTCACCTATACCCAGAATTTTGATTGCATTGACCAACCGAAAAATGACCTGGACTACAACGGAATCAAATCAGCATCCGACCCAAATGAATTGCAGACGCCAATTTGCGTCGCTGGCGTCAACCCGAACATCAACCCTCCGGGGCAACTCGGCAACCCGATCATCACCACTGAACCTCTCTTTGTTCTCGTACCTATGTTCTCGGTAGATAACGACCAAAACCCCAATGACGCCATCGCTTGCAGTTCGACCATTGTGACTGGAACTGCTTGCGGATCAGCGCTGGGCAACACTTTGCTCAGTCTCTTTGGATTTATTCCCGAGGGATTCAAACAAAAACCGTTGGTTTATACCCAATGTCCAGATCCCGGCGGCGCAGCAGGTACTTGCACCATGCATGCTTCACGTCTCGACTTGGGCCCAGCACTGGCTGCGCTCGGCCTGATTCCACCGCCGACGTCGAATGTGTTCTTACCAACGCCAAACCATGACCATGTGCTGATTCCACAAGACATCAACCTCAGTGCTATCTGGTGGCAGGTCATCCCGGTTCTGGTTTTTGATCAATCGGATTGGCCATCAAAAGATGGCAGCAGCGGTCTGACCTCCTCGGCAGCAGTGGAAGCGGCAGTCAAGGCAGGACAGGCAGCGCAGGTACCTTCAAATTTCTTCCTATTTTTCAGTTCAAAAACCAGCTCCGCGATGCATCATCACTAAAAACTTGTGCAGACCCGGTTCACATAGCCGGGTCTGTTTTACATCAATCGAATTCGTTCCGAATCCCGATATGATGTTGCCGTGCGCATCGCAGAGAAGCATCAAGAATTCGTGGATCCTGTCGCGGCCTACGACTACATAGCTCCCGCCTATTCTGATTTATCCGCGCAGCACGGCAAATATCTAGCGGCCATTGAGGAACTCGTTGTGGAGCAGGTTCCTCCGGAATCGCATTCCATGTTGGACATCGGCAGTGGCGATGGCACCCGGGCTTTGCGTGTGGCTCAACGTGCTGGAATTAAGGAAGTTGTGCTCTTGGAACCCAGCTCCATCATGCGAACAAAGATTCCTCAAGACGTAGAAATCTGGCCGATCCGTGCCGAAGAAATCTGCGATTATGCGCCCAGCCAAGGACGGCAATTCGATGTGATCACGTGCCTATGGAATGTACTCGGTCACATTCGGGGCTGGGACGCGCGAGTTAGGGTACTACACCAGATTTGCCAAAGCTTATCGCCGCGAGGAAGGTACTTCCTGGATGTACAGCATCGCTACAACGTACGTTCTTACGGCATGCCGAAAACGGTTCTGCGATTTTTATACGATCATGTTCGGCCGCAAGCAACAAACGGCGACGTGGTCGCAAGTTGGCGGCTAAAAGGAGCGACGTGTTCAACCTTCGGGCACGTGTTCACGAATTCAGAAATATTGAAGATGGCAAGAAAAGCGGGATTGAAATCAGTAGGCCGGAGCGTGGTTGACTATCAAACCGGCGAGATAGTGCACTTGAGATTTCAAGGAAATTTGCTTTATTACTTTCGCCGCACCGATGCCAATGATTCCGCTAGGGTATTCACAACTACCTCGACCTCAGCTTCTGTCATTTGATTGAAAAAAGGTAATGCGATTACCCGATCAGCGACAAAATCCGTCACCGGCAGGTAAAAATTTTCACTCATGGGTGCAACTACCGGCTGGCTGTGCAGCGGAGCAAAGTATCGTCCGCAACTGATTCCTCTTTCGATCAGGAATTCACATACTTTATCCCGCTGCTCGCGATTGAAACCTTCCGGCAATCGGATCACGTAACAAAACCAACTGATTCGGGCATTCGGCGATTCCATGCTCGGGCGTTGAATTTCTGGTAGTAGTTTTAGCTTTTGGTCGTAAATTTCAGCGAGCCGCTGTCTGGTTGCGACCACACTTTCGATGCGTTGCAACTGTGAAACGCCGAGAGCACAATTGATGTCACTCAAACGATAGCTGTAGCCGACTTCGGTTTGCTGCAGCCAATCCAACGAAGAGTCCCGTCCCTGGTTCCGTAAACACTGTGCGTGATTGGATATATCTTCCCGGCCAGTGATGAGCACCCCACCTTCACCAGTCGTAATCTGTTTGTTGGGATAAAACGCCAAAATCCCGACATCTCCAAATGTCCCAGCTTTGCGATGATGGATTTCCGTGCCCAACGCCTCGCATGCATCTTCAATAACAAGTAGGTTATGTCGTCGAGCAACGTTGCAAATCGCGAGCATATCGAGAGGGAGGCCAAAAGTGTGGATCGCGATAATCGCGCTCGTGCCCGGAGTGATTGCAGCCTCGATTTTGTCCGCCGTCGTGTTGAATGAGTCGGCTTCAATATCCACAAAAACCGGTTGCAAACCGCGTTGCAGTAAGACATTGAGCGGAGCGGCAAAAGCAAAAGAGGGCAATATAACTTTTGTGCCGGGAGCAAGTTGGAGCGTTTCAACCGCCAATTGCAAAGCCGAAGTGCCGGAGTTTACGATTACCGCATATTTCAGGCGCAGATATTCACACAGAGCTTTCTCAAACCTAGTTACCTGCGGCCCAGTGCTCAGTGCAGAAGTCTGTAGGACCGCCATAACCGCCTGGCGATCAGCCTCTGTTATCTCTGGCCGGGCAAGCGGGATCTTCAATTTCACTGAGGTTGGCCTTTGATTAGCAACTCCGTTCCTAGCGGACATTTTTCCAGCACGCGGATGACACGTTCGGTCGCCCGGCCGTCCCCGTAAGGATTGGCATATTTGCGGATCGAATTTCTGAATTTCGGAGCAAGAACCATCCGCATGGCCCTCAGAATTGCATTGCTGCCAGCGGCCACGTCAATGACATTCTTCGCATGTTCTCGCCCCTGTTGCCGAATACCAATATTGAGCGTAGGCACACCTAGCGAAGTAGATTCGATTACTCCACTGCTCGAATTCCCTGCCAAAAGTGCGGCATGAGATAGCAAACTGAGATATGTCGCGTGATCAAGATTCACAAATAGCTCAGTATTCGGCCGGAGCGCTTTAAATTGCTCAATCATCGCGATGATTTTTCGGCTGCCTGCATCTGCATTCGGATAAATAAAAATGATCTGATTTGGTATCTGAGTCAGCGCGGCGAGCATCTCTTCCGTCTCGGCAACCGAGTCCTTTAATAAAGTCACTGGGTGGTAAAGAACCAACACGTAATCTTTTAACAATTGACAGCCCAAAGTTTCCTCGACCTGCGATTTAGAAGGAAGCGGTGTCCGTCGTAAATCATCGAGCGACAAACTGCCGCTGAATGTTACTCGCCAGGGTTCTTCACCCATTGCAATGATGCGTTTGGAAGCACGCCGGGTACACGCAAAATGCAAGTGCGCCATTTTCGTGAGGGCATTCCTTACCGCATCATCTATCGCTCCGGCCGTAATCTCCCCACCTTCAATATGTGCAATTGGAATGCGCAGAGTGAGCGCGACCGAGGCCGGTGCCAGCATTTCATACCGGTCAGCAATCAGAAGCAGCAAATCCGGCCTCATCCGGTCAAGAACTTCAGCCAAGCCTAGCGTGGCCACCCCCAACGTTTTCGCCATACCCACATCCGTATCAGAACTGAGCAGACATTCGATTACGGTTGCCGGAGGAAGATTGTCTTGCTGAAGCAGCTGCGAGCTGTTCCCAAATTCTGGGGAAAGATGTGGCCCTAAAGCAATAATTCGTAAATCGAATTTTGGGTGAAAAGCGAGATCGTGCAGCAACCAGCGCAAATGAGCGTAGTCGGCGCGCGAGCTGGTAACGACAGCAATGACTCGTTTTTTAGAACGATCTGGTCGGCCCATGTGTCAGCGCTTCTCTGCCGGAACAAGCTTTTACGATTTGCTGATTTTACATGGGGCACGCTGACAAGACTGAAAGAACAGCAAGTAGGGCAAAATTTGCTGCTTTCATTAAAACCGGCAAGGTTTGCCGGGCCCATAAGACGATGGGAACGTCCACATGATTTGCAACCGACTGATACTACTCAACTTCATTTCTACTTTCATCGGCAAACCGTTTGCAATAGATATCAAAACGGATGATCAGACTCTATATCTAGAAAGTGATTTTCCGAGGAGGCGGCTATGTCAGTATCGGCAATCGCATCAAACTTCTTAAACCTTCCCTCTGCGCTCCAAAGTGCGCAATCCAATGGCATCAGCTTTGCCGACTTGAGCTCACAGGCTCTGGCCGGCACGCGGTCCTCAAACATTACGGGATCAACCTCTTCCCCGACAACCTTGCCTTTCGTAACTTCGCCGAGCCCGCAAGCGCTTTTGAGCAGCGAATTAGGGTCCCTGGGAGCCCAACTTCAGGCCGGGAATTTAGCCAGCGCAAAGCAGGCATATTCTGCGTTTGCCAAAGATTTCAATGGAGCCCAGCCCGAATCACGGCATTATCTTCATGTACATGGCCATCCCAAGGCGATTTATTCGGCCGATGCGCAAGCTGTGAACGCAAACAACTCGAACGCAAGCCAGAGCAGTGCGTTGCCGCTTGTACTATGAGACTTTTCTTAGTTTTGCGTGAGGTTCATGCCGTTTAGGTAATGGGGCCTCATTCGCTAAAGTCGCTCTAGCAACTGCCGATGCATGGATTGCAGAGCAAAACCTGAGTTGGCCAAACGCCAGCCCATTGAAATGCAGGAGAAATCAGCATGTCATTCGCAGGTCTTAGCAGCATCTCCCCAACCGCAAGCGCCAACCCATCGGACTTTCTGGCAGTTCGCAGGCAAGACACTGGCCAGCTCTTTTCTGCGTTAGAAAGCGGCAATCTCGCTGGAGCACAGGCCGCTTTTCAGCAGTTGTCGTCATTGACTACATCCTCTAATGGAAATCCATTCACAGGCCCAAAGCTTAGCAGTGATTTTACTGCCATTGGCCAGGCGCTTCAGAACGGCGATCTGACGGGTGCACAGGAAGCTGCGCTGAAA
>Ga0070734_10001946_pt1 | contig 27349 bp, 22 predicted proteins | sample Coa_R1_8_FD_66444 | JGI IMG/M metagenome (GOLD analysis project Ga0070734, IMG submission 66444) | Surface soil microbial communities from Centralia Pennsylvania, which are recovering from an underground coalmine fire - Coalmine... | ecosystem: Environmental > Terrestrial > Soil > Unclassified ... | reverse complement strand
CTGCTTCACTCGATCGATCCTTCGTCAATTAGTCTGATGGCGGATGGTTCCATTGCAAAGCCTGTCCCTCGCGAGGCCCCAGTCCCTAGCCCCCAGTCCCGCGCCCCCTCTCCGCATCCTGTCGATCGACGGCGGCGGCATCCGGGGCATCGTTCCGGCACTGGTGTTGTCGCGGATTGAAAAGCTCACGAATCGTCCCGTAGCGAAGCTTTTCGATCTGGTGGCCGGAACATCTACCGGCGGCATTTTGGCTCTCGGCCTGACCGTTCCAAAATTTCCCGGCCGGCCGCTTTACACGGCGCAGCAACTGGTTGCGATGTTCGAGCGCGAGGGTCCACGGATTTTCTCGCGATCCTTTGGACGAAGGCTCGTCACCAGCGACAGCCTGGTGTGGAAGAAATATTCGTCGAAAGGAATCGATCAGGTTTTATTCGAATATTTCGACGACGCGAAGCTCAGCGACGCGGCTACGGACGTTTTGATTCCGAGTTATGAAATCGCGCGCCGTTTCCCTTTCTTCTTCAAAAGCGCGAGCGCGCGCAAGAGACCGGATTACGACTTTCGAGCGCGCGACATCGCACGCGCTACGTCCGCCGCGCCGAGTTACTTCGAGCCGATGCGAATCCCCACCGGCACGAATTCCGATTTCTACACGTTGATCGATGGCGGAGTTTTCGCCAACAATCCGGCGGCGTGCGCGTTGGTGGAGGCGCAGTGCACACTGCCGCACCCTGGCGGATATCTGATCGTTTCCTTGGGCACTGGTTCCTTGATACAAACGGTTCCCGTGGGACCAGCGCGAAATTGGGGTTGTTTGCAATGGGCCAAGCCGTTATTAAACGCGATGTTCGATGGCGTGAGCAGCACGGTGGATTTCCAGCTTCGCCAGCTTATGCCCACCGGCTACTATCGATTTCAACCCGCGCTCAATCCGGCGAATCACGGCCTGGATAATACCAACCGCTCGAACCTGGCCGCACTGAAAGCGCTGGCCAACAAAATGATCGAAGAGAAATCGGCGGAGTTGGATACCCTATGCGAGCAGCTCACCCTATCCGGCCGCAGCCAGAAACCAGAAGCTAGAAACCGATAACGGCCATCCGGCCATCGGTGGTGACTTTGTCCCCTGTCGCATTGAAAAAACTGACCGCCACGCCCGGCCGATCCACCAGCGAAAGCGCCGTCACCAATCGAGTGAAGAGAAGATCGTTGACCACTTTGGCGCGCTCGCGATCGATCTGGCCGTCGATTTTATGGATGAAGGTGCGATTTTCTTCGGAGAAATCGATGCCGGTGTCGTGCGTCGCCGAACAAACCCAGACATCGCGTCCGCGGAATTGATCGGAGACCTGCCAAATTCGCAGATGGTGCCGCGCGTTGAACGTGTCGTTCTGTTTTTGGAAGACCAGATCCGGCGGACGGCCGTTCCACAATAGAACAGACATGGGCGCTTCTTTGTAGCCACGCTGCTCCGACATGGCGCGAAACGTTTCGAATTTGGACATCGCGTTCAACTGCTTCGCCGTGGACCAGCCCGCTGCCTGAAACGCATCCTCCAAATTCTGACGGCTGCCAAGAAACAAAATATTGGTGACGTCGGATTCCTTGGGCGGCTTGGCGGCGCTGGTCCGGAACGGCAGCCGATTCACCAGATCCGTGAGTTCGCCCTCCGGTTCCACCGGCCGGACGTTGGGCGCGCTGGCGCTGCCGGTCCAGGTAAGCGGCTTGGTGAGTTCGATGTTAATCTCGACGCCGGCCTCGTAGTCGATGTTGGCGTCCGGCTCTTTCATAACGGCCTGCTTAATGGTGCCGAGCAGTTCTCCTAAGCCGGAATACTTCTCGCTGACTTTATTGATTCCCTGATCGAGGCGGCCGGATCCGGTTTGAGATGCGATGATCCCAAGAATGCGGCCGTCTTTGTCTACCGATTCCCGCGCGTTATCCACGCCGGCGACACGCGCCGCCAGATTCGCTCGCTTTCCGTTCGTATCGCTGATCTCGTCGAACGCCAGCCCAAGCACCGCCTGGTCGTCCGGATTGACGACCGCCTTGACTTCTTGAATATGCCCCTTCAACTTCACGCCGGCCGAGATCGCGATCTGATCTTGAGCGACAACGGGCGCGATGATGATGGCGTCGAATTTATCGTCGACTTTGGCCTTAGCGCTGTTGACAGCGGAAGTAAGCCGGATTTCGATCCGGGTTCCAGTGGGAATTTCGCCGGACGAAGCCGCGGCCACGAACAGCAGCCAGGCGATTCCAAGCCTCATTCCCATATCGTAACGCGCGACCTCAACAGCCCGTGGCGGAACTTTGCGTGGCTGGAAATATGGTGACAGACACGAAATTCCGCAGATCAGGCTGCTGCGGTTTTTTCGGAACTTCGTCGCTGCGGAAATTCGAGTCTGTCACCACATTTCCGAACCGACCTCACTCTGCCATGGAAACCGAAGAACTGAGTAACCGAACAACCGAATAACGGAAGTTAGCGCGCCCCGGCGCTAACTTCCTTCAAGCGGCCCCCCTGTCGCCAGTGATACAGTATTTAGCCAAGAACGGTAGGGAAAGGACGAATCCCATGCGTACCGTCGTAACGGCATTTATATCTGTTTCGTTTTTAAGCTTTGCCGCAAGCGCCGATGATTTGAATCTGCATGCCCTGCAGATGGAGACCAAAGGGGATCCTGCGGGCGCGCGCGATTTCCTGGAAAAAAGCGCGCAAAACGGTTCCGCGGATTCGCTGGAAGCTTACGCGCAATTTCTGGATCGCCACCACGATCCGGCCGCGCGCGAAGTGTACGAGAAGCTGCTGAAGACCGCCCAAGGCGATCAGCGGATTTACGCCGCCCGCCGCCTGGCCATCCTGGATTTGATCGCCGGCGACCGCGATGCGGCCACGCGTCATCTGGAACAGTACCGCTCCGCAGGTGGTCACGATCTGACGCTGGCGCCAGCTGTCGCTCCTCCACCCGAAAAAAGACAGACCGTCCCGATTCCCGGTCCGCTGCGCTCCTTCGCACGCATGGCCGCACTTTCGCCCGAACTGGGACCGGACGACGTCATTCCCGCGCTGGCACGAAACGTGGTGACCAACGGCTACCAGGCGGCCAGCAGCAACGAAGCGCTGGAACAGACCGAGTATTTGAAGCTGATCATCCGCTATTTGTCCCAGGCGCGTGAGCTCGAGAAGCTCAGCGGCCCGGACAAGGTGATCAAGATCGAAACCTGCGATTCTTCCCAAACTGCCGAACTGCTGCGCGTCCTGGGTTATCGCATGCGGGGCGCTTGCGGCAGTGAAGTGGTGCTCGAAACCGTCAACGCCACGCGCGCCTTTCTTACGATCGATTCCGGATTTCCCTTGGCGGAACTGGAACAGAGCCTGCGCGTCAGCCGGCCCTTCTCCTACGATTACAAAGCGACGCAAGCGGTGGTGCTTTACGGTCCGGATTATTGGCTTTCGGCGAAAGATCGTGAAGGCTCCGATTTTATCGATACGTTCTTAGGCGATCCCTCTCTGTGCCGTCTGTACCTGGGGCTCTCTAAATTAGACCCGGCCACTGCCGACGAGTTGCGCAAGAACACCACCATTCAGAAAATCCGCGCTTACGCGCACGTCCTGGATTTTTACGGCGGAATGTTCCAAATCCGCAACGGCCATGCCCTGGTGCCGGGCGGTCCGGGGAACGAAAAGATTTGGGCCGAGCTGGTGGGCGTCGCGCCCGACAAGGGTAGCGCATTTTTTGAGCGGTTAGTCGCGAAGGACGACGGTTGGCTCGCCAGCTATTTCGACGCGCTTTTGCGAATCACTCCCAGCCCCGCCAACGGACCGGTCCTGAAATATCTCAGCGATCCAGATCGGCTGCGCAGATTCTACGCCGCCATCAAAGGTAAAGTCACCAGCCCGGGTCCGGCGCGTCCGGTTTTCCGGTCGAACACCGACATGATGCTGCTGACCACAAGGCTACGTCTCGACCCGGATGGGAAACCGCACATCCCGGGCGGACTGGAAGTGTGGCGGACCTTGTTCATCGAGCATCCGCAGGGAAGCGGGAAATATGACGCGAAACTCAGCAAAGCCGCGCCGAGCTGGAAAGATCCGGACGACGTATTGGAAGCGCTCTTCGCGCTGTGCCGGAAATCGGTGGAAAACGAGCCGCTCAAAATTTTCATGGCGCTCAGCGATGTGGACCGGCATCGTAAAACGGTTCTCGATGCTCACACCGCCGATCGTCTGGCGCGCGAATACCGGATGTTCGGCGCGCAGTATTCTCTGTTTGCCGAAGCGCCCGAAGTATCCAACGCGACCATTCAACAGTTTTTAGACGTCGGCGCGGGCATCAACCAAATCCACGATCAGGGTTTGCGCGCGGACACTGCCGGTACGGCGCAGGCATTGGTCGGACTGTGGCAAATTTTTTATCGCCAGGCATCCATCGCACCGGCAGATGGAGACCACACGCTTTCCACCATCCTCGCGCCCTTTGCCAAGGTGAAGAGCGAGCGCGAAGTCTTTGAAGGCGGCCGCGAAGGCGTAAAAACGCTGCTCGCCGCGACCCACTCGCCCACCGGATCGCCGCAGGATCGCATGATCGACCTGCTGGCCGGTACCGCGCAATCCGACAATTCCGAGGCGCACACGCAGCTGGTGGAGGATATGATCCGCATCTTCGAATCGCAGCGGCTCATATCGCTGGCTGACATTTTCGGCTTGGTGGATCATCTGGAAAATCTCGCGAAAGGCGAGAAGGTGAACAATGCGCTCATTACCAAGACAGCGTCGCGCATCGCCGAGATTCAACTGCCGCGCGCGCCGCTGAGCGGTCTCGAAAAGAACGCGCTCAGTTTCGGCTACTGGTCTGAAAAGCACGTCGAGGCGCAGCGGAAGGTGAACCTGCGCGCGCTGATCGATCACGCATCGAGCGACCCCAAGAAGCTCGACGAAATCCGCGCATTAATGGCGCCTTTCCTCCGCGATACGTTAGTGGGCCTGAACTATGTCCATTACGCGCCTCCGGGCGCGCAGGTGCTTTACACCAACCCGTTGTTTGTCCGCAGCCACGACTTTATCGGATTATCCGGCTCCAACCAGATTTGGAAAGCGACTGAAGTCGCGGGAACCGGCTGGCCGTCGAGCGCGGGCGGCAAACTGGTCGGATCGATGATCAACTTGCCCTACGCAATCGCGGAAGCGGAGCAGAATTTTCTAATCCCCTCGCGCGAGCAGGCTCTGATCTGGGGCGACCTGGTCCCGCAGTTGATGCTTTCGGCGACTATTCAGCGCTGGTGGAATGTTACTCCGGCGCAGTTGCATTGGGTTGGGTTGCACATGGATTACGGCGAAACGCTGCTGGCCGAAGCCGCGCTGAATCCGGAGCGCAAGCAAGCGGTGCTGGACGCGCTATCGAATTATGCGCCGCCCGCGCGCGTGGAAAAAATTGCGCAGGAGCTTTCGGACGGGCAAGTGAAACTGGCGCTCGAAAACGTGATGCCGTCGGAGCTGTTCGCCATCGCGCGCGATATCCCCGCGAGCAATAAAGCAAGCGACCTCCCGCTGGCGGCCGAGATTCGGCGCGAAGCCGGCGAATCGCCGCAGGAGCTGAATTACGACGTCATCTCGCATGCGTTCGGAACTCCAAAGCCGACGCTCGCGAATTCCTATTCGCCGGAACTGCTCAACCTGCGGACGTTCCCGACGCTGATGGGCTATTCGAGCCGAATCCTGGCCGAGAGTTGGGAGTCGAATTTGCTTTATTACGGAGCGCTGGCCGATCAGTTGCATCTCGCGCCCGCGCAGCTCAACGTTTTGGTGCCCGCGTGGACGCGAGACACGGTGGAAAAGATCTTCGCCACGCACTTGGAAGATTGGCCGGCGCTGCTGCGCTCGCTCAGGTTGGTGGGCGAAGATGTGCGGCAGAAAACGCGCAAGCAAGCGGCAGCCGGTGGCGGCGGTTTTTAGTTTGAGGGAGGGGAATCCTTGAAGCTTCTAAGAAAAACAATCTTAGCCGGAGGCGCGCTGTTGGCGTCCGGCGCGCTGTGGCTGCTGGCGCAGGACCGGCCGACCTTCCGGATCAAAGTTGACATGGTGGTGCTGAGCTTTACGGTCACCGACAGTAAAGGCCACTACATCAATGGGCTAAAACCCGCCGATTTCAAAGTCACCGAAGACGGCATCGCGCAAAAGATCAACACCTTCGGCGAAGGCAATAAAGCGCCGGTGCAGGTGATGGATGACGGGACCACGCGTCCCCTGAATCCGGCGGCAGCGAATGCGGAAGCGGAAGCGAAAGGCAGCGAAGTTCGTACGGATTCTTTTGTGGGGACTAACGTGTTCGTCCTTTTCGACACTAGCAACTACATGTATCGCGGATTTGTGTATGCGTCCGACGCGATCGCCGACTTTGTGCGCGGTCTGGACCGCAGCGATTCGGTGGCGGTGTATACATTCAGCCGGAATTTAAAGCGCGATGCCCCCCTCACGCGCGATCGCAGCGAAGCGATCTTCGGTTTGCGCAAAGCGGTCGCGGGCGACGATGCCGCTCTCTATAACGGCCTGCTGCTCGCCTTGCGCGATGCCGCGAAGGTTCCGGGCCGAAAGGTGATCATTGTGTTCTCGAATGGTCCGGATAACGCGAGTATGGTGGCGCCGGACGATGTGCGCGCCGTCGCCGAAGACGAAGGCATTCCGATTTACGTCATCTCGACCAACGACGTGAATAAAGATCCGATGTCGAGCGCGGTCTTCAAACGCATCTCCAATCGCACCGGCGGAAAAGCGTACTTTGCCAAGACCTGGCAGCGGCAAGTGGAGGCGTTTGAATCCATCCGCGAAGACCTCGGCAACAGCTACACCATCACTTACTATCCGCAGGCCAATAACAACGAGGGATTCCGGAAGATCAACGTAGAAATCACTTCCGATGTAGGCAAGAAGTATCGCGTGCGGGCCCGGCCCGGATACCGGCCGCGCGGCGGATTCAACTAGACGTAACAGCAGGCACTCATGCGTGCTGCGATCACACTCATGTGAACCCATCTTAGAAAAACGGTGTTCGCAAGAGTGCGAACACGGCACGCAAAGTGCGTGCGCTACGATCACCGTAATCCGCGCGGAGAATTTCCATTACGTCCAATGTCGCGATGCGGCGGGCGGCGAACCTTCCTGAATGTTCGTTGCGCCGGGACATACTAGTACGGTGTCAGACTTAGTCAGTCCGTCTACAGAATAGTACTAGGTATTTTTTCCTGTTAACAAAATCCAAAAATCGCGTCTAACGGCAGGCGCATGTTTCTTCGTGGACACGCAGGATCGGTCCTGTTGGCCGGGTTACTTGCCATCCCCTTGACGTCAAAGCACGGGGATTTCGAGTTGTTCTCCCAAGACGCCAGCAAGGCCACCATACCGTCGGACTCTTCGGCGTGGGATGCGCTACGTTCCGGAATCGAAGAGAAGGACGCGGAAAGGCGCAAAACCGCAATCGCGGCCATCGGAACCATAGGCGATAACGCCGAAGCCGCAAAATTGGTCGAGCGCGGTCTTCAGGACAAGGATTCCGAAGTCCGCCAAACCGCCGCTGCTACGTTAGGGGCCATGGGCGCGCATGATGCGATTCCTAGCCTTCAGGCCGCTCTCGACGATAATCCGGAAGTGAGCTTCACCGCCGCCAAAGCGCTTTGGGATTTGGGCGATTCTTCGAGCGAAGATATCATCGAAGCCGTTTTTACGGGTGAGCGCAAGGATAAGCCCGGGAAAGTGCATAGCGCGATAAAGGAAGCCAAGCACAAGATGCGCAATCCGAGCGAACTGGCTTTCATGGGGGCCAAGGAGGCCACCGGCGCAGTTTTCGGGCCGGCGTCCATTGGTGTGGTCGCGTTGCATGAGGCGATGAAGGAGATGAAGAACGACGCGGGAGCGGCAGGCCGGGCGGCAGCGGCGGCGATCCTCGCTAAAGATAGCGATCCTTACGCGCTGACGCTGCTCGAATGGGGTCTTGCCGACAAGAATTGGGCCGTCCGCGTGGCCGTAGCCAAAGCTCTGGGCGAGCGCGGCAATCAACAAACCATCGCGAAGTTGGCTCCGATGCTCTCGGACGAACATCACGCCGTGCGCTATATGGCTGCGGCATCGATGGTGAAATTGCATGGTTCTCAATCGGCTGCGGCGCTGCCAGCGCCCAGCGCCTCTTCCTCCCGGTAACTTTCAAAGTTCAGTACAACAAAGAGCAGTACCCTGGACAACCGGAGAACCTGGGTGTAGACTATCTACATCCTATGGGCAAACGGGATCGCGATTTCAACGATGAGATTCAAGCTCATCTCAACATGGCCATCCAGGAGCGCATCGCGCGCGGCCAGTCGGCGGAAGATGCCCGCGCCGCCGCCATGCGAGAGTTCGGCAATGTCGGGTTGGTGAAAGAAACGACGCGCGCGATTTGGATCTCCGCGGCTCTGGAACAGCTTGGCCAGGATTTCCGGTCCGGCACGCGCATTCTCACCAAATCACCGGGCTTGAGCATCGCCGCTATCGTGCTGGTGGCCCTCGGCATCGGCTGGAACGCCACCATTTATTCGATGATCCACGGGATTCTCACCAAGCCCGCGCCCGCCATCCACGCTGACCGGCTGGTTTCGTTCGGTGTGGCAACCAAGGGCGAAGTGGAGGATCCGGAAGAGAGCTTTCCGAATTATCAGGACTACGTGGCGCATACCCGGAGCTGGCGGTCGATTCTCGCCTTCCAATTCCAGCCGTTCACGCTGGTGATGAAGGACGCGAGCTACAAGCTGCACGGCGCCGCCGTCACCGCGAACTATTTCGAAACGCTCGGAGTGCCCGTGGTGAAAGGCCGTTCGTTTTCGAATGCGGAGACGGCTCTCGTGGCGGTAATCGCTTATCCGCTTTGGCAGATTCAGTTTCACGGCGCGGAGGATGTTATCGGCCAGACCGTTTTGGTAAACGGATTCCCTGCAACCATCATTGGAATTGCGGCGCCCGAATTTCGCGGAACGTGGATGACCGCGGACCTGGACTTCTGGGTTCCGCTTCTGAGTTATTCGAATCTTCCGCTGGTGGCGCGGGAGTTTGACGACCGGTCGCGCAGGTCGCTGGGAATCATAGGGCGATTAAAACCAGATGTTTCGCTGCTCGAGGCCCAAGTGGAACTTGACACTCTTTCGAAGCGCTTGCAGGCCGCGTATCCGGTTTCGAATAAGGACAAAACAGCGGTGCTAGCTCCTTATACCGCCGCGGCGTTCTCGCCGATGGGCGGATCGCGCGGGAGATTGGGAATGACGATCATCAGCGCCGTTGCGCTGATCACGCTGTTGATTGTCTGCGCTAACGTCGCCAACCTGATGCTCGCGCGGGCGGTGCTGCGGCAACGCGAGATGGCTGTACGTCAATCCATTGGCGCGTCCCGTTTTCGCGTGGTGCGGATGCTGCTGGCGGAGGCCTTGGTTCTTTCGTCCATGGCTTTGGCCGCGGCCTGGATCTTTGCGTGGTGGGCGACGCGAATTATCGGGAGGTCGCTGCCGCCCAATAGCCGGGGCGTTCGCCTCGAAGTTGATTTTTCGCCGGATTGGCGAGTGGCCGGCTACGCGATGGCTTTGGCCGTCCTCAGCGCCTTAGCTTTCACCCTTGCGCCCACCGCGCGAGCTTGGAAGCAGGAGCTGCTCCCCTGGTTGAAGGCCGGCGAGCGGAGCGTGGCGCAGGGCCGCTCCCGTCTAGCGAATATTCTAGTGACCGTTCAGTTGGCGCTTTGTGTCGTGTTGTTGACGAGCGCTGGTCTGGCATATCGATCGGTATCCGCGGCGGTGCATCTCGATTTGGGCTTTGCAAAAGATCACCTGTTGCTTGCGTCGGTAGATACCAAGGGCGCCGTGGTCAGCAAAGAACAGAACATAGAGTTGTTGGAGCGGCTGCGGAAGCGATTAATGCAAGTTCCGGGGGTGCTGTCGGTTTCTTACGCGGAGGGCGCGCCGCCCCGAGTTTCGTGGCGAGGCCCGGTGGGAACCGTTTCCTCCTATGCAAACGTGGTGGGCCCCGATTACCTCGAGACCCTCGGAATCCGCAATGTGGAAGGGCGGGGAATTACCGAGTCTGATTTGAACAGCGCAACTCCGTCGGCGGTTGTGAATCGCAATCTGGCGGAGGCACTGTGGCCGGGACTATCCGCTGTGGGCAGAACGCTGCGGATGGGCGAGCAAAAACTGCCCGTTCAAGTTGTGGGAATTGCGCCGAACGGATTTTTCTCCGGCGTCGGGCGGGATTTGGAAGACGGGCGCCGGCAGAATTTCATGTTTGTTGCCGAGCGCCGCGCTTCGAGCGAACCGGGGGAACGGGAATTTCACCTCCGATATTCCGGGGCACTTGAAACCATTGGGCCGAGCGTTCGGGCAGCCATCCGAGAAGTGGATGCGCGCGTCCCCGTCGCGTACATGCGAACGATGGAAACCAACTTGATGGAGTTTATTGCGCCTGGTCTGCTGCTGATGGCGCTGCTCGGGATGTTCTCTGTCGGCGCTCTCCTGCTCGCGGCCATCGGACTCTATGCCGTCGTCGCATTTCACACGGCGCGGCGCACGCGCGATTTCGGCATCCGGATGGCGCTAGGTGCGTCACCGAGGCAGATCCTCGATACGGTGGTGAAGGAAGGCCTGATTCTGACCGCGTTCGGTGTTGGATTTGGCCTGGCTCTCAGCGCCGCGGCCGGCCGCGCGCTCCGCAGCTTGCTTTTTGGCGTTACGCCGAACGACCAGGCGACGTATCTCGCCGTCATTTTGCTGCTTGCCGCTATAGCTTTGTTTGCCTGCTACGTTCCAGCGCGGCGGGCGTCGCGGACGGATCCGACGGTGGCGCTCCGCGAGGAATAGCCCGAGTTAAAATGGCGCTTATGCGCCGTGGTCTTCTGTTTGTGGCAGGTGTACTGGTGGCTGGCGAATCCGCCCACCAGCGGGATTTCACCTTCGAATACAAAGCGACTGTGAAGGAGATCCCCGCTGGAACGCAAAAACTGGAGCTATGGATTCCGGTGCCACACGACGACGCATTTCAGCGCATCACGGACGTCCAAGTAGAATCGTCGTATCCGCACCAGATCTTAACCGGCGATCAGGGCAATCAGATGCTGCATTTGGAGCTCGCCCATCCGAAAGAATCGAACGTGTCCGTGACTTTGACATTTCATGCCGTCCGGCTGGAGCGCATTCAGCCGGTTGTGTTAGCGAAAGCGAACGTCGTGAATGAAGGCGATCTCGGCCGCTGGCTGAAACCGGATCGATTGGTCCCGATCGACGGCCAGATCAAGACCTGGGCCCAGGAAGTGGTGGACGCGGCTCATGCCAAAACCGATCTTGAGATGGCGCGCGCGATTTACAACCACGTGGTTTCTACCGTGAAGTACGACAAAACTGGAAAAGGCTGGGGACGCGGCGACATTTACTATGCTTGCGACGCACGGCGCGGTAACTGCACCGATTTCCACGCCATCTTTATCGGATACGCGCGCGCCATGGGCATTCCAGCGCGGTTCGCGATTGGGTTTCCGCTGCCGGCCGATCGCGGGGCGGGGAAGATCGCTGGCTACCATTGCTGGGCGGAATTTTACGCGAAAGGGATCGGCTGGGTGCCGGTAGATGCGTCGGAGGCGGCGAAGAATCCGGCGAAGCGGGAATACTTCTTCGGAGCGCACGATGAAAATCGCGTGGAGTTATCCAAAGGCCGCGATGTGGCGCTGATGCCGAGGCAGCAGGGGGATGCGTTGAATTATTTTGTGTATCCGTATGTCGAGGTGGATGGGAAGCCGTATGCCAACCTTGAAACGGCTTATTCTTATCAGGATTTGGCGCGCTCCCTTGCGGTCGCGGTTCGGTAAACCGGTTCGTTATTCCGTGGCGTAGTTGATTTCCATACGGCGGACTTGAAAGCTGGCCGCTACAAGAACGGCGGCGGAGAACAGCAGCAGGCCCGGGACAGCAATGAAAACTGGCAGCGGATCGGTGTTGATGGAAAGCATCGCGAAGAACGTGCCGGCTTCGGGGACAATCTGGATCGGGCACAAGGACTTCAGATAATAGATCACGCTAAATTTCTGCAGCAGCGATGGGAGAAAGCTATTGATGGATTCCCACACCAGAATCGCAGCCGCGGGAATCAGCGGATTGCGGAACAGCACGCCGGCGGTGAGAAAAATGCTGCCGTAGCCGATGCACGCGAGTATGGTCGCGCCGATGTATCCAGCCATGTGAGCGAGGCCGTTGCCGTTGATCAGGTAATCGGAAAAAACCTGCCAGCCGTTCGACCAGTAGAGTCCGGCGATCTGAAGCACGGTGCTGGTGGTGAAAATAAGGCAAGTGGCGAGCACGCCTGCTAAAAACTTTCCGGCAAGCAGGACTTCGCGGCGAATGGGCGCGAGGAAATAGTAATGCAGGCTGCGGTCCAGGACTTCGCCGCGGAACAGATTCATGAAAATTCCGAGACATCCGAAGAAGACGGCGAGCCGCAAAAAGAAAAGCTGAAACGTGGTGGCGAAGACGTTGGTATCCTGGCCGAAATCGGGCGTGTGGTGCAGTTTCATTTCGACGATCGATTTCGCCGTGAAAAGAATCACGGGCAGGAACGCCAGCAGATAAATCCAGAAGCCACGCTTGGAAAGAAACGTCTTGCGCATCTCGAGGCGAAGGACGGCCATGATCTGAGTGATCCAAAGCGGGTTCATCGTCCAGCCTCCTCGGAACCGATCAGATATTCGTAGACTGAGTTCACGTCGTCATCGGCGGGAGCGACGGATTCGATGGTCACTCCGTTTTGCGCGATGTGGTTCAGCAGCAGATAGAACTTGTCCGGATCTTTGGTTTTGACCAGCACACCGAGGCCGTCTTTGTGGATTTGCGCTTCGACCACCGAATCCTGCTCGAAGACTTTGGCGGCCAACGCGCCCGGCCGATTGCAGCGCACCAAAATCTGCATCGGATGTTCCTGCATTTCGCTACGCACGCCGCGGATCTTGCCTTCGGCGACCACATAGCCGTTGCTGAGTAGAATCACTTGATCCGAGATCTGATCCACTTCATGCAGGATGTGGCTCGAAATGATGACGTGCATGCCGTCGTCGGCGAGGGTGCGGAAGAGCGCGATAGTTTCAGCGCGAACCAGCGGATCGAGTCCGTTGAGAGGCTCGTCGAGAACCAGGACGCTCGGTCCGTGGCAGATGGATTGGGCCAGTTTGATGCGCTGCCGCATGCCTTTGCTGTATCCGGCGATTTTGCGGCGGGCGGGTTCCACGAGTCCGACGCGCTCGATCGCTTTCCAGGTCAGCTCTTCGGCTTCGCCGTGCGCGCAGCCATACAGGCGCAGATACGAATAGACGAATTGATAGCCGGTGAAGCCCTTGGGGAAGGAATCGAACTGCGTGCAGTAGCCGGTATAGCGGAATAGCTCTTCGGGATTGTCCGTCCGGATCCCAAGCACCCGGATGCTGCCGCGCGAGGGGCGGATCAGGCCGGTCATCAAGTTCATTAATGTCGTTTTGCCGGATCCGTTGGGCCCGACGAGGCTGGTAATGCCGGGCGGAATCGACAAATTCACGCGGTTTACTCCGAGTACGTCGCCATAGAATTTGGAGACATTCTCGAAGACCACCTGATCGTTGGCGCGCATTTAACCAACCACCTCGACGGGGCGGACTTTCTTGCCGAGAAGCATCAGGCAGATGCCACACATGGCGAGGAGCGCGAACCACGCGCTGCCGGCTGGGATATTCACGGGCGAGTCCGTTCCGAACAGTTGCGCGCAGACGCGTGTGATGAGAGCGCCGGGGCTGATGTAAAAGCCGATATTCGAATGCAGCACGCCGTTGATCGCGGCGCCGAATCCGGACAAGAAAAACATGACGGCCAGGATCAAAGCACCCGCCGCGATCCGCCACTTCACCCAGGCCGAGAGCGCCATGGCAATGAGCGAGATCATCAGGATGTAAATCCCGGAGCTCAAGATGCTGCCGATGGCGAGCGAGCGGTGCTCCCACATCCAGCCAGGGCCGGAAAGATTGGCTTCAATCGCAAAGAGCGCCAATGCCGGAACCCAGGTGATGAACGACAAAAGATAGAAGAGCGAGCACAGCTTCCCGAGAATGTATTCGGCTTGCGAAAACGGGCGGCAGAAGTAAAGAGGCAATGCGCCGTTGGCGAGATCGGGCGCGATGGTGCCTGGTCCGATGAATGCGGTGAGGAAAAACGCAATGCCTCCTTGGACGCCCAGGAATCCCAGGAAGAATTCGCCGTTGACGCTGACCACTTCGTTGTGGCGGGCGTGCATCATGGTGAGGATCGTCGGGTTGTGATTCAGATATATGAGCAGCGCGCAGATGAGCGGGCTGAAGAAGCTCAGGACGAAGATCGCGGTCAGAAATTTCGATTTGAACATCCCGCGCATGGCGTAGCGCGTAAGGACAAAGAAGCGCGACCAGGCCGGCGTCAAGCGCCCGGTGTACGGGCGATAGCTGCGCTTATAGACTGCCATTGGTATTGGTCTCCATGGCTTTGAGGAAAATATCTTCCAGCGTATCCCGGCGGTAGTTGAGACGCCGCAACTGCACGTCGCGCTCGGCCGCGAGCCGATAGATGTCGCGGATTTCGAGGCCGTTCGATAAAACGGCTTTCAAGCGATTGGAAGACAGCGCGCACTCGCAGCCCATCTTTTCGAGCGCTTCCGCAAAGGCCGCGCTATCGCCCACGGGTTCCATTTCCACGAACTGGCGATTGGCGCTGCGCTCTTCTTCCAAATTCGAATAATGCACGATGCGGCCATCTTTCAGGATCAACACTTCTTCGCAGATTTCTTCCACGTCGCGCAGCAGGTGCGAGCAAAGCACGATATGCACGTCGTGCACCTGGCGCATTTCTTTGATCATCCGTATCATGCGCTGGCGTGCGGGCGGATCCAGGCCGTTGGTCGGTTCGTCGAGAATAATCAGCTTCGGCCCATGCACGATCGCTTGCGCGAGCTTCGCGAGTTGCTTCATGCCGAGCGAATACGTTCCGACTTTGCGATAGCGCGATTCGCCCAGCCCGACATAGAAGAGCGACTCGTGCGCGCGCTCGAGCGCGGCTTCGGATGGCAATCCGGATAGCTCGCCCATGAAGCGAATGAATGACACCGCCGTCATGTTGGCGATGAACGCGTCGTTTTCCGGCATGTAGCCCACCACGCTGCGGATCTGTTTAGTTTGGGTGCGGATGTCGTGGCCGAAAATGCGCGCGGTGCCTTTGGAGGGTGGGTAGAATCCGAGGAGGGTATTAATGAGAGTGGACTTCCCGGCGCCGTTAGGGCCGAGAAGTCCGATGGTTCGTCCGGAAAGAGAACAGGTGAGGCCTTTGAGAATTTCTCGCTTGCCGAGCCGTACCCCCAGTCCTTCGAGTTCAATTACCGGTGTCATTTCCTGACTTGCGATCCGAGTTTCTTCTGTACCAGCATGGCATTTCCCAGGATTTGCGGCACTGCCAGGGTATCCAGATTCAATCCGAAGAAAGTTCCGGTGGATGATACCAGAATCCGGTTAGGTTCGCCGTAGGCCACGATCACACCGGGCGCGCTGTTGGCTTGCAGTTGCGCGATGGCGGTCTGCTGCGACGGCGAAACCGCGCCGGTGGCCTTGAGCCCGTCAGCCAATGTTCCGAGCACCGAGCCGAGGTTGTGATAAATCACGCCCGACATATTGGTGCTGGAGTTGCGCGGAAGCTGATTCCGGAAATTCACCGAACTCGTCAGCGTGTATCCTGTGGTCTGGTTTTGAATGGCCCGCTGCAGTAAGTTCTGGTTGGCCGCCGCCACCAAATATCCGTTTACGTAGGTGTAGTCGGCTTCGAACATTCCGATATCCGGTTTCACGGTGTAAATTGTGAGCGCGCCGGATTGGTTCTTGGTCAAGCTCAGCTTGGCCGGTGTATTGGGTTGTTGATTGGCGTAGTTGATGGCCGCTTCGATGGCGGACTGCAACTGATCCGGGCTGTTCACTTCCACGGCGAACTCCCAGCTCGGGATCGGCAGGATGGGTCCGTCGATGGCGAACGCCACATCGCCGCCCAGCGCGTTCGCGATGTTGTTGATGATCTGATAGCCCTCGCGATTAATATCCGAGAGAGCCTGATTGCCCGCTTCGCTTTGCGTTTGCGCGGAATTCATTACGTCTTGCAACAGAGCCCGCGGATTCTTGATCACGAAGCCGGCCGCCATGCTGGCGTCGGGCGAGACGAAGTTGAGCGATCCGATGGGCGCCGGAGCTGCGAGCCAAGATGCTACGCCGCTGCGTTCGCGATTGAATGTGAGCGAGACTTGGTTTTCCACCTGTCCGGCAATTTCCTTGCGCTCAAACAGCAGATAGCGCAGGTCTTTGATGCCGGTTTGTTCGTCGTGCGTGGATCCTCGCATAAAGCGTGCGCGTTCTCTTGCTTCTACGGAATCGGAGAACATTTGTTCCGTATCAATCGCGAGCAGCCAGCCTGCGCCGGACTGATAGCTCTGCATCACGTCGCTATAGAGGCGGGTGTCTTCGAAACTCGCCACCCCAGACGCCCCTTCCACGATCCCGGCCACTTCCTGCAGCGGATGCGAAGCGCCCGAGAGCGCGATGATGTTGTTCTTGATGTAGGCCTGCAGGCCTTTGGTTGATTCGGATTTCATGGTCGCCGAGCTATCGTGAATCGTCAGCGACATACCGTGCTGGTTCGCGCTCAAGGCTTGGAATTGGGCTTGTAGCGTGTCTTTCAAAGCTGGCTGCGTGACTTCCGCCAGGAACAGCGGCTCTTTTTTGCCGGATTCATCCACCGTCATGGCGAAGACAATCTCGTTGCCCAGGCCGTCGGTGAAGGTCTTGATTCGTTGCACGATGTCGTCCGCGGTGGGTTCGTTCGGACCCGGTTGATGCTCGTTCCACCATTGCTTCAATACTTCGCTTTGCTCCATGCGTTGCTGGAACAAACGATATCCCTCTGTAATGGTCGGCCCGATATTCGGGATGGCGGCGTAGATTACCGCGTCGTGCGGGACGAACTTCGTGAGATTCGATTTGTAGCGCAAGCCGGGCGAAGGCATGGCGTCCAACTGCTTCTGAATGGCGGACAGTTCGCCCAGAACGGCCACGTATTGCGCGGCGTTCTTGCTCCAGGCCACATCATCTTCGACCGGGATCTTGGCGATGCTGGGGTCGGTGGTTACTTGATCGCCCCTGTGGAGAGTATCGGTGTGATTGTTTTCGTCAACCGTTACTACGCCCTCGACTACGGAGACACGCGATCCTTTGGTGCCTTTGCTGACGGCGAAAACCGTTCCCTTTACCGAGACTAGGCAATCGGCGGTGGCGACGTAGAGCTTGCCATTGTGCTGTTTGGCGGCCTGCACCACGACGTTGCCGCGATCCAGGTGGATGGTGGTTCCGCGAGCCGCTCGTGTGACGTACACCTGCGACCGTTCATTCAACTCGACCAGCGAGCCGTCGGTGAGGCGCAACACGGCCGTGGATCCTTTTGCTGTACGAACCATCTGGCGTTCCGCGAGCTCCTTGCCGGAAAAGATGGGATTGCTGTGGTTATTGGCGACTTGATAGAGAATGCCGTTCACTGTTTGCACGGTGGCGCGCGTTCCGGGCGGCGGTATCACGTTCCGGATGACGCCCCAGGTACTGAGTCCGACGGCTAGCGTAGCGGCGGCAGCGACGGCCCATTTCGCGGCCACGGGAAAGGGACGCACCACAACTTTGGGGCGCGGCAGCGTTCTTACTTTTCCGAAGCGCGCGGCGTGCAGCGTGTGCCGGCAATCGACGCATTGGTGGATATGATCTTCCAGCAGCAGAGTTTTCGATTCCGAGAGGCTCTTGGCGAGATAGGCCGGAAAGAGGCTCTGGAAATCGGAGCAGCTTCGCAACAGCTCGAGCGTGGCGCCGGATTCTCCGCGCGGCAGGATGCGCGCACGGACCCGAGCGGCGGCCTGTTCCATGGCAGCCGAATCCACCGGCTCATTGCGGATTTCGTCGATGATTTGATCCAGTTTGTCTTTCTTCATGACCTTATGACCTCTCTCCTAAGTAAGAACCGAGCTCTTTCTGCAGCCGCGTGCGCGACCTGTGCAAAATCACCGCTACATGAATCTGGGAAATGCCCAAAATTTTCGCGATCTCCTGGTTCGGCAGATCTTCAAAGAACCGCATGGCGAAGATCTCCGCCTCCCGCGGATTCAACCGGGCCAGCGCACCGCGCAGTTGATCGCGCAGCTCGCGGGCTTCCGGCTGCTGGCGTCCGGACGGCAGGTCGCCGGGCGCGACTTCGTCGATGGGAACGCTGCGGGCGTCTTTACCCGAGCGGACCACATCGAGCGAGACGTTAATGGCCGCGCGCCGGAAGTAGCTTTCCTGGCGTTCCAGCGCCCGCGCCGCCTGATCGCGCCGCAGCATCCGCAGAAAAACGGTTTGCAGCACATCTTCGGCGTCGGCCGCGTTGCCGGTGATCCGATAGGCAGTGCGGAAGACCAGGCCGTGATGGGCCTGGAACATTCGCTCCAGATCGTCTGGTATCGGAGTAACGGGTTCCTCCCGAATCGCGAGTTGCAGAGGGCACCTCCTGTTCGTGCATACCTAAGGACAGGGGTTTGGGCTTATTATTACACCGCCGCGTTGCGGCGGTGTGGGATTGGGGCTTGGGGATTGGGGATTCGCGCGGGACGGCGTAGCTTGGGGCTTGCGACCGGGGGCTCGGGGCGGGTGCTAACGCCCTGGATTCAACGGGTTGCGGCTCTAATCGCTAAACCCCAAGCCCTAATCCCTCGCCCCTCGTAGAGTCAGCACCACACTGGCGACGACCAGGGCCGCACCGGCCAGCGTGCGGAGCGTGATCTGTTCTCCGGCTACGAAATAGCCTAGCGCTACGGCTACGATCGGGTTTACAAAGGCGTGGCTCGAGACTTGGCTCGCTGGCATTCGGCCCAGCAGCCAGACGAAGGCGGAGAACGCCAGCAACGATCCCGCAACGATCAGATAGAGCAGGGCATAGACGGCTCTGGCGGGGACTTTGGGAAATGGGTTCATTTCGCCAAAGGCCAGCGAGAGGATTAGTAGCATCGCGCCGCCCAGCATCATTTGGGTGCCTGCCGTTACGATGCGGGATTTCGGGAGCGTGAGCGATCGAGATAACACTGCGCCCAGGGACCAGCTCAGGGATCCGCCGAGAATTACGAGCGAGGGGACCACTGGCGTGGAAACAACACTCCCGTTGCCCTGGGCCATCGTCAGTACCACTCCGATGGTCCCGAGCGTCATAGCGAGAAGCACGCTCCAGCGAAATTTGTGTTGGCGCAGGACGAATACTTCAAGGATGAGTGTCATCAGCGGGAGCGTGCTTTCGAGGATCGACGTGATGCCGGATGGGACATATTGCTCGCCCCAGAAGAGCGCGCCGTAGGTTAGGGTGAACATCAGCGTGCTGACGATGACGAGGTTTCGCCACTCTCGCGGACAAGGCATGGGCATCCGGCGGGCGAGTGCGTAAGCGAACAAAATAACGCCGGCGGCGAAGAATCGGACTCCGGCGCAGAACCACGGCGGCGCCGCCAGGACGGCGATCCGGATAGCAAGAAACGTGGATCCCCAGATGACATAGATGGCGAAGAAGGCAAGGAATGTTTGGACGCGAATCCGGCTAACCTCTGAACTCATTTTTAATGGTTATAGGGTAACATGAAGAAGAGCCAGACCATGGCAAAAGCTTTCGAACTTGTAGCCGGTCACGTCGCCCTCGACTTCGTGAACACGCTCGACAATCGTTTTTTGGATTGGGGGCCGGGCGAACTGTTGGGGACGTACGACGATCTTTTGCGATTCGTCGTGCAGTCGGGATTGTTGACCGCTCGACAGACGAAAACACTCAAAGGCGATCGGGAAGACGCGCTGGCTCAGGCAAAGGAGTTGCGCGAGGCTTTGGCGCGCGTCGCATACCAACAAGTTGATGGGGAGCGCCTGTCCGCGAAGCCGGTGGAGACGTTGGAGAAGTATTTTCGTGAAGCCGCGAAGCACCGGCATCTCACTGCGGAGGGTTTGCGAACAGTTTGGCGATGGCGAGGCATCGAAAAGAACGCCGCGGCGCCGGTCTGGCTGCTCGCGCAGGCGGCCGAGGATTTTCTGGTGTCAGGTGACGGCGCGCGGTTGCGGTGTTGTGCAAGCGATTCCTGCCGCTGGCTCTTTCTCGACACCAGCAAAAACCACACGCGCCGGTGGTGCGACATGAAAGTCTGCGGTAACCGGATGAAGGCTCGAAGATTTTACGCGAAAGCACGGTGATCGCTCACAAGCCCTGAATTCTTGAATTTCGTTGACACGAGTTGCGGGGTCGTTTAATATAGGACCAAATAGATCGCATATTCCGGCGCCCAGAAGGCATGCAGTTGCGAATTAATCGCAACTGACACTATCTAAAGGACCTGAAGGCCGGATCCGTTCGGTGAAGGGCTATAGAGTTTTGTAAATTAAGCCACGCAACTTACTTTTGGCGAAGCGTCGCGTGGCCTTCGAAAAATCGACAACCCGCAGGCTGGCGATGCACCATTCTAGTCTCGTCCAGCCGCGGTTTTCAAGGGGGAAGCTGTGTGAGTGGTTGGACGACTCTGATTCTTGGGCTTGCCGCGGTGTCTTCTTCCGCTTTGGCGCAAGAGAGCCCCTATATTGTGACCTACGATCACCACTTGGAGGAGCCGGGGAGTCTCGAGGTCGAATACTTTTCGACCTTTGGAACGCAACGCGGGGGCAACGACTTCCATGCCTACTGGTTCGAATTCGAATACGGCGTGAAAGCCTGGTGGACAACCGAAGTGTACGTCGACGGTCAAACCACCTTCGGAGACAGCACGCTGCTCACCGGCTTTCGCTGGGAAAACCGGCTGCGGCCGTTGAAGAACGAGCATTTCATCAATCCGGTGATTTACATCGAGTACGAAAATATCAGTGAAGCCGACAAAATCATCAAGGAGGTGGAAGGTCACGACGTGGAAGCCGATCATGGCGATCGGAATGCGGAGCTGAGGAAGAATCACGATCACGAACTGGAATTCAAGCTTCTGCTCTCGAGAGATTTCAAGGGTTGGAACTTTGCGGTGAACCCTTTGGCTACTAAAAATCTGTCGCCCAACAATCCGTGGGAGTTTGGATACGCCGTCGGTGTGAGCCGTCCACTGGTTTTGAAAACGTCGGCGAAGCGCTGTAGCTTGTGTGCCGAAAACTTTATCGCGGGTTTGGAGTTGTACGGAGGCTTGGGTGATAGCGAGAGTTTCGGATTGCACGAGACGTCGCATTATTTGGCGCCGGCCGTCGCCTGGAATCTGCCTTCCGGTTGGACGATGCGAATCTCACCAGGGTTTGGTCTGAATAGCAACAGCCATCGGCTTCTGCTGCGTTGGGGACTTTCGAAGGAATTCTCGGGCTTCGGCGAGACGTTGCATAAACTATTTCACAACTCGTTATGACAAGAGATCGCATTTCTTTTCGAATCACAGCGCCGGTTGCCCTCCTTTGTTCGTCGCTGCTGGCTGTTCCACCTTGGGGGCGCGCCGAAGAACAGAAGCGGCGGAACGATGAGCCGATGGACGTCGTGCTCGCGAGGGTTCCCGAGAAAGCACGGGGTAAAGCGAATCCCTATCAGAACGACGCCGAAGCCGTGTTGGGGGGAAAGAAACTTTTCGAGCAGCATTGCGCCGAGTGTCACGGCGCGACCGGTGGGGGCGGCAACCGGGGTCCCTCGCTGCTTCCAGATGAAAAAATCCACGCCACGCCGGGTGAGACCTTCTGGATCCTGACGAATGGGGTTGTGCGTCGCGGCATGCCCTCGTGGTCGAAGCTTCCGGAGCAGCAGCGGTGGCAGATTGTTGCGTTTCTTAGTTCGCTAAAGTGATTAGAGGTTATGCTGCTGGAGCGCGAAGCGTTCGGAAGACTGTGCCGGGCGCGTGACCTGTTACGGGAAGTGCGCGAGCAACGGCTGCCGATTCCCGAAGTCGCGCGCGAGGCGGGGATGTCGCCGTTCCATTTCATCCGGCGGTTTGAGGCGTTATTCGGCGCGACGCCGCACCAGTTTCGCATTCAGTCGCGTTTGGAGGATGCCAAGCTGCTACTGGCGCGCGGCGAGCACAACGTCACCGAAGTTTGCCTGGAAGTTGGCTTTGAAAGCCTGGGAAGCTTCAGCGATCTGTTCGCGCGCCGGGTGGGAATGACGCCATCGGCTTATCAGCGCAGCGCGCGGGTTCTGGTGCAGGTTCCGGCCGATTTTCCGCCGCTCAAGATGTTTCCCGGTTGCTTGAGCCTGATGGCGTACCTTCCGGCGGAAGCATTTCGCAATTTTCAAGAAGCTTAGAGACGCCAGCCTCGGCTAGAATGCTGGCATGCGGATCAAGCTCACCAGCATCATGGTCGACGATCAGGAGAAGGCGCTGAAGTTTTACACTGACGTGCTTGGCTTTCGGAAGAAGCACGAATTTCCTGCGGGCGGATATAAATGGATCACGGTCACCTCGACGGAGGAGGGCCGCGACGACCTGGAGCTATCTCTCGAACCCAACGTCAATCCCGCCGGGAAGGCGTTTCAAGAAGCGATGTTCGCGCAGGGAATCCCAGTGGCGGCGTTCGAGGTGACCAATATCGCGGACGAATCCAAGCGGTTGAAGGAGCATGGCGTCGTGTTCACGCAGCCGCCCACATCGATGGGGCCGGTAACCATCGCCGTGTTTTCCGATACGTGCGGCAACCTGATTCAGATTTATCAGCGGAACGCTTGATTCTTGGCTAACCGCGCTCCGGCTTCCATAGTCTAACAATCCGTAGTTTGCTAATATATAGCCTAACTATGGAAGATCGATCCGATATTCCGCCCGGAACGCTTTACATGCTGGTGCTCAAGACGCTTGCGCGGTTGGGCGAGATGCATGGCTACGGGATCGCGCAGCATATCCAGCAGAATTCCAACGACGTTCTGCAGGTGGAAGAAGGGTCGCTCTATCCGGCGCTGCAGCGGATGCTCATCAAGGGCTGGGTGGTGGCGGAGTGGAGACAGTCCGATAGCAACAGGCGGGCGCGATTCTATCGGTTGACGGCGGATGGCCGGAAACAACTGGCTGCGGAAGTGAAGGAGTTCGACCGGGTGATGTCGGCGATCGTGCGCGTCATCCATCCGGCCTAAACCTATGCGCGAGCTTTGGCGAAAACTTCGATACCGGCTGCATCGCGAGGAGTTCGAGAACGACCTTGTCGAGGAGATGCGGCATCATCTGGCGATGAGCGCTGCGCAGCGCGGCGGATCGGACGCGGCCAGCCGCCAGTTCGGAAACATGACTTTGCTGCGGGAGGAGAGCCGATCGATGTGGACCTGGACGCTTTGGGAGCAATTTTTGCAAGACCTGCGCTATGGATTGCGGGCCATGGCGGCGAATCCTTTGTTTACGGCGATCGCCGCGCTTTCGCTTGCGCTTGGGATTGGCGCGAACACGGCGATTTTCAGTTTCATGGATGCGATTCTGCTGCAGACGCTGTCGGTGAAGAACCCACACGAGCTGGTAATTTTCCACTGGAGAGCGAAGGGCTCGCCGGGCGTCATCCACTCGGTGCACGGCAGCATGTTCGAAGATGGCGCTCACGGCCAGACCAGCCCGAACTTCACGTATCAAGCGTTTCTCAACCTGCGCCAAAGTCCGGAGACGCTTTCCACGCTCTTTGCGTACATCACCGCGTATCGCCTGAATGTCATCGCGGAAAAGCAGGCGGAACACGCGCAAGGGCAGTGGGTTTCGGGCGGATTCTATCGCGGGCTCGGTGTGACGCCGGCGGTGGGACGGCTGATCGACGATAACGACGACCGTACGGGAGCGCCGCCCGTGGCTGTTTTGAGCTGGGAATATTGGAACCGGAGATTCAATGCGAATCCCGCGCTGGTGGGGCAAGCAATTCTGGTGAACAACCAGCCATTCACGGTGATCGGTGTGTCGAATCCGGAATTCTTCGGCGTGAATCCGGGGATGCATCCGCAGGTATACCTTCCGCTGCATGCGTTGCCTTTGCTCGCCACGCGGGTGGATCAGAATGAGCAGAACTATTTTTTCGATCCTCACTTCTATTGGGTGGAAATGATGGGACGGCTGCAGCCTGGCGTTTCCCGCAAACAAGCCGAAGTGACATTGGCGGCAAAGTTTCTGCAGTTCGCGAAGAGCACCGCGGAATCGGCGAAGGAACGCGAGGAGTACCCGTCGCTTTGGTTGGAAGATGGCGCGGGCGGCTTGGATTCGCTGCGCCGGGAATACTCGAAGCCGCTGTTGGTGTTGATGGGAATGGTGGGCCTGATTCTGATGATCGCGTGCGCGAATATCGCGAGCCTGCTGCTGGCACGGACCTCGGCGCGGCGGCGGGAGATCGCGGTGCGGCTGAGCATGGGCGCGGCCCGGATGCGCGTGATCCGGCAGTTGCTGACCGAGAGCTTGCTTTTGTCGTTGATCGGCGGATTGGCGGGATTGCTGGTGGCGGCATGGGGAATCCGGTCATTGATTTTGCTGCTGTCGAATGGCAAAGAAGAATTTGCGCTGCACGCGTCGTTGAATTTCCCGGTGCTCCTGTTCACCTTTGGATTGGCGGTGATCACAGGTACGCTGTTTGGACTCGCGCCGGCGCTGCAATCGACGCGCGTGGATCTGACTTCGGCGCTGAAGCAGGTCCGTGCGAACGAGCCGGGCACCCGGGCGCGGCGATTCGGATTGGGACAGGCGCTGGTAACCGCGCAAATCGCGCTTTCGTTGCTTTTGGTAGTAGGCGCCGGGTTGTTCGACCGGACGGTGGCGAATCTACATGCCGTGAATCTCGGGTTCAATCGCGAAAACTTGCTGCTTTTCGCCCTGGATGCCCGGCAGGCTGGCTACAAGGATGCGGCGCTGGGCCACTTTTATGGGGATTTGCTTACTCGGTTCCGCCAAATTCCAGGGGTGACCAGCGCTGGATTGTCGCAATTTCCGCTCGCGGCCTACTACTGGAATTCGACGGAAATCCGGATTCCCGGCAACAGCAAGAGCGGCTCCGAGGTGGCGACCTCGGTGGTGGATCCAGGATTTTTGCCGACCATGCAGATCCCGATTCTGCTGGGGCGCGGTTTGGAAGAGCGCGACGTCACGTCGCCGCGCGTCGCGGTTGTGACGGAACGGTTCGCGAAGAAGTTTTTCGATGGCAAAAATCCGGTGGGGCAGAGGTTCGGCTTGGACAAAGACGGTCCGGCGGATATTGAGATTGTTGGAGTCGCGCGAACATCGCTCTACAATTCGGTCAAGGAAAAGGAAACGCCGCCGGTGGTGTATCTTCCATACACACAGGACTTGAAGGGACTGACTCGCGTGTACTACGAGCTGCGCGTGTCGGGGGATCCGCTAGCGCTGGTGCCGGCCGTGCGGCGGATTGTGCACGAAGTTGGTCCGAACGTTCCGCTGGCGGAGGTGAAGACGCAGGCGGCGTTGATGGACGAGACGATCGGCAAGGAGCGGACCTTCGCGCAATTGTGCAGCGGATTCGCGGCGCTGGCTTTGATCATCGCGTGCGTGGGATTGTACGGGACCATGGCGTATACGGTGGCGCGCCGTACGAGCGCGATCGGAATCCGGATGGCGTTGGGTGCGATGCGCGGGCAGATTGTGTGGATGGTGCTGCGGGAGGTGCTCGCGGTGGCGGCAGTTGGCGTGGCGGCCGGTTTAGCGGCAGCGTGGGGGATGTCGAGATTCGTCGAGTCGTATTTATTTGGGATGAAACAGCACGATCCGGTGGTTTTGACGGGTGCGGTGCTGGTGTTGATCGCGGCCGCGGGTGTCGCGGGATTTGCGCCAGCATGGCGTGCGGCGCGGATCGATCCGCTGGTGGCGTTAAGGCACGAGTAGCCCTACATATTTCGGCGGAACGTGAGCAGCAGCTTTTGCGCGCGCGTGGGGTCTTGCTTGAAGGCGGGCGAATTCAGCGGGTCGTTTAGAAATTGGCTGTAGCCTGGCACTTCGGCGAGCGAAACGTCGTCCAGATTGTGAAAGGCCATGGCCCACTCGGAGAACGTCCGGGCCGTGACTGAAGACTCCATAAGTTTTAATAGACCGTGATGTCGGGCATCGGCTCGGATGGTGGTATAGAGGTTCCGCACCGTTTCCTCGGGACCTTCCAAAACCTGCATGAAGTTGCCATCTTTGTAGAGCAGCATACCTGTGATGTCCAGACGCGCGTTCTTTTCGCGTGCTTGTGCCAGCAGATCGAGCAGTTCCCGGTCTGAAAAAAGATGGGTGGCGGAGCTGATATAGACGACGGAGATCACGGCTGGGCCTCACCAAAAGTTTACGTCAATGGGGCTTTCCACCGTGGCGCATCGCGAGGCGACGGACTTCGAAGTTGTCGTACTTGCCGTGTTTTGCTCCGGCGGTTTCGTAGATCATCCAGCTGGCGGCAAGCCGGCGCAGCGTTGCGGGGGTCGTTCGATGAAGCGGGTCGGCTTTCATCTTCTTTTCTTCGCGCGCTAGAATTTTCGCGACCATCGGGTCGGTAGGGCGGAATCCGAGCTTACGATAAAACCAAAAAGCCCCGGAATCGATGGCTTCGTCGTTGTGATGGCCGATCTGGTAGGGATCGACGGCGAAGTAATTCACGCCGGCGAGTTGCCGGAACAAATGAAGCAGGCGTCCGTAGAGCCACGCGGTCTCGCCTTCGCGGAAGGTGTAGTAGAGGTTGAAGCCGACTTCCATGCGATCGGACAACGTCAGGCATTCGATATAGCCGATGGGTACGGCGTTCTTGAAATACATGCCGGAGTGATACGTGCGGAGCGGCAGGCGATGTTTTTTGGGCACGCCGTTTACGAACACTTCGACGCCGCGTCCGAGCTCGGCGTGAATCACGGAGGAAGGGTCGCCGTAGGTGAATCCGTGGAGCTCCCGATAACGCATGGCCGAGGTTTCGCGCGCCAGGTCGAGGAAATCTTCCCCTTGAGCGCGGCTGCATTTCCGTGTCGGGATTTTCGCCGCGGCGAGTTCGCTGGCGAGCGAAACATCGGCCCGGCGCAGCAGAGGGCGATCGTGATAGAAGAATTTGCGCGCGCCGCCGAGATGAATATTCGAGCGCGTCATCGGGCCGTGGCCGAGATCCCAGCGGATGGCGATTTTCGCGCCGGCGTAAAGTTCTGCACGATCTTCGGGAGTCATTGGAAATTTCTCGATGCGCGAGATCAGCCAGGCGAGGTCGCGTCCGCGTTCTCTCTTGGCGGCGCGGAACCAATCCATATAAGGGATGTTGGCTTCCACCAGCAAATCCTCAGCGAAATACGGATGCAGGCG